>ENA-OPBG01000452-OPBG01000452.1-human-gut-metagenome-genome-assembly--contig:-NODE-452-length-34403-cov-3.259549_pt1 | contig 34403 bp, 29 predicted proteins | sample MGYA00241065_ERZ501446 | MGnify/ENA primary metagenome ERZ501446 (study PRJEB25962, sample SAMEA2042632) | human gut metagenome | biome: human gut; feature: human-associated habitat; material: faeces...
TTTCTCAGCTTTGGCTTCGTTCAGTGCACCGCGGATGGCATCGGGATCGTTACCATTGATTTTAATGACTTTCCAGCCCCAAGCTTCGTATTTCTTGCCGGTATCTTCGATGGTCACATCCTTTGTCTCGGTAGAAAGCTGAATGTCGTTGGCATCATAGAACATGATGAGATTATCCAACCCTAATGCTCCGGCGATACGGCCTGAGCCTTGGGAGATTTCTTCCTGGATGCCACCGTCAGAAATATAAGCGTAGATGGTCTGTGGCATTACTTCTTCGAAACGTGCCTTCATGAACTTGGCTGCGATGGCTGCACCGACTGCAAATGTGTGTCCCTGGCCGAGCGGTCCGGAAGTGTTTTCGATGCCGCGCATGATGTCACGTTCGGGATGTCCCGGAGTAGGGCTTCCCCATTGGCGGAACTCTTTCAGTTCGTCCAGCGTGAACTTGCCGGTCAGGGCCAATGTAGAGTAAAGCATCGGTGACATGTGTCCCGGGTCGAGGAAGAAACGGTCACGACCTTCCCAAGCCGGATTTTCAGGGTCATATACCAGGAACTCTGAGAAGAGTACATTTACAAAGTCAGCACCACCCATGGCACCGCCCGGATGCCCGGAGTTGGCTTTCTCAACCATGGATGCAGCAAGGATACGGATATTGTCCGCCGCACGGTTCATAAGTTTGTTGTCGTTCATATTGAATCTAATTAATTTTGAATATTATCAATAGGTTATTTGGTCCTTGTAGGTTTTCCAAGGGCAAAGATAACTCTTTATGCGTAATTCACAACACTCGAAGAGTGTCTTTTTTATCAGTATTACTGCCTTTTTGCTGCTAAAATGATACTAAACGTATTTAGCTGATTTTGTGCGGTGCACGGTAGTTTTACTGTAACTCAATAGTAACGATTGATTTGGCCGGAAGTTTAATCTTGAGAATATCTTTATTGATTTTTACCTCTTTGAACGGAACGGGTTTCACATTGTCGGGATTTTCAAATGAATTGTAGTCCGTCAGATTGGTGGAAGTCAATATTTCACCAACTGCTTTCTTGGCTTTCGTTCCAGACAGATTGATGGTCACTTCCTGTGCATTGTCTGCATCTACGTTGGACATGGAAATGTGTATCTTGCCGTTTGGGTCTTTGGAGGCGGTAGCGCTGACCATTGGTATTCTGCGGTTGTCGCGTACATCCATCATGTCGCAGTTCAGCTCAAGAGGAATGTAGGTGGCATCCTGGTGTACATTGTACATTTTGAATACATAATAAGTGGGGGTGAGTACCATGTTTTTTCCGCTGGTCAGAATCATGGATTGCAATACATTGACGATTTGGGCAATGTTTGCCATTTTCAGACGGTCGGTATATTTATGGAAGATGTCGAAGCTGAGGGAAGCGACAAAAGCATCACGCAATGTATTCTGTTGGTACAGATGTCCGGGATTGGTACCCGGTTCAGTGTCCCACCAGGTTCCCCATTCGTCAAGCATAAGAGCCACGTTCTTTTGAGGGTCGTATTCATCCATAATGGTGCAATGCTTCTTGATGACATCTTCTATTTCGCGGCATTTGCCCAGTGTCCAGTAATAGTCGTCTTTACTGAATTGGGTGGCGGCGCCTTTACTGCCGTTCCATCCGCTGACGGTATAGTAGTGCAAGGAAAGACCGTGCATACGGCCGCCTACGCGGTCCATCAGCACTTTGGTCCAGTTATAGTCGTAGTCGCTGGCACCGCTGGCTATCTTGAAAAGGCTATTGCCGTCATAGTTGCGGCAGTAGGTGGAATAGCGGCGGTAGAGGTCGGCATAATATTCGGGACGCATGCTTCCACCGCAACCCCAGCTTTCGTTACCCACGCCGAGGTATTTTACTTTCCAGGCTTTGTCGCGACCGTTCTGGCGGCGCAGGCGTGCCATGGGGGAGTCTCCTTCGGAGGTCATGTATTCCACCCATTTGGCAAGTTCTTCTACGGTACCACTGCCTACGTTTCCACTGATATAGGGTTCACATCCCAGCATTTCGCAGAGATTGAGGAACTCATGGGTTCCGAAACTGTTGTCTTCGATAGTGCCTCCCCAGTTGTTGTTCACCATTTTGGGGCGGTTTTCTTTAGGGCCGATACCGTCCATCCAGTGGTATTCATCGGCAAAGCAGCCTCCCGGCCAGCGAAGGACGGGTACACGGAGCTCCTTCAGTGCATTGAATACGTCGGTGCGATAACCGTTGATGTTGGGAATATCGGAGTTTTCACCTACCCAAAGTCCACCATAGATACAAGTTCCCAAATGCTCTGCAAATTGGCCGTAGATTTCTTTGGGAATGATTTGCTCGCTCTGGTCTGTGTGTAAAGTGATAGTGGCACTTTTCTGTGCGAAGAGTGACAACGAGGTGGAGAGAAATATGCTACTGATAAATAACTTTGTGTTCATAGTTTTTTAGTGTTATTAAATACTTAGTTCTTGAATCTTACTGCTGCTTCTTCGATGGGCAAACCAGCTTTATAGCTTTCAATGTAGGTGTTGAATCCGCTTACATCTTCGGCTGTCGGTGAGATTTCAATACCGGCATTTCCGGTGAATACATGCTTGTCCAGGAAGTCGGCAAGGGATTGGTCGTTTCCGTTGTTTGCAAGGTAGGAAGCGAGGAGGGCAATACCCCAGGCACCACCTTCGCCAGCTGTTTCCATAACGGAAATGGGTGAATTGATGGCAGCTGCCAGTATTCTCTGGCCTACTCCTTTGGTTTTGAAGAGTCCTCCGTGACCGGTGATTCTGTCTACTCTGATTTTCTCTTCATTGAAAAGGATGTCGTTGCCGATTTTGAGAACTCCCACTGAAGCATACAGATGGGTGCGCATGAAGTTGGCAAGGTTGAACTTGTCGTTTGCCGAACGTACAAACAGTGGACGTCCGTCTGCCAGTCCCGTTATAGGTTCGCCTGATATGTAGTTGTATGAGATGAGGCCTCCGCAGTCTGCATTGCCTGTCAGGGCGTGGTTATAGAGCTTTCCGTAGATTTCGTCCATATCTACGGGGATACCCATCAGTTCCTGGTATTCTTTGAAAATATTGATCCAGGCATTGAGGTCGGAAGTGCAGTTGTTGCAATGCACCATAGCTACGAGGCTTCCGTCGGGGGTGGTTACCATGTCAATCATTTCGTAGGGCTTGGACAATTCTTTCTCCAATACAATCATTGAGAAAGAGGAGGTGCCTGCCGATACGTTTCCAGTGTGCTGCTTTACGGCGTTGGTGGCAACCATGCCGGTTCCAGCGTCACCTTCGGGCGGACAGACGGGAATTCCTGCTTTCAGATGTCCCGATACGTCGAGGCGACTGGCTCCTTCGGGAGTAAGGAAACCTGCGTTTTCACCGGCCGACAATACCTTCGGCAGAATATCTCGAAGCTTCCAGTCGTATCCTTTCGGAGCAATAAGTTTGTCGAACTTATCCACCATTTCAGAAGAATAGTTTTTGGTGATGGGATCGATAGGGAGCATACCGGAGGCATCTCCTATGCCCAGTACCTTTTGGCCGGTTATTTGCCAGTGGACAAAACCTGCAAGGGTGGTCAGGTAATTGATGGATGGAACGTGTTCTTCATTATCGAGGATGGCTTGGTAGAGGTGGGAAATGCTCCAACGCAGAGGGATGTTGTAGACAAATAGTTCGGATAGGGCTGCGGCAGCCTGGCCGGTATTGGTATTTCTCCAGGTACGGAAGGGCACAAGGATTTCTTCTTTTTCGTTGAATGCCATATAGCCGTGCATCATGGCACTGACACCGATGGCTGCCAGGGTTTCTATCTCTGTATCGTAAAGGCTCTTTACATTAGCACGAAGGTCTGCGTAGCAATCCTGCAACCCATACCAGACAGCTTCGACGCTATATGTCCACAGTCCGTCGACTAACTGATTCTCCCAAGTATGGCTTCCCTGGGCGATGGGTTTGTTTTCCTGGTCAATCAAAACCGCCTTGATTCGTGTGGAACCGAGTTCTATGCCAAGGATGGCCTTACCTGCCTCAATGGTTGATTTTGCATCTAATTTCATGGTATTAATGATAATTTACGGATTTATAGTACGATTATAAACAACGGATTACTAATTGCAAACTACTAGTTACGTTTGTGGTACGTGTAATTAGTAGTCCGCAATCGGTAATCCGTAATGATTATCAGCAAAGTGCCTTGTTCAGCATATAGTAGACTTCATTCATGCGCAGTTCTTTTTTGAACTCGCTGATGGTGGTATTTTCATCGATGACTACCATTTCGATGCCGGCCATTTCGGCAAAGTCTTCCCAATATTCCACCGTCAGGTCGTAGGAGAAGCTGGTATGATGTGTACCTCCGGCCAGAATCCAGGCTGCAGCGCCCACCTCGAGGTTGGGCATTGGAATCCACAGTGCGCTGGCAACGGGCAACTTGGGCAGAGGCTTGCTCTTGATGCATTCTACTTTGTTCACAATGAGGCGGAAGCGATTGCCCAGGTCTACGATGGTAGCGGCTACACCTTCACCTTGCTTGCTGGTAAATACCAGGCGGGCTGTTTCGCTGTCGATACCGATGCTCAGACGGTGCACTTCCAGTTTCGGCTTCTGTTCGGCAATCAGTGGACAGACTTCCAACATGTGTGCCTGCAGGATGGCGCTCTTTTCTCCGTCGAAGTTCAGCGTATAGTCTTCGAGGAAGGAGCACCCCTTCGGCATGCCTTGACTCATCACCCAAGTGGTACGGTATAGTGCCGCAGTTTTCCAGTCGCCTTCGGCACCGAAGCCGTAACCTTCCGCCATCAGTCGCTGTGAGGCCAGTCCGGGGATTTGGTCAAAGTCGCCCAAATCGTTGAAGTTGGTGGTGAAGCCTTTGGCACCCGTGTCTTTCAGCACGCGGCGAATGGCGATTTCGGCCTTGGCGGAGTTCCATACTTTGGTGTAGGCTTCCGTACGTGCGTCTTCCAGTTCGGGAGCGTGGTCGTAGAGCTTGAAGTATTCTGCTACGAGTGCCTTCACGTCCTCGTCGCTGACAGCATTGTAGTGTGTCATCACATCATTGATGGGATAGTAGTCCACATGATAGCCCAATACTTGTTCGGCACTGACCTTGTCACCGTCTGTCACAGCCACGTTGTTCATCTGGTCGCCGAAGCGGATGATGAGCATATCCTGCGCATCAGCCCATGCGGCAGCTACGCGCATCCATGCGGCAATCTGGTTTTGGGCTTTTTCGTCCTGCCAGTGGCCTACTACCACTTTGCGGTTCTTTCGCATACGTGTCACGATGTGTCCAAATTCGCGGTCGCCGTGAGCCGATTGGTTTAGGTTCATAAAATCCATGTCCATCGTCTCCCAGGGAATTTCCTTGTTGAACTGTGTATGGAAGTGTAGTAATGGCTTCTTCAGTTCCTGCAAACCGTGAATCCACATTTTGGCAGGAGAGAAGGTGTGCATCCAGGTGATGACTCCGATACACTTATCGTCGTTGTTGGCGGCTTTGAAGGTAGCGGTTACTTCTTTGGATGAATTGACCGTACCTTTATATACTACCTTTACGGGCAGTTTCCCGGAATCATTCAGACCTTTCACCATTTCATTACTATGTGCGTCTACTGCGATAACTGCGTCACCTCCGTACAAGAGCTGTGCTCCGGTTACGAACCATACTTCATATTGTTCAAATGTGTTCATACAATTTATTTTTATAGTTTATATTTAAAGAATGATAGTTATTTCTGTCCATAATAAGCGTTAGGACCGTGCTTGCGGCTGAAATGTTTTTCTATCAGCAGCGGATTCATGGTCAGATTGGGGTTCACGGCATAGGCTATACTTGCCATTTTTGCCACCTGCTCCATCACTACGGCATTATGTACCGCTTCGTGTGCGTCTTTTCCCCACGAGAAAGGACCGTGGTTCTTTACCAATACTCCGGGAGTATGTACCGGGTTCAGCCCCTCAAAGCGTTTTACGATGACATTTCCCGTTTCCAGTTCATACGCTCCTTCCACTTCCTCCTTCGTCATGTCTGCTGTGCAGGGTATGGCGTCGTGGAAGTAATCGGCATGTGTTGTCCCGATATTCGGTATGTCACATCCGGCTTGTGCCCAGGCTGTGGCGTAAGTAGAGTGCGTGTGCACCACACCGCCGATTTCGGGGAATGCTTTATAGAGAACCAGGTGGGTCGGCGTGTCTGAAGAGGGCTTTAACCGTCCTTCCACGACCTTACCGTCAAGATTCACCACTACCATATCTGTAGCTTTCATGTCATCGTAGCTTACACCACTGGGCTTGATGACTACCAATCCCGTCTCACGGTCGATGGCCGAAACATTGCCCCAGGTGAAGATAACCAGTCCATGCTTCACCAACTCAAGATTGGCATGGAATACTTTTTCTTTCAGTGCTTCTAACATAACTCTATTTTACAGTTTAAATTTCGGTGCCTTACGATATAGATTCTCGTTGAACTGATATAGTGCAGCTCCCCGTTTGGAGCCGGTTTTGTCTATTTTGTCCGTCTTTTCGATACAGTCCAGTTCGGCTATCCGCTTACGGAAGTTGCGTTTGTCCATGGCTTCTCCATAGATGGCTTCGTATAGACTTTGTAGCTGCGATAAGGTGAACAGCTTGGGTAGCAGGTTGAAGCCTATCGGCTCGGTAGAGGCCTTCTGCTGCATCAGCTTCCGTGCCTGCGCTACCATTTGCGGATGGTCGAAAATCAGTTCCGGCAGTTCGTTGATATTTACCCAAAATGCATTGTGTTTCTGCACCAGTTCTTTATCATACTCATTGATGTTGATTAGTGAGTAGTAGGCAATAGAGACAACACGTTCGCCCGGGTCACGGCCGATGGCTCCGAATGAGCCGACCTGCTCCATGTATACATTGTCCAGTCCGGTCAGTTCATGCAGTACGCGTTTGGCAGCATCGTCCACGCTTTCATCCTCTTGTACAAATCCTCCCATCAGAGACCATTCGCCCATTGCCGGCTGAAAGTTACGCTTCAGCAGCAGCAGGTTCAGTTCCCCTTCGTTGAAACCGAAAATGATGCAGTCCACGGAGACGTAGAATTTGGGGTTCTTACTATAATAAGTTGTCATAAGTATGTATATTTATCGTTTGACAGTTGAGTGTTACCAGAAATAAATATAGAATAGAGCACAGAGAATCACAACTCCCAGTGAAGCAATGACATCCCATTTATTCCAACTTTCTCTGATTAGTTTTTTGTAACTGCCGGTGAAGGTTATGGCTTCTATCTGCTCGGCAGTGGGTTTGGGAGTGAAACAAGAAACTACTGCCATCAGTACGAGCAGGAATACAAGCAGCCAAATTTCGAAGATGAGCCAGTTGGTCTGCCAGAACCAGCTGGTGTATTCCCAGTACCAGCCGTTCATGACGTCTTTACCGGTATTGGTAAAGATATTCGTCAGTAGGCGTACCATACCGATGATGAATCCTACAATCATGCCTACTTCACCCGCTTTCGGTGTAATCCGTTTTGAGAAGATACCCAATGCAAATACGGCTACCATGGCAGGAGCCAGGAGTGACTGGATGCCTTGGAGGTAATCGTATAGACTTCCTAGACTCATCATGATGGGAATCCATGCCATACCAAGGATAACAACTACTACTGTGGCAATACGTCCTACCAATACGTAGGTAGCTTCACTTTTACCTTTGCACATGGGTTTATAGAAATCTTCAGTGAAGAGAGTGGCACATGAATTGAAGAATGCAGCCAGCGAAGCAACCAGGGCACAGATGAAACCGATAGTTACAATGCCTTTTACACCGGCGGGCAACACGTCTTTTACCATAACGGCAAAAGCGGCATCTGTGTTTGACATGTCGAACTCGCCTTTGGCGGCCAGGGCTGCTGCCACCATGCCCGGAATGAGGAACATGAATACCGGCAGAATCTTGAAGTAACCGGCTGCAATGCTACCGCGACGGGCGCGCTTCATTACGACATCATTCGCTTCTCCTTTACTTTGTCCAAGCACACGTTGAACAATGTGCTGGTCTGTACACCAATACCAGAAACCGATGATGGAAGCTCCGATGAATACCCAAAAACCGGGATATTCCTGATACATCGGGTCTGCTTCACTCCAATGGAACATGTGGTTGGCACCGTATGCATGGCCGTCTGCTCCTACATTCATGGCATTGCGGGCATGTTCCATCATTTCTGTCCAGCCGGTAGCGATACTTCCACCACCTAGAGCTGACAGCCCCAGGAACAGAACGAGAAAGGAACCGATAATTAGAATAGGGGTCTGGATAGCTGAAAGGGTCATTACCCCCTTCATACCACTCAATACCGTGAAAAGACCGGTCAGTACAATCAGGCCGATAGCTCCGTACCAGAATGGTAGTCCAAGAAGAAATTCGAGGAAGATACCTCCGGTATAGGCTGTTACGCTCACTTTAGTCAGAATGTAGGCAATCAGTGTTATGATGGAGAGCCATGAACCCGTGCGTTGTGTGTAACGGTATTTCAGAAAATCGGGCATAGTGATGATTTTTCCCATCTTATTATTCAGCAACTGATAGAACGGAACAAACAACCATCCTAAAAGAAGAATCATCCAGCCTTGCATTTCCCAGTGAGCCATGCCTACTCCCGATTTTGCTCCGGTTCCGGCAAGACCTACCAGGTGTTCCGAGCCAATGTTGGCAGCAAAGATTGCTGCACCGATAATGTACCAGGGTTCTCCTTTACCAAATAGATAATCAGCACTGCTTGCTCCTTGTTGCATACGTTTGTCTTTCTGGACAGCACGCCATACAGCCCATATTACAGCTGCCATGCCGACTATGAGGATTACCCAGTCGAGCCATATAAATTCATGTGAATTCCAATTCATTGTACGATGTGTATTTAAAAGGTTATTTTTCTATAGTGAATTTAAAGATACATTCGCTGTTGTATGTTTGTCCGGGTTCCAGTACGACAGAAGGCCATTGGGCTTTGTTGGGGCTATCCGGATAATGTTGTGTCTCGAGGCATACGGAAGCGCGTTGGTTGTAAGTAATGCCTTTTTTACCTTTTACGGTGCCGTCCAGGAAATTCCCGGTATATACTTGTATGCCTGGCTCATTGGTATAAACTTCCAGGGTGATGCCGCTTATAGGCGATGTCAGTTTGGCTGCCACTTGGGATAGGTCACCTTTAGTATTCAGTACCCAATTGTGGTCATATCCGTTTCCATTCTTTATTTGTTCAAAGTCCGTCCGGTTGATGTCTTGTGCCACACTCTTGGGAGTGGTAAAGTCCATTGGTGTTTCTTTGACGGAGATGATGTCACCCGTTGTCATGAAAGTACTGTCTACCGGAGTATAGTTGTCTGCATTGATGTATAAGATGTGGTCTGTTGCTGCCTTTGAAGGATCACCTGATAAATTGAAATAAGAATGGTTAGTCATATTGATAACCGTCTTTTGGTCTGTTGTTGCACTGTATTTTATATCAATGGCATTGTCATCCGTTAACTTGAAAAGTACTTTTGCCGTAACATTACCCGGGAAATTCTCGTCTCCATCCGGTGAAATGCGGGTGAGCTCCAGAGTTGTGCTGTCAATGGGATTGGCACTGTATACTTGGTATTGCCATCCTTTGGGGCCACCGTGCAGGCAATGTCCGAAATTGTTCTGTGGTAACTGTATGGTATCTCCGTCAAGAACGATTTTCCCTTGGTTAATCCGGTTGGCGTAGCGTCCGATAGAAGCACCAAAGTCACTTGGTATGTTGATGTAATCGGCAATGCTGTCAAAGCCCAATACTACATCCTGCATAACTCCATTTTTGTCGGGTACCATAATGGATACAATACGTCCTCCAAAGTTTGTGATGCATACTTCCATGCCCGCTTTATTCTTCAGCGTATAAAGCTGTGTCTGGGCGTCATTGACTGTTGTTTGGAATTTTACTGGATCAAGACCGGACAGCGTAAGCGTTGTTTCTGTCTTTTGATTGCACGCAGTTAGCATCATTGCGGCAATTCCTGCAAGTAGAACATGTCTTTTCATGGTTTTGTATTTAATGTAAATGAGATGATTATCTTTCTTTGGGTGTAAAAGTAACACTTTTCTTTAGTGTAGGCTGTACACTTTTATATGTTATGCAACATAAGTGTCAAGAAACATATCTGTGCCAACTGGCTGTACAGATAGATGTGTTCGGAATAAACTTCTCGGATGATTTTGTTTTTAGAGTGGAAAACGGTGGAATAGGGGAGAAGAAAAAGGCGCTTCTCATTACTGGGAAACGCCTTTTATTTGAATGCTGATGTCTATTATTCTAATCTGCGGGCACCGTCGCTGATGACTACATCATATACTTTTGGGCTTCTGCCGAACTTCTTCTTGAATTCATCTTTTGCTTTTTCGATGAATGTACTGTACAATTCATCCTTTACCAGATTGATTGTACATCCACCGAATCCACCGCCCATGACACGTGAACCGGTAACTCCACAATCGAATGCAAGGTCATTCAGAAAATCGAGTTCTTCGCAGCTTACTTCATACAACTTACTCATGCCATGATGTGTTTCATACATCTTTTGGCCTACAGTTTCATAATCGCCTTTTTCCAGGGCGTCGCAAACGTCGAGTACGCGTTGAATCTCTTCGATGACATATTCTGCACGCATATAGTCTTCTGCGCTGATGTCGGCTTTGGCTTCTTCCAGCATGCCCATGGTAACGTCACGCAGGAATTCTACGTGTGGATGCTTCTTCTGAACAGCGGCAACAGCAGCTTCGCAGCTTTGACGACGTTTGTTGTATGCTGAAGATGCAAGTTCGTGTTTCACTACAGAATCTACAAGAACCAGACGATAGCCTTGCGGGTCGAATGGGAAATACTGATATTCCAGTGAACGGCAATCCAGGCGGATGAGGCTTCCTTTCTTTCCGAATACAGAAGCAAATTGGTCCATGATACCACAGTTTACGCCACAATAGTTGTGTTCTGTAGATTGTCCCACTTTTGCCAATTCAAATTTGTCTATCTTGTTGTCACCGAACAAGTCGTTCAAAGCATAGGCATAGGTACTTTCCAAAGCTGCTGACGAGGACATTCCTGCACCCAGAGGCACATCGCCTGCAAAAGCGGTATTGAAACCTTTTACATCTACACCGCGTTTCATCATTTCCCGGCACACGCCAAAGATATATCTTGCCCAGCTTGCGCGGGGTGCATCTTCTTCATTCAAGCCAAATTCCACATAATCTTTCAAGTCGATGGAATAAGCTTTTACTGTGTTTGTGCCGTTGGGCTTTATTTCTGCAATCATTCCCTTATCGATTGCTCCGGGGAATACAAAACCACCGTTATAGTCTGTATGCTCACCGATAAGGTTGATGCGACCCGGAGAAGCATAAACAGCTCCCGTTGTTCCGTCAAAGTGCTTGATGAAACGGCTTCTTACGTATTCTATATCCATGATATTTATATTTTATAAGGTGAATAAATAAATTACCTATATTTTCTTGTTAATCGACCTTGATGTCCTTATTGACATTTTTGCAGCCTACCAAACCGTAGAACAACAGATAGCCAAGGGCTGCGATGATAACCCAGTAACTCGGCATGAAACCTGCAATGTCGGCCACCAAACCTTGGATAACGGGCAAGATGCCGCCGCCGCATACCAATACCATGAACAGACCGGAAGCCGCTGCCAGATATTTACCCAATCCTTCTACGGCCAGATTAAAGATACCACCCCACATGATGGAAGTACACAGACCTACCAGTACCAGATACATTGCGTTGATAGGTACTTCTGCAAATCCGAAAGAGAGACCTCCCGTAGCACTTTGTTGGAGTACCGGCAGATTGACAAGCGAACCGGTAGATGAGAAGATGGCAAGGAACACCAAAAGTAAGCCTAATGCGGAAGTAAAGGTAAGCATTGCCTTACTGGAGATTTTTGCACCCAATGAAGCGCCGGCCAGACGTCCAATCAGCATGAGGAACCAATATGTACCTACAACAAAACCGGAAATGGTGGAAGAAATGCCTGCTCCTCCCTTTTCAATCGGATCGGTCAAGAACAAGTTCAGAGTACCCGGTACACCAACTTCGACACCTACATATACAAAGATCGCTATAGCTCCCAAAATGAAGTGGCGGAATTTTAAAGCGCCTGACATCAACTTACCGATAGGTTCTGTTGAAGTTGCAGCATTGGGTTCCGGTATGGGCACAATCAAAAGAACGAAGAACGCGATGGCAAATACAGCCATTGCTGTGTACATTACAGGGAATATCTGAGAGATAGTAGCTTTTTCAATGGAACCGGCAATCAGGATACCTACGAACATCGGAGTAATGGTGGCCATTACGGAGTTGAAAGAACCACCCACTTGGATAAGCTGGTTTCCTTTGTTACCTTCGCCGCCGAGCTTGTTCAGCATCGGGTTGACTACCGTATTAAGCAAACACATGGAGAAACCGGCGATGAAAGCGCCAATCAAATATACGGCAAAAGCCATATCAGGGCTTGAATGACCTGATAAATATTGGATACCTACACCGATAAAGCCTACAGCTACTGCTATCAATGCCGTTTTTTTATACCCTACCCGTTGTAGTAAGATGCCGCTTGGTATTCCCATCACTGCATATGCAATAAAGTTACCAAAGTTACCCAACATCCCTAAAGCGTTGGATACTGAAAACTGATTTTTCAGTACGATTCCCATAGGGGCAGCAAGGTTGGTAACAAATGAAATCATACCAAAAAGGAAGATCATCGTGATAATTGCGATGAGTTTACCATTCTGTTTTTGTTGTGTCATGGTTTTGTAAAATTAATAAGTTTATAAATTGGATTAGTTATTTCATTCTTGTACACCAAACTTGTAGATTGTCACTTGCTGGTACTCATCACCCGGTAGCAATACTGCCGACGGAAAATGGGACTTGTTGGGCGTATCGGGAAAACACTGGGCCTCAAAGCAGACTGCACTTCTTGCAGGGAAAGTGGCTCCATGGGCACCTTCAAAGCCCCCGAGCCAGTTTCCTGTGTAGAGCTGGACGCCATTTTCAGTGGTATATACTTCCATCGTTCGCCCGCTGTTGGGCTCTATGCAGGTGGCTGCAAGGCTCAGCTCTCCACTTTCAGTCTTGTTCAGTACATAGCAATGGTCATATCCTGTGCCATTCACAATTTGCGTATGTTTCTCATCAATTCGTTCACCAAGAGTATGGGGAGTACGGAAATCCATAGGAGTACCTTCTACCTTCAATATCTCTCCGGTAGGAATGGATACTTCATCGATGGGTACATAAAAATCTGCGTTGATGGTAACAATATTGTTTAAGACTGTAGGGGAGGGATTGGCTATACCGGCAAGATTGAAGAAACCGTGATTGGTCAGATTGACGATGGTGGCTTTATCGGTAGTAGCCCGGTATTCGATGACCAGAGCATTGGTCTCATCCTCCAGGCGATAAGTCATTTCTACTTCGAGATTTCCGGGGAAGCCCTCTTCGCCGTCAGCGGATGTGTAGTTGAAGATGACTGTTGATGGCTCTGGCTGGACAGCATCCCATACACGGGTATGAAAACCAGTCGGACCGCCATGCAGTGAGTTGGGACCATTGTTGATTGCCAATTGGTGCTCTTCGCCGTATAAAGTAAACTTTCCTTTAGCTATCCGGTTACCGTAGCGTCCGATGGTAGTGTTTAGAAAAGGTTCCGGGCTGTTGATTACATGTTCAATACTGTCGTGTCCTAATACAACATTGGCATATTTGCCATTTTTGTCGGGTACCATGATGGAAAGTATTGCACAGCCGTAATTAGTAACTGCAACTTCCATTCCCTGGGCATTCTTCAGGATAAACAAATCTGTCTTTTTGTTATTTATATCCTTTTGAAAGTCTTTTTGGTTCAAACCGGACAAATTACTTTCTGTTGGAGTAGTGTTTATCATATTCATGGTATTAATTAAATTTCTTGCAAATAAAAAGAAATTCTTTTGTTCCCCCAAGTAATTGGAAGGAAATGTGGAGAACATTTTAGGAAAGTTTAGCGTTTAACAAATGGAATACAAATTGATATTTTTTGTATGTTTGCCCCCGGAATCTAAAAAAATCACATCATTAACAGAAAGTTCTAATAAAAACAACGAATGTATCCTCTAAAATTTGAGCCTATTCTGAAGCAGACGCTTTGGGGAGGCGACAAGATTATTCCATTCAAACATTTGAATGATACCCTTGCCAATGTAGGCGAGAGTTGGGAAGTGTCGGCAGTAGAAGGCAGTGAGTCTATAGTGGCCAATGGTGCAGACAAAGGATTGACGCTGCCGGATATGGTCAGAAAATATAAGGAAGACCTGGTAGGAGAAGCCAACTATGCACGTTTCGGAAATAAGTTTCCTTTATTGATAAAGTTTATTGATGCCAAGTTGGACTTGTCGATTCAGGTACACCCGGGTGACGAGTTGGCTAAGAAACGTCATAACAGTTTTGGTAAAAATGAAATGTGGTATGTTATTGCTGCTGACCAGGGTGCCAAGCTGATTTCCGGTTTTGCAGAGCAGATTACTCCGAAAGAATATAAGGAACGAGTGTATAATGGTACGTTTGCGGATGTTCTGCAGACTTGCGCCATTAAACCGGGCGATGTGTTTTATGTGCCTGCAGGTCGGGTACATGGAATCGGTGCGGGAGCTTTTGTAGCAGAAATACAGCAAACGTCGGATATCACTTACCGTATTTTTGATTACAATCGTAAGGATAAGGATGGTAAATCAAGAGAACTGCATACAAGCCAGGCCATTGATGCCATTAATTTTGCAGATGTGCAGGACGATTTTCGTACGGAGTACGAGCAGGTGCAGAATGAACCGGTAGAAATGGTGGCAAGCCCGTATTTCACGACTTCCATCTATGACATGACGGAAGAAATCACTTGTGACTATTCTGAACTGGATTCTTTTGTTATCTTTATTTGTGTGGAGGGTTCTTGCCGTATTATTGATAATGAGAAGAATGAAGTTTCCGTACAAGCGGGCGAAACAATCCTGCTGCCAGCTGCAACCCAAGAAGTGACGATTGTGCCTGAAGGAGCAGTGAAGTTGCTTGAGACGTACGTATAAAAGTGCTCAGACTATATCGGATAAAAAAGAGGGGATGACTGTTATGGCCATCCCCTCTTTTTTTATCCGATATTCTATCTCTTTCTTCCAAATATTTTTCTGAATTTCTTCATTACCTTTACCCCCAATACTATACCGTCAAAAACAGCCATACCCGTGTTGAATGCTCTCATCATGGCATTTGCCTTGTTGGTAGCTGGTTCCAGCGGAGCAAAAATTTCTTGTGTAAGCCCAGTCATGATTTCTTTCTGGAGTCGTATTTCTTGTAGCAGCATGGCTTTTTTCTGGGCGATGCTTTCTAAAGTGACGGGAGTCGTATTGGTCGTATTATCCATGAATATTTCGAATTAATTGTCTAAGAATAATTCTGCGATAAGTTTTACTGTCGGATCAATAATGAGCTTTTTGCGGAATAGGACAAGCAGAACGATGAGTAGGATATGGAAGCACGTGATAAGTGCAAAACTCATCATTAGCCCGCCTACCAGCGGAGCTAAGATATAGACCAGCGTAAACGACAGATGAAACAGAACCACTACGCCGAGTATGACGACCAATAGCACCAATAAAAGTGTAGAAAGCAGTTTGGATAGTTTTTCGGTGACTTCCAGTTTGGTATATTCTTTTTGCAGCTCCAGGTATTTCTTGAATTCAATGAAGAGCTGCTGCATATTTTCTATACTTTTGTCGTCTGCAAACATAGTGGTTCTGTTTTTTACCTTATTCCGTTACCTCACCTTTGATTTCCGCAGCAATTTCATCTACCAAGTCTTCCATTTCGCTTCGGTTCAGACGAATCCCTTTCTTACGGAGAATTTCTGCGATTTTGTTACGGGTGTCTTCTCCTTTTTCAGGAGCAAATAAGATACCGAGGGCTGCACCTACTGCGGCGCCACCCAGGAAAGCTGCTAAAACATTTAATCCTTTCATAATGATATTCCTTTCTTTTTTGAGGTTCGTACGACAAAACTAACAAATTTTTTTGAAACTTTGTTCGGAATATCAGTTTTTTTATGATTGTCCTTATCTTCCAACTCCTTTTTGGGTGTTGTTTTGCGAGGTTTGCTTTTTTCTTCTCCAAAAGTCTCCATTCGTACGGCTCCCGCGATAGATTTTGTTTTCCTTGGTTTTGGCCTTAATTTCTTCAGTCTTGATTTTCTGGGCTTTTAAACCATCGGCGGTGACAAAAGGGTGTTCTTTTATTACTGGGATACTTTTCCCTATCAATTTTTGGATATCTTTCAGGTAAGGCAGTTCTTCCGATTCGCAAAAGGAGAGGGCAATACCGTCGTGGCCGGCACGTCCGGTTCGTCCGATACGGTGCACGTATGTTTCCGGAATGTTGGGCAACTCATAGTTGATGACGTGTGATAGTTGGTCCACGTCGATACCTCGTGCTGCAATATCGGTTGCTATCAGTACACGCAGTTCATGGTTCTTAAAGCCGGTCAGTGCTCGCTGTCGGGCATTCTGCGACTTGTTTCCATGTATGGCTTCGACTCTTATTCCGGACTTACTAAGGGTACGTGCAAGTTTGTCTGCTCCATATTTAGTTCTGGTGAAGATAAGTACGGACTTGATAGCCGGATTCTTCAGCAGATGAATCAGTAAGTCTTTTTTCTCTTTTTTCTCAACGAAATAGACTGATTGGGAGATTGTGTCAACCGTAGACGATGCAGGGGTGACTTCCACTTTCTCGGGGTGCGTCAGCATGGAGTTTGCCAAGGTCTCTATTTCTGGAGGCATTGTGGCCGAAAAGAAGAGAGTCTGCCGTTTTGCGGGCAATAGCTTTAATATGCGTCGGATATCATGTATGAATCCCATGTCCAGCATCCGGTCTGCTTCGTCCAATACGAAGAATTCGAGTGCTTTTAGGTTAATGAAACCTTGGTTGACCAGGTCTTGCAGTCGTCCGGGAGTTGCAACCAGTATTTGTACTCCACGTTTCAGTTCATCTGTCTGTGGCTTTTGTCCTACACCGCCGAAGATGACGGCATGTCTCAGTCCGGTATACTTACCGTATGCACTGAAGGATTCTCCTATCTGTATGGCCAACTCGCGGGTCGGCGTCAGAATGAGTGCTTTGATACTTTTGCGGTTATCCGTTTTATACAACTTTTGCAAGATAGGGATGGAAAATGCGGCGGTTTTGCCTGTTCCGGTTTGAGCACATCCTAATAAGTCTTTTCCTTGAAGTAATATAGGGATCGATTTTTCCTGGATTGGGGTAGGGGTGGAATACCCCTCTTCTTGAAGAGCCTTCAATATAGGTTCTATCAAATTCAAATTTTCAAATGTCATGTAATCAATTAAGTGAGCCTCATGCCCTGTTTATATTTGGCAAATATACGTCAAGTCTTCCGGGAAATCTCTTTTTATGGAGGGGTTTAATTATATTTAACTAAGGATGCTGAGGTATAATCGCATGTTATGGTGTACTTTTGTTCCATATTTAGATAGTGGCATGGAAAAATGATGAAATTGCATTTAAAATATCTTTGGATTGTATTGGTGGCTTGTACTTTGACCGCTTGCATGAATGGTGGGGGTGACTTGGCCGGTAAGTGGCAGTTGCGTCAGTATCAATATGCCGACGGTACATCAGAGAAGGTGGACAGTGTATTCTATAATTTTCAAAAAGGAAGTTTTTCTGCCATATGTTTGTTGAAAGATGGAGGGTTGACTACGTTTTTTGGAAATTATTCTTTGAAAGGTGCTGAAATTTCCATTATTTTGTTGCCTGAAAGCGTTAACGATAAAAATTATGATACTTATTTCGGGTGGCCGGAAGGAAAATGTACCTTTAAAGTAGAAGATTTGTCCTACTCTTCATTGCGTTTGGAATATGAGGGCACGAAATCTATTTTTCGAAAATTTTGAGATAAAGAATAAGAATAGACGATTTTACTAATAAAAACAATAGAAAAGATGAAAAAATTAGCCGTATTGGGAATGGGAGTATGCATAGCTCTGGCATTCTCTTCTTGTAAATCAAGTGAAAGTGCTTATAAGAAAGCATATGAAAAGGCAAAACAGCAGGAATTGGCTGAGCCGCAAACAACTGCCCCTGCTGAAGAGGTGGCTCCAGTGGTTACCGCTCCAGTAGAAGTAAAGGTGGTGGAAAGTGCACCTGCCGGCATGCGTCAGGAAAAGGTGACTGTGGTATCAGGTGGTACCAGCTTGAAAACCTTTAGTGTAGTTTGCGGAGCTTATAGCGTGAAAGCTAATGCGGAAGGTGTGAAGCAGGCATTGGTGAATGAAGGCTATACTGCAATGGTGGTTTACAATGCAGAAAGAAACCTGTATCGTGTAGTTATCGGTACATTCGATGACAGAGCATCCGCCGAGAATCTGCGCGACTCTTTCAAAGCTAAACATCCTTCGAATGATGACTTCCAGAAGGCATGGTTGCTGTATAGCGTCAATTAATAGAATTCTTTTTGGTAATTCATAACAGAAAGGAATGTATGTTTCCTTTCAAGATGAGGCAGTAACTGCGAAGTTACTGCCTTTTTCATGATATGCCGAAAGAATGTGAAGGCTGGCGCTGTCGCGTGTTTGGTTTGGCAAAACAAAGTGTTTTCTTTAACGAAACAAAGTGTTCAGTACTGTGAACTAACGGACTAATTGAGAAAAGACCCAGATAAACTCATGTTGTCACAGTCTCTTTAGTTCCTCTTCCTTCGTGAATATTTCACTCTATTTCTCTGCTCCGGATTGATTTTTCTGATTGTGAAAAGTGCTTATAATATTCTCTCTTTCGTTTAAAAGAAGTTATAAAACAAGAGGTGGAAACTTTTAGACCTGAAAAAGTTTTTAATTTTGTGCCTTATCTTTGAGAAGAATATAGTATGGAACGACGATATATACTGAATGCGATTGATGCCGCTTTGCAGGCTGGCGAGAAAATTCTTTCCATTTACGATGATCCGACATCGGATTTTCAGGTAGAAAAAAAAGCGGATAATTCTCCTCTTACTATTGCCGACCGTAAGGCTCATGAAACTATCTGCCGTTTTTTGGCTGATACACCTTTCCCTCTGCTAAGCGAGGAAGGCAAACATTTGCCTTTTTCGGAACGACGGAGTTGGGAAACTTTATGGATTGTAGACCCTTTGGACGGTACGAAGGAGTTCATCAAGAGGAACGGTGAGTTCACAGTGAATATAGCTTTGGTGCATCACTCGGTACCGGTAATGGGAGTTATTTATGTGCCGGTAAAAAAGGAGCTCTATTTTGGAGTGCATGATTCGGGTGCTTATAAGCTATCCGGTATTACTGCACGTGATGGAATGTCGTGGGATGAACTGCTTGCGAAAGCTGTCCGGCTGCCGGAAACAAGCGTGCACGAACGGTTTGTAATTGTGGCTTCCCGTTCGCATCTGACGCCCGAGACAGAAGATTATATCGAGAAAATGAAATGCAGCCATGCGGAAGTTGAGCTTATATCAAGTGGAAGTTCCATCAAGATTTGTCTGGTAGCTGAAGGCAAGGCTGATGTATATCCTCGTTTTGCCCCTACGATGGAATGGGATACGGCGGCTGGGCATGCTATTGCACGTGCTGCCGGAATGGAAATTTATCAGGCGGGGAAGGAAGAACCTTTGCAATATAATAAGGAGGATTTGCTGAATCCGTGGTTTATCGTAGAACCCAAGCATACCGAAATAAAATAACGACTTTATGACATTTGAGATATTGTTTGTGCTGCTGGCATTGTTGGGCATGGTGATTGCCTTGGTTCTGGATAAAATGCGTCCGGGCATGGTGCTCTTTTCTGTCGTAGTATTGTTCTTGTGTGCAGGTATCCTCACTCCTAAGGAGATGCTGGAAGGGTTCAGTAATAAGGGGATGATGACTGTTGCCATGCTGTTTTTGGTCAGTGAAGGCATCAGGCAGTCGGGTGCTTTGGGGCAAGTAATCAAGAAGCTGCTTCCCCAAGGTAAGACTACGGTCTTTAAAGCGCAGTTCCGTATGTTGCCCACCATTGCTTTTATTTCAGCTTTTCTAAACAATACTCCGGTGGTTGTTATCTTTGCTCCCATTATCAAGCGTTGGGCCGAATCTGTAAAATTGCCTGCTACCAAGTTCCTTATACCCCTTTCTTATGTGACGATACTTGGCGGAATCTGCACCCTGATAGGGACGTCGACCAATCTGGTGGTGCATGGTATGATATTGGAAGCCGGATATGAAGGCTTTACTATGTTCGAGTTGGGTAAAGTGGGCATTTTCGTCGCGATTGCAGGCATCCTTTATCTGTTCGCTTTTTCCTCAAGGCTTTTGCCGGATGTTCGTACGGATGCGGTAAAGCTGGATGAGGAACCGGAGGAGCATGGAGATTTACATCGGGTGGAAGCTGTACTCGGCGCCCGTTTTCCCGGTATCAACAAGAAACTTGGTGATTTTAACTTCAAGCGGCATTATGGGGCCGAAGTGAAGGAGATTAAGCGTAGCGGTCAGAGCATTGTCGGAAATCTGGAAAATGAATATCTCCGCGAAGGGGATACGCTGGTGGTGATGGCTGATGACTCTTTTGTAAAGACCTGGGGGGAATCTTCGGTGTTCGTGTTGCTGGCCAATGGCAAGGATACGGAACCGGTGCCCGGAAAGGGAAAGCGCTGGTTTGCCTTGGCTTTGCTGATATTGATGATAGTGGGTGCAACGGTTGGTGAACTTCCGGTTGTCAAGGAAGCTTTTCCGGAAATCAAGTTGGATATGTTTTTCTTCGTTTCCATTACTACTATCATTATGGCCTGGACAAAGATATTTCCGGCCCGCAAGTATACCAAATATATATCTTGGGATATTCTGATAACGATTGCTTGTGCTTTTGCTATCAGCAAGGCGATGGTGAATTCCGGAGTGGCAGATGCTGTGGCGCGTTTCATTATAGGCATGAGCCATCATTATGGCCCCCACGTGTTGCTGGCTGCTGTGTTTATCATAACGAACCTGTTTACGGAACTGATTACGAACAATGCGGCCGCGGCACTCGCTTTCCCGTTGGCACTTTCCATCTCTTCACAGATGGGAGTCAGTCCGATGCCTTTCTTCGTTGTAATTTGTATGGCGGCTTCCGCCAGCTTCTCCACTCCTATAGGGTATCAGACTAATTTGATTGTACAAGGTATCGGTAACTATAAGTTCACGGATTTTGTACGCATCGGGTTACCTTTGAATATCATTACTTTCCTGATATCCATTTTCTTGATTCCTTTAATTTGGCCATTTTAAAAAAAGAAGAAATAATAACATATGGAAGAAAACAACCACATATATCCGATATTTGACAAAATGCTGATGCGGAAAGACAAAGAAGACTTGTTGAAGCAGCACAGCGTGATGGTTTGGTTTACCGGCTTGAGCGGCTCCGGCAAAAGTACGATAGCCATTGCCTTGGAGCGCGAACTTCATAAAAGAGGATTGCTTTGCCGTATCCTGGATGGTGACAACATCCGCAGTGGCATCAACAATAACCTCGGTTTTACGGAGGCCGACCGTGTGGAGAATATCCGGCGTATAGCCGAAGTTTCCAAACTCTTTCTTGATACGGGTGTTATAACAATCGCGGCTTTTATCAGTCCTAATAACGATATTCGTGAAATGGCGGCTGATATAATCGGACAAGACGATTTTCTGGAAGTTTATGTCAGTACCCCGCTTGAAGAGTGTGAACGCCGTGACGTGAAGGGACTTTATGCCAAGGCACGTAAGGGAGAAATCAAGAATTTTACTGGTATTTCCGCGCCTTTTGAGGAGCCGGCTCATCCGGCTCTGACGTTGGACACCTCTGTTCTCAGCCTGGAAGAATCGGTCAATAAACTGTTGGAACTCATTTTACCAAGAATTCAGAAGAAATAAGATATAATGAAAGAAGAATATAAATTGAGCCATTTGAAGGAACTCGAAGCAGAGTCCATTCATATTATCCGTGAAGTGGCAGCGGAGTTTGAAAATCCGGTGATGCTGTATAGTATCGGCAAGGATTCTTCGGTTATGGTGCGCTTGGCCGAAAAGGCGTTTGCTCCCGGCAAAGTGCCGTTCCCGTTGATGCACATCGATTCCAAGTGGAAGTTTAAGGAGATGATACAGTTCCGTGACGAGTATGCCAAGAAGTATGGTTGGAACCTGATAGTGGAAAGCAATATGGAAGCTTTCAATGCAGGTGTCGGACCTTTTACGCATGGCAGCAAGGTGCATACGGACCTGATGAAAACGCAGGCTTTGCTCCACGCATTGGATAAGTATAAGTTTGATGCGGCATTCGGTGGCGCTCGCCGCGACGAGGAGAAGTCACGCGCCAAAGAGCGTATTTTCTCCTTCCGTGACAAGTTCCATCAATGGGACCCCAAAAACCAGCGTCCCGAATTGTGGGATATTTATAATGCCCGGGTACATAAAGGAGAGAGTATCCGCGTATTTCCGTTAAGTAATTGGACGGAGCTGGACATCTGGCAATATATACGTTTGGAAAACATCCCTATTGTGCCGTTGTATTTTGCCAAGGAACGTCCTTGTGTGGAGATTGACGGAAATCTGATAATGGCGGATGACGACCGCTTGCCGGAACAGTACCGCGACCAGATAAAGATGCGTATGGTGCGTTTCCGTACGCTAGGTTGCTGGCCGTTGACCGGTGCTGTGGAAAGCGATGCCGATACCATCGAGAAGATTGTCGAGGAAATGATGACCACCACCAAGAGTGAACGGACGACCCGTGTCATTGACTTCGACCAAGACGCAAGCATGGAGCAGAAGAAGCGCGAGGGATACTTCTAAAGGAATTAAAAATTAAGAATTAAAAATTAAATCATTAAGGATGAACGATTCTACACTTGATATAAAGGCTTTTCTTGATAAGGATGAGCAGAAAGACTTGTTGCGCTTACTGACTGCCGGTTCTGTGGATGACGGAAAATCCACATTGATAGGCCGTCTGTTGTTCGACAGCAAGAAACTATATGAGGACCAGCTGGACGCACTGGAACGCGACAGCAAGCGCATGGGAAATGCCGGCGACCACATTGACTACGCCCTTTTGCTGGACGGCTTGAAGGCGGAGCGCGAACAAGGCATCACCATCGACGTGGCATACCGCTACTTCTCGACCAACAATCGTAAGTTTATCATTGCCGATACTCCGGGACACGAGCAGTACACACGCAACATGATTACCGGGGGCTCTACAGCTAACTTGGCAATTATTCTGGTGGATGCGCGTATGGGTGTCATTACGCAGACGCGCCGGCATACTTTCCTGGTGTCGTTGCTTGGCATCAAGCATGTGGTGCTTGCTGTCAATAAGATGGACTTGGTGGATTTCTCCGAAGAACGTTTTAATGAGATAGTCGATGAATATCGGAAGTTTATAGCTCCATTGGGCATTCCTGACGTAAACTGCATTCCGCTGTCAGCTTTGGATGGCGACAATGTGGTGGAGAAATCGGAACGTACTCCTTGGTATGAGGGTATTTCACTTCTTGACTTTCTGGAGACGGTACATATTGACAACGACCATAATTTGAAGGATTTTCGTTTCCCGATTCAATACGTCTTGCGCCCCAATCTCGATTTCCGTGGTTTTTGCGGTAAGGTGGCTTCGGGTATTATTCGTAAGGGAGATGAAGTGATGGCATTGCCTTCCGGTAAGAAGTCGCATATCAAGAGTATAGTTACATACGACGGCGAATTGGATTACGCCTTTCCGCCCCAGTCCGTCACCCTGACTCTGGAAGACGAGATAGATGTGTCGAGAGGGGAAATGCTGGTACATCCGGATAACCTGCCCGTCATGGACCGCAATTTTGAAACGATGCTGGTTTGGATGGATGAAGAGCCGATGGATATCAACAAATCATTCTTCATCAAACAGACCACCAATATAAGCCGTACTCGCATCGACAGTATCAAGTATAAGGTGGATGTCAATACGATGGAGCATCTTTCCATTGACAATGGAAAGTTGAGCAAGGAAACATTGCCGATGCAGCTCAATCAGATTGCGCGTGTGGTGCTGACCACTGCCAAAGAGCTTTTCTTTGACCCTTATCGGCAGAATAAGGCTACCGGTTCGTTCATCCTGATAGACCCGATAACCAACAATACCAGTGCTGTAGGTATGATTATCGATAGGGTGGAGGATAAGGACATGCACTTAGCTGAGGACCTGCCTATGCTGAATTTGCCTAAGCTGGGTATAGCTCCCGAACATTACGAAGCTATAGAAAAGGCTGTGAAAGAGCTGGAACGCCAGGGCGTGGCCGTACGGATAGAGTGCAGTACTTCTTTATAAGTATTGCAGTTCTCTCTCGGTATCACCGGAAGAAAACCATAACATATTAATATAAAGATAATAATGGGATTGTTAGAATTCAATAAGCTTCCGATAAACACCCTGGTAGGTGCGGATTGGAAAACATTCAAGGATATAACGGGCGGTCGTGACATCGGTGCTGCCTACAAAGGCAAGTATCGGCTAACAAAAGCTGTCTGCCGCCTGCTGTCCACTTTGGCTCCTCTGCAGGACAGACGCTATGAAAAGCTTCTGGCAGATAAGCCCTTGGAGCATGATCCGGTATTCATTTTGGGACACTGGCGTAGCGGAACTACGTTTGTGCATAATGTTTTCTCCTGCGACAAGCATTTCGGCTACAACACGACATACCAGACTGTATTTCCGCATCTTATGATGTGGGGGCAGCCTTTCTTCAAGAAGAACATGAGTTGGTTGATGCCGGACAAACGTCCCACGGACAATATGGAACTTGCCGTTGACCTTCCGCAAGAAGAGGAGTTTGCTTTGGCAAATATGATGCCCTACACCTATTATAATTTCTGGTTCCTGCCCGAATATCAGCAAGAGTATGCCGATAAATACCTGCTGTTTGATGACATCACAGAGAAAGAGCTGAAAGTATTTGAGGAGACTTTCGTCAAACTGATAAAGATTTCTCTTTGGAATACGAACGGAACCCAGTTTCTTAGTAAGAATCCGCCTCATACGGGACGTGTGAAAGAGCTTGTCAAGATGTTCCCCAATGCCAAGTTTATCTATCTGATGCGTAATCCTTATACTGTTTTCGAAAGCACACGTAGTTTCTTTACTAACACCATTCAGCCGTTGAAACTGCAGGATATCAGTCATGAGGAGCTTGAGAAGAATATTTTGTCCATTTATGCCAAACTGTATCATAAGTACGAAGCGGACAAGGCATGCATTCCTGAAGGAAACTTGATAGAGGTGAAGTTTGAGGACTTCGAAGCGGACGCAATGGGAATGACTGAACATATCTACAAGGCTTTGTCCATTCCGGGCTTTGCAGAGGCGCGTGCCGATATTGAGAAGTATGTAGGCGGAAAGAAAGGATATAAGAAGAATAAATACAAGTATGATGAGCGTACAGTGCAGTTGGTTCAGGATAACTGGAATTTTGCGCTGGAACAGTGGAAGTACGATTTATAATGATTGTCAATTATCAATGAGAGAAATGATTCAAAAGAAAATTCGTATGTTGGGAGTGCTGTCTGCCATGCTTTGTTGCGGAGCCGTTTCTGCGCAGCAGCACGAGGTAGAGATGATTCCTTTCGGAAATATGGATCAATGGATTGACCGCCAAATCAAGGAATCCGGTATTATTGGCGGTGCCACGAAGAATGTGTATGCCATCGGCCCTACTGCTACTGTCACCGAAACCAAGGCATACAAGAATATGGGAGGTTCGCCGTGGGCGACATCCAATGTGATGGCCCGGGTAGCCGGTATCACGAAAACTAATACTTCTGTTTTTCCGGAAAAGCGAGGGGATGGTTTCTGCGCCCGCATGGACACCCGTATGGAAAGTGTGAAGGTTTTTGGAATAGTGGATATCACGGTGCTGGCTGCCGGCTCTATGTTTCTGGGTGAGGTGCACGAACCTATCAAGGGAACCAAAAATCCGCAGAAAATGCTGAATTCCGGCATACCGTTTACAAAGAAACCTATCGCCATACAGTTTGATTATAAAGTAAAGATGTCCGACCGCGAGAAGCGTATTCGTGCAACGGGCTTTAGCCGTATCACAGATGTGGAAGGAAAGGACTTCCCGGAAGTGAATCTGTTTCTGCAAAAGCGTTGGGAAGATGAGAAGGGGAATATCTATGCCAAGCGCGTAGGAACGATGGTCGTAAGATATTATACTACTACCGATTGGCATAATAATGCCACTTATTCCATCATGTACGGTGATATTACCGGTGACCCTGCGTACAAGGCCCACATGATGCGTCTTCAGGTTGAAGAACGCTATGCAGTTAATAGTAAAGGAGAGAGCGTACCTATTAAGGAGGTTGCCTGGGGAACGGAAGATGATGTGCCTACTCATTTGTTGTTACAGTTTACCTCCAGCCATGGCGGTGCTTACATAGGTTCTCCCGGTAATTCGTTGTGGATTGACAATGTAAAATTGGTATATTAGAATAAAAGCAGTTAAAGTTGGATGTCATACTTTAGCTGCTTTTTTAATGGAGTCACTGAGACTTTGGGTTACTTCTTATTTCTTATTTCAGATGAATTTTGTATGTCAGCCCTCCACTGAAATATTTCATCCTCTGCATTTCCACCTGCACATGCAGATGCTTGAACAACAGATAGGTGGCTCCCAAGGCAAAGTCCTTGGAGTCATATTCCGCTATCACCCTCAGCTGCGGATGGAAGGACGGATTGTAGGTGACACCCAGTGCAAAGCCATTCAGCTTGTACTCCTTGCGGTTGTTGTAAAGGTAGGAAAGATGGACACCAATCTCCTCTTTACCCACAACGGGTATATGCTTGGAGGCGGCAATGTAGAAACGGCTGTAATATCCGTTACCTTCCGTGGTGCCGACTTGCCCCCCTCCGGAAGAAGTGAACGGGTCGGACGTCCCCAGCACGACAGCCGGCATGTATTTCCAGAACTGCCCCTCCTTCAACACACGCAGACGGGCGGAAAAGTAACGGTCCTGGTTCGTGAATCCGCTGTACCCGTATGGCTTCAATCCTAACGCCTCCGCCTTGAAAAGTGTACACGTGTAGGCTATTTCCAGAAAGGGAAAGATAGTTACACTCAAGAAATAGTTGTAGGTATGATAGTACCAGGTGGGTGGTGTGAGCTCCTTGTTCAGGAAGTTACCGCCAACCATGAAAGTCTTGTCACGCTGCATCTCCGCAGAGGGTGCATGCAACAGCCCGGTCGTACCATACGTCAACTGGGAAAAGGCCGAAAGGGAAAGGCTGCAAAACAGAACGATAAAGAATAGCTTAAACTTCATCATCACATATAAATTCAGTCGCTGATAAAAAATGGATTGCTTTATGACATGCATCGGACATAGTACCAAAAAAAGGCGTCTGAGTCCCAGACGCCTTCATTTTTAGAGTCTATTTGTCACTTGGAGTTATTATTCCAGGATAACTACACGGTTCAGGAAGTTCTTGCCGAACATGTTTTCAGTACCTCCGAATCCTACGAGCTCAAGTTGGTCTTTACTTACACCTTCTGCAATCAAAGCATCGTAAACAACCTGAGCACGCTTTTCAGACAGCTTCTGGTTCCAAGAAGCGCTACCGGTAGCCTTATCGCAATAACCGGCAACTTTGTACTTCCTATCCGGATTAGCCTTCAGAATCTTGGCAGCCAACTGGATGTTAACCTTGCCATAGTCGTCCAGACGGGCGCTGCCAATCTTGAAGAAGATGGCACGCGGACCGGCAACTTCAACTTCCTTGGTCACTTCCTTAACTTCAGGTTTAGCGTTGGCCAGTGCATTCTTGCAGTTAGCCAGGTCAGCCTGAGCCTGAGCCAGTTCGCTTCTATATCTGTTGATTTCCGCATTGATAGCATCTTCGTCGATATTGGAAGCCTTCACAAATTTCTTGCCACCGAAGATGTAGCTAACACCTGCGGTCAACATGCCAGTGCCTTCAGCCTTGCGATGGCTGCTGATGTTACCGAAAATGGACGGAGCGATAGCACCGCGAGCTTCTACATCAATAGCCCACTTAGTGTTGATATTGAACTTCAAGCCCAAACCAGCAGAAGCGCCTACACGTGCTCTAGTCTTTTCATCCCCATCAGGAATCATTGTTCCATCGTTTTGAATCAGCACATTAGCTGACTTTGCAACAGTTACTTGAGGACCCAAAAATCCATAAACTTCGAAGAAACGGTTAGGATTGGCGCCGGCAAACAATGTAGAAAGATTGATCATTGCATCAATGTTACCACCTACATAAGTCTTGTTGTGTTCCCAATATGCATCATCCAAACACAGATGCTGAGTAATACCGTTTACCTGAGCACGTACACCCCAAGTCGGAGTAATCAGCTTACCAACTGACACGCTGAAATGCGGAGCAATCTTATTGAAACCGTCATTGTTGATGGCGTGGATACCACCACCTACACTGACAAAAATATTATCGCTCCATTTCGGAGTGTAGTAGTTCGTTTTTTCCTGTGCATTCAGATTTGCTGCACAAGCGCCTGCCAATAGTAAGGAGGCTATCATTAATTTACTTTTCATTTTCTCTTGAGTTTAAGATAAATAACAACTAAAACTTCTATTAATCAAGTTCACCAACACCACCACCGGCATTGCCTTCACCATGACCATGACCATGACCGTGGCTATGACCGTGACCAGGAATATCTTGATTTTCAAGAACAAACAGTGTAGAAGTTGTATAATCATCTACTTCAATAGAAGCTAAAGGCTCTGTTTCAGCTTTTGTTACAGCCTTCTTCACTACTTTATATTCAGTTGTTACAACAGTATAAGTAATAGATGCAGTTGTTCTAGAGTTAGCATAAACTTTATACTTATTCTCCGGTGTTGTTACTGTCGTTTCCTCATATGTATTCTCAAGCGTGTTAAAGAAAGATTCAATAGCTGCGCGTTCAATAAGATCAGTTGTATTGATTTTCTTTGCACCTACTTTTGCACCTTCTTTTACTACATAAGGGAATGATGGAATGTCAAACCAATAAAGCTCGTAGTTATCCCAAGTCTTAACTTTAGGATCCGTTACTGGTTCAAGTTTTGTAGATTCTGCTACAATCTTAGTCTCAGCATCTTCTTCCTGAAGAATGATAGTCGGAGTCAGAGTAGCAAATTGCCCAGCTTGCAAAGCAGGAACCTTAACTGTAACAGTTGCACTCAAACCATTATAAATTATAAGAAGCTGTAACATCAACACTCTTAGCAGCCAGAGTAGGATTACCAGTAAATGTCAACTCTGCAGGTGCGATAGTGGCTTGGCCAGTTACATCTGTAGTAACACCATCCTCTATAGCAAGCACAATCGGACTAATAACAGCTTGTGCATTAGTAGGAGTTACATTAACGTTGAACTCTTCCTTCTCACAAGAAGTTAAAGTTGTAGCTAAAGCTACTACGGCTAACGCAAATACTGCACTTATGCCGTTTAAGAATTTAATCTTTTTCATCTCAATTAATTAATTAAAAATTTAACAATTCTGACTTAATAAAATATGGGTTAAAACTATTTTCTTCCATTATATTGTCACTAACTTCCGCTTTATACTGTCTATAATAGTACCTTTCATTACCTGCATTATAAACAATGCCCATATTAGCAGAGGTATTCACACGAGGTATATATCCTTTCCTTTTATATTTATAAGGAGGTAATGCCACTTGAAATCGGAAGCCTCCATTCATCTTTGCATGTTCTGCTTTCATTGCATAGAAACCAATCGAACAATAGCGAAAATGGCGAATCATTTCAAATTTAACACCTTTCTCCTTCAATAAATACTGTTCTGCTTTCAGATTAAACTGAGTGTTAAATTGCGGCCAATAAAAGCTACCGCCCAAAGACCACGTAACAAGTGCTGTCGAAGGATCATATACATAGCGAAATCCGCTCCAATATCCCATTCCTGTATACCCAATCCGAGCCATTAAGGAAAAGCGTTCATCCTTAAAAGGGCGATAAAATTCGGCGTCCACTCCATATTGGTCAGCACTAAAACATCCCACAGTCACTTTACCAAACACATTATACGGTAATCTAAAACGCTGTGAAATTGTAATATGTCCTGGATGAACTTTATCTTCAAACCTTCCATACCCATCATTATAAACCGGTATTTTCAACTGTGCCGTTAATTTCATACCTTTCCATAACGAAACTTCTATCGCAGGACTCAAATCAAACAAGACCTGGTAAATCTGTGTAATCACCAGATTCTTGAAAGCTAATTGAGGATATACCAATACATCAATCTTGAACAAAGAACTATTTTTCAACTTTATTTTCCGTGCATTTTTCCAAGCATCGCCCAATTCATAGCTCACATTCCAGTCATTACGCTCCGCTTGAGGCACCGAATCCCCCTTTAGGGGACAATAATAAAGAGAAATTTGGGGTACATTATTGTCCAGAACTATTATCCGACATGACTTTTCTTCCGGAAATGACATTATATACTTTACATTATGTTTGATATGATATACAGTTTGCTGAATATCAGTAGCCTTTTATGTTTATTTGTTTTTTTTCAAACAATAAAGTATCTTCCTCTTGTTTGCTATTTAATAGTTAATTGTTACTGGCTTATTATTATATTTGCCCTTTTAGCAGTACTGTATTGTGTGGTGTAAATGTTTAATAATTAATAAATTGAATACAAAAAGTAAGAATGGAAATAATTTTGGGAATTGAGAACTTGTTACCATTTTGTTACTACTAATAATAAACTGTGTGTTTTTATTGAAAGAATATGAAAAAGCTATTGAAAATAAAAGAGCCAATAAAGGTGAGAACAAAAAAGTTAGTAAATGGATGTCAATCCATATATCTAGACATATATATGAATGGAAGACGACAATACGAATTCTTAAAGTTGTATATTATCCCTGAACATAATCAAGCTGACAAAAAACGAAATGTGGAAACGCTAAATTTAGCAAATGCGATTAAGTCTCAGAGGATTGTGGAAATACAAAATCAAGCTTATGGATTTAATCGTAACAGATTGTCCGATGTGAAGCTGACTGACTATATGAAATTAGTAGCAGAACAAAGTGTAAACAATAAGGTGCGAAAAAGTACAATACATGCTGTCGTATGTCATTTGAAAAGATATACACCGAATGGAATATTGTTAAGGAAGGTAGACAAAGCCTATTTATTGGGGTTTATAGATTACTTGAAGAGAGCAAAACAAATACATAGTCAAAAAGAAAAAATGTTACATGTTAACACCCAACTTTATTATTTGAAGATGCTACGTTATTGTTTGAACTGTGCTGTCTATGAAGATTACATAACTGTTAACCCAATGGATAAAATAAAGAATGAGGATAAGCCAAAACGTTGTAGAACAGAAAGGGATTATCTCACAATAAAGGAATTAACCAGATTAGTTCATACTCCTTTTTATAATACCTTATTAAAAAAAGCATTTCTATTCAGCTGTTTTTGTGGATTGAGACATTGTGATATTATTGCATTGAGATGGGAAGATATACGTTATGATGAAAATGGAAATGCACTATTGAATATCATTCAGAAGAAAACGAAAGAAGCCATATCGCTTCCACTCAGTTCAGAAGCTATAAAACATTTGCCAAACAGAGGAAATGCCCAAGAGACGGAAAAGGTATTTGCCGGATTGGTCTCATTAGGACGGAGTAATGAAATTTTGCATAGATGGGTCGAGCAGGCTGGGATATCGAAACATGTAACCTTTCACACAGCACGCCATACACATGCAACAATGATGCTGACGTTGGGAGTAGATTTATATACAGTCTCCAAGTTATTGGGACATACCAATATACAGACAACACAAATTTACGCAAAGCTTGTGGATGAAAGTAAAAAGAAGGCCGTCGCTTTGATTCCTAATATAACATAAGAGCTAGTTGAATTCGAAATACAATTTGCCATTTTGTATTTTTAGTCATCACTTCGTGTTCCTAATTCACTTAAAAGATATTAGGAGCCTAATAAATGCTGCTAAAACTCATTATGTAAACTGTAAGTGTCATTGATTTGTTGATCTTTGATTAAAAAATGATAGATATTTTTTATTCATGCAAATAATTGCATTCCTATTTTGAGTTATTGGCGTTAAAATGAAGAATACTGAACATCAGCTGCTTTGGCTCCCTAAAATGGATTTTAAGATGAATGGAGGGCTATTTCAAAGAAGTGGTTTATCATTTTATGAAAAAAACTGTTTTTCTACCGAGAATAAGTTAATATCTTGTTTGCTAGATATTGTATTTTTGTTTGCCGGATATTAACTTGCTACATACAAAAAACAAGTCCTTTAGAGAAAGTATTACATAAATATCTGTATAAATGTAGGGTATTTGTATTTTCATCCTTATTTTTTGCGGATACTTTTTCTATTTTTTCTTTTTCGCAAGAAAAGTAGATTAGTAGAAATTGCTAAAAAGTGACTATTTGACACAAAATATAACATTCTATATGACAATTGTACATCGTTAATTCAAAAGTTTTAAAATGGTAATAGACTTCATATAAACATTCAGGGGCTTTGTTAGAAGCTTTTGAAGAAAAAACGAGATTATTTCATCTTTTCATATAAAATTCTTTGGTATTATTAAAAATGTGTCTATTTTTGCACCATATTTTGTGTTATACGGACACGAAAAATGGTTGAAAAAATGAGGTATAAAAACTCTAACATAAGAAAGTGCCTAAATACTAAAACAATAGCACAGTGTGCAGCGTTCTTTTTATACTGTTTGCTCCCTTTAAAAGGAATTTGCCAAACGGGGGAAAGTACTGTAGATGCTTTAGTGAAAATGGGATTTGAAAATGTTGGATGGACAGAAGATGGCAATGAACGTGTTTATGTTCTGCAAAACTCTACATATCGTTTGCAGGGTGTAGGCATAGGTAAGGCGGTAGATATTATTCAAAAGATGGGTTTACCGGAAGAAAAGTCATGTCGGATAATTGTTCTGGACAATAATGTACCCCAAATTTCTCTTTATTATTGTCCCCTAAAGGGGGATTCGGTGCCTCAAGCGGAGCGTAATGACTGGAATGTGAGCTATGAATTGGGCGATGCTTGGAAAAATGCACGGAAAATAAAGTTGAAAAATAGTTCTTTGTTCAAGATTGATGTATTGGTGTATCCGGAATTCTCTTTCAAGAACGTGATTATTACGCAGATTTATCAAGTTCTATTTGATTTGAGCCCTGCAATAGAAATTTCGTTATGGAAGGGTATGAAAGCCACAGCACAAGTGAAGATACCGGTTTATAATGATGGATATGGAGCTCGGGAAGGAAAGGTTCATTCGGGTTTCCTAACTCTTTCACAACGTTTCAGGTTGCCTTATAATGTTTTTGGTAAATTCTCTTCTGTTTTATTTCCACTTGTATTATCTGTTGCGTTTTCTACTGTATTACCAATTATATTTTCAGTTATCTCATCAATTGTATTTCCAATAGTATTTTCAGGATTTGATGGTTTATCTGGTTTTGTTGGATTATTCGGTTCTGCTGGATTATCTGGTTCTGCTGGATTATCTGGTTCTGTTGGATTATCCGGTTCTGTTGGCTCTGTTGGAGTTTCTATTAAGCTTTCATTTATTTTTATTGAAATCTCTTTTGATAGTTTTTCATTTTTTAATTCTACTTTACCATCAGATGCTATTATTTCATCTATTGTAACTTCTGTTTTTCCAATATTTGCATTATTTTTAGCTTTTAGATTTATCTTTATAATTTCTTTATTTATTTCATCTTGTTTATTAATCACATTAAACTCTTTATTAGATTCATTGTATTTTAAACTTTCCCAACCATCTTTTATCTCAAAACTATTTTCATCTAGTTCTTCCCAAATATTAGTATCATAATTTATTTTTGCTTGAAAAGCATTAATTTGTTCATCACTATCTATTTTCAAAGTGATTGATGTTTTTTCACCTTGTTTTATTTCTATATTTTCTATTTCTATACTACTACCTAATGTTTGACCTATTGCCAGTATTTTATTTCCAAATGCAAAAAAAATCGCACATATTATTATCATTGTTAATAAAAAAAACACTCTTTTTTTCATTTCTAATTTTTCCCCTTCAATTTTTCATTTCAAACTATATTTATGTGTCAAATATCTAAATATTTAATAACTCTCTTATATTTGTTTTCAGTATACCATAGTAGTTCTATTATTTCAAGCTTTATTCTTTATTTCAAAAATCGAGCTAAAACTTTCGTTCTAGCTCGATTTTCTCTTTTTTA
>ENA-OPBG01000459-OPBG01000459.1-human-gut-metagenome-genome-assembly--contig:-NODE-459-length-34271-cov-5.063245_pt1 | contig 34271 bp, 28 predicted proteins | sample MGYA00241065_ERZ501446 | MGnify/ENA primary metagenome ERZ501446 (study PRJEB25962, sample SAMEA2042632) | human gut metagenome | biome: human gut; feature: human-associated habitat; material: faeces...
ATCGTTCCCGGTATCGGCGGTCAGACAGGTCTGAATCTGGCAATGCAGCTGGAAAAGAAAGGCGTTCTGAGAGAATGCCAGGTTGAACTGCTGGGCACAAGCTGCGACAGTATCGAACGCGCTGAAGACAGAGAACTGTTCAAAGAACTCTGTCAGGAAATCGGCGAACCCGTAATTCCTTCCATCATCACATACTCCGTTGAAGAAGCCATCGACGCTGCAAAAGAAATCGGCTACCCCGTTGTACTGCGTCCCGCATTCACACTGGGCGGCACAGGCGGCGGTTTTGCAAACAACGAAACCGAACTGGTTGAAATCATGGAAAACGCTCTGAAACTTTCCCCCGTACACCAGGTACTGGTAGAAAAGAGCGTAAAAGGCTACAAAGAAATCGAATTCGAAGTAATGCGTGACGGTACAGACCACGCCATCACCATCTGCGGTATGGAAAACATCGACCCCGTTGGCGTACACACAGGTGACTCCATCGTTGTGGCTCCTATCCTGACACTGAGCGATGCAAACTTCAACATGCTGCGTGACAGCGCTCTGAAAATCATCCGCGCGCTGAAAATCGAAGGTGGTTGTAACGTACAGTTCGCACTGGACCCCAACTCCTCCAAATACTATCTGATCGAAGTGAACCCTCGTGTATCCCGTTCTTCCGCACTGGCATCCAAAGCAAGCGGTTACCCCATCGCACGTGTAACAGCTAAAATCGCTGTTGGTATGACACTGGACGAAATCAAGATTTCCGAAACAAACGCAAACTTCGAACCCGCACTGGACTACATCGTAGCAAAAATGCCTCGTTTCCCCTTCGACAAATTTGCTACAGCAGCAAACACACTGGGCACACAGATGAAAGCAACTGGCGAAGTTATGGGTATCGGCAGAACCATCGAAGAATGCCTGCTGAAATCCATCCGCTCTCTGGAAATCGGTGTTTGCCACCTGTACATGGACAAATTTGACAACACACCTAACGAAGAACTGCTGGACTACATCGCTAAAAGCCCCGATGACAGAATCTATGCCATCGCACAGCTGATCCGCAACGGTGTATCTCTGGATGACATCTTCGAAGCAACTAAGATCACAAAATACTTCCTGGAAGTAATGAAAAACATCGTTGACTACGAAACAGTACTGGCTGAAAACGTTGGCAACGTTGAAATTCTGGCAAAAGCGAAGAAAATGGGCTTCTCCGATAAATTCATCGCAAAACTGTGGAACTGGAAAGAAGTTGAAGTATTCAACCTGAGAAAAGAACAGAAAATGTTCCCCGTTTACAAAATGATCGAAACAAGCGGCTGCGGCGGCTACATCCCTTACTTCTACTCCACATACGAAGAAGGCAACGAATCCCGCCTGAGTGACAAGAAGAAAATCATCGTACTGGGTTCCGGCCCCATCCGTATCGGTCAGGGTGTCGAATTCGACTACTCCACAGTACATGCTGTAACAACCATCAAACAGTATGGTTATGAATCCATCATCATCAACAACAACCCTGAAACTGTATCCACAGACTACACAACCAGCGACAAGCTGTACTTCGAACCTCTGACAACAGAAGACGTTATGAACATCGTAGAACTGGAACAGCCTCTGGGCGTTATCGCTTCCCTGGGCGGTCAGACAGCTATCAACCTGGCACAGCCTCTGATGGAACGCGGCGTAAAAATCATCGGTACAGACGTTGCTGCTATCGAAAGAGCAGAAAACAGAGATTCCTTTGAAAAAATCATGGAAGAACTGCACATCCCTCAGCCTAAGGGTCAGGCAGTTACAAACATCGAAGACGGTGTAAAAGCAGCAGAAGAAATCGGCTATCCCGTACTGGTTCGCCCCAGCTACGTTCTGGGCGGTCGTGCAATGCAGATCGTTGCCAACGAAGAATCCCTGCGCACATATCTGAAAACAGCCGTTAAAATCAACGAAGACCAGCCTGTACTGGTTGACAAATATATCGAAGGCAAAGAACTGGAAGTAGACGCAGTATGCGACGGTTACGATGTATTCGTTCCCGGTATCATGGAACATGTAGAAAGAACCGGCGTACACTCCGGTGACTCCATCAGCGTATACCCTACCTTCAGCGTATCCGCAAAAGCAAAAGGCACCATCCTGGAATACACCAAGAAGCTGGGTCTGGGCATCGGTATCCGCGGTCTGTTCAACATCCAGTTCATCGTGGACAAGAACGACGATGTATACGTAATCGAAGTGAACCCTCGTTCCTCCAGAACAGTACCTTTCCTGTCCAAAGCAACAGGTTACTCTCTGGCAGACATCGCAACACTGGTTATCCTGGGCAAGACTCTGAAAGAACAGGGCATCTTCGGCATCTACCCCGACGAAAAGAACAGATGGTATGTAAAAGTTCCCGCATTCTCCTTCTCCAAACTGCACGGTATGGACACTTACCTGTCCCCCGAAATGAAATCCACAGGGGAAGCAATCGGTTACGACAACAAACTGAACCGCGCGCTGTATAAAGCTCTGCAGGCTTCCGGCATGAACATTCTGAACTACGGTACCGTATTTGCTACCATCGCAGACAAAGATAAAGAAGAAGCACTGCCTCTGATCCGTCGTTTCTACGAACTGGGCTTCAACATCGAAGCAACAAAAGGCACAGCTGACTTCCTGAAAGAACATGGCATCCGCACAAGAGTAAGAGCAAAAATCAGCGACGGCAGCGATGAAATCATCGAATCCATCCGCCACGGCTATGTAAGCTATGTCATCAACACCAGAGACATCAACGACATGCAGAACAGCGATGGCTGGGAAATCCGTCAGTGCGCTGTAGAAAACAACGTAACTATGTTCACAACACTGGATACTGTTCGTGTTCTGCTGGATGTTCTGGAAGAAACAACACTTTGCATCTCTACCATCGACGCATAATCTAGGAGGTACGTCGTGAAGCAGTCTATCTTTACTGTAAAAAGCAATCAGCATCTGACCGACACAGTATTGAAAATGGTTTTGGCAGGGGATACCTCTGCCATCACCGCTTCCGGTCAGTTCGTGAATATCAAACTGGACGGTTTTTTCCTGCGTCGTCCCATTTCCGTATGTGACTACAACGAAAAAACTCTGACCATCCTTTACAAAGTGGTGGGCAAAGGCACACAGTACCTTTCCACACTGGCAGCCGGCAAACAGCTGGACATTCTGACAGGTCTTGGCAACGGCTATGACACCAGCAAAAGCGGTATGCGCCCCTTGCTCATCGGCGGCGGCGTAGGGGTTCCTCCCATGTACCGTCTGGCAAAAAATCTGCTGGAAGAAAGCAAAAAGCCTGAAGTGATTCTGGGCTTCAACACCAAAGCTGAAGCTTTCTATATCGACGAATTCCGCGCCCTTGGCATACCCGTTCATGTGGCAACAGCAGACGGTTCTCTGGGTACAAAAGGTTTTGTCACAGACGTTGTAAAAACACTGAAAGACTACACTTATTTCTACACCTGCGGTCCCGAACCCATGCTGAAGGCTCTTTCCGATGTGACAGAAACCAGCGGTCAGCTCAGCTTTGAAGAACGCATGGGCTGCGGCTTCGGCGCTTGCATGGGATGCAGCTGTGAAACAAAATACGGCAACAAACGTATCTGCAAAGACGGCCCTGTACTGGAAAAGGAGGAAATCAAGTGGTAAACACAAAAGTAACACTCAGCGGCATTACGCTGGATAACCCCGTGATTCCCGCCAGCGGTACTTTCGGCTATGGCTACGAATTTGCGGAACTGTATGATATCAACATTCTGGGTTCCTTCTCTTTCAAAGGAACAACCAGAGAACCTCGTTTCGGCAACCCTACCCCCCGTATTGCAGAATGCACTGCAGGGCTCATCAACTCCGTAGGGCTTCAGAACCCCGGCATTGACAAAGTCATTTCCGAAGAACTGCCTAAAATGCGCAAGTGCTTCCATAAACCTGTCATTGCCAACATCAGCGGTTTTTCCGTTGACGAATACGCTTACTGCTGCGAACGCATCGACAAAGAAGATCAGGTTGGCATCATCGAAGTCAATGTCAGCTGCCCCAACGTACATCACGGCGGCATGGCATTCGGCACCAGCCCTGAAGCGGCGGCAGAAGTGACCAGAGCCGTAAAGGCAGTGACCACAAAACCCGTTTACATCAAACTGAGCCCCAATGTAACAGACATTGCGGCTGTTGCAAAAGCATGTGAAGAAGCAGGCGCAGACGGCATCAGCCTCATCAACACCATGATGGGCATGCGTATCGACCTGAAAACAAAACGCCCTGTTATCGCCAACAAAATGGGCGGTTTCTCCGGCAGCGCCATCTTCCCTGTGGCTGTTCGTATGGTATATCAGGTAGCGGAAGCTGTAAACATCCCCATCATTGGTATGGGCGGTGTTTCTTCTGCGGAAGACGTTATCGAAATGATGCTGGCAGGCGCTACTGCCGTACAGGTAGGCGCAGCCAATCTGGTAGACCCCTTCGCATGCAAAAACATCATCGAAGACCTGCCCCGTGTCATGGAGCAGTATGGTATCAAAGATCTGAATGAAATCATTGGAGGTGCTCACAAATGAACAGAGATGTCATCATCGCTTGTGACTTCAACAGCAAAGAAGACCTGTATGCCTTTCTGGATCGCTTCACAGAAGAAAAACCCTTCCTGAAAATCGGTATGGAACTGTTCTATGCAGAAGGTCCCGAAATCGTAAGAGAAATCAAGGCAAGAGGTCATAAAATCTTCCTGGATCTGAAGCTGCACGATATTCCCAACACTGTAAAAAAAGCTATGGCAGTCCTGTCCCGTCTGGATGTTGACATGTGCAACGTACATGCCGGCGGCACCATCGCTATGATGGAAGCAGGTCTGGAAGGTCTGACACGCCCCGACGGCACACGTCCCCTGCTGATCGCTGTAACACAGCTCACATCCACCAGCGAAGAACGTATGCAGAACGATCTGCTCATCGACAAACCTCTGGATGAAGTTGTTATGCACTATGCAGCAAACGCAAAAATCGCAGGTCTGGACGGCGTTGTTTGCTCCCCTCTGGAAGCAGGCAAAGTAAAAGACGTTTGCGGCAAAGACTTTTTGACAGTAACCCCCGGCGTACGTTTTGCCGATGGGGATAAAGGGGATCAGGTAAGAATCACCACTCCCGCAAAAGCAAGAGAAATCGGTTCTGACTACATCGTTGTAGGCAGACCTATCACACAGGCAGAGGACCCCGTCGCTGCTTATAGAAGATGTGTTTCTGAATTTTTAGGAGGCGAAAAGTAATATGACAAACATGAAAAAACAGATTGCAAAAGACCTGTTATCCATCGGCGCTGTTTTCCTGCGTCCCGAAGAACCTTTCACCTGGGCAAGCGGCATCAAAAGCCCCATTTACTGTGACAACCGTCTGACACTGACAGCACCTGAAGTGCGTACTCGCGTAGAAAACGCACTGGCAGAAACCATCAAAGCAGAATATCCCGACTGTGAAGTTCTCATGGGTACCAGCACAGCAGGTATCGCTCACGCTGCTATCGTTGGTCACATCATGGACCTGCCTATGGGCTATGTACGTTCCGGCCACAAAGACCACGGCAGACACAACCAGATCGAAGGCAAACTGGAAAAAGGTCAGAAAGTTGTTGTTGTGGAAGACCTGATCTCCACAGCAGGCAGCGCCATCGAAGTTGTAAACGTACTGCGTGAAGCAGGTGCAGACGTACTGGGTATCGTGAGCATCTTTACTTACGGCATGCAGAAAGGTCTGGATCGTCTGGCAGAAGCAAATGTAAAAAATGTCAGCCTGTCCAACTTCGACGCTGTTGCTGAAGTAGCTGCTGAAGAAGGCTACATCAAAGAATCTGACATCGCGAGACTGATCGCTTTCCGCAACAATCCCAGTGATGAAAGCTGGAGGACTGATGTGAAATGAGAAATCTGATCGATATTACTGACCTGACTGTACAGGAAATCGACGAATTGATTGCCACCGCTTGTGACATCATCGCCAATCCCGATAAATACTGCGACGCTTGCCGCAGAAAAAAACTGGCTACCCTCTTTTTTGAACCCTCTACCAGAACCCGCCTGAGCTTTGAAGCGGCTATGCTGGAACTGGGCGGCAGTGTGCTGGGCTTTTCCGAAGCAAACAGCAGCTCTGCATCCAAAGGGGAAAGCGTTGCGGATACCGTACGTGTGGTAGGCTGCTATGCAGATATCATCGCTATGCGTCATCCCAAAGAAGGGGCACCTATGGTGGCTTCCATGCACTCTCCCGTGCCCATCATCAATGCTGGTGACGGCGGTCATAACCACCCCACACAGACACTGACAGACCTGCTGACCATCCACAGAGAAAAAGGGCATTTTGATAACCTGACCGTTGGTCTGTGCGGCGACCTGAAATTCGGTCGTACCGTACATTCCCTGATCCACGCTCTGTCCCGTTACACAGGCATCCACTTCGTGCTGATTTCTCCCGAAGAACTGAGCCTGCCTTCTTACATCATTCACGATGTACTGGAGAAAAAAGGCATGTCCTACGAAGAAACACAGGATCTGGAAGCAGTTATGCCCAAACTGGACATTCTGTACATGACAAGAGTACAGCGGGAACGTTTCTTCAACGAAGCGGACTACATCCGTTTGAAAGACAGCTATATTCTGACACTGGACAAGCTGAAAAACGCAAAAGAAGATCTTTGCATCCTGCATCCCCTGCCCCGTGTCAACGAAATCTCCACCAGTGTGGATAACGACAGCCGCGCATGCTACTTCAAACAGGCACACAACGGCAAATATATCCGTATGGCACTGATTCTGAAATTACTGGGGGTGGAAGTGTAATGCATATCGATGAAATCCAAAACGGCATTGTCATTGACCATATCAAAGCCGGCAAAGGCATGGAACTGTATCATTTCCTGCATCTGGATGAACTGGACTGCTCCGTTGCCATCCTGCGCAATGTAAACAGCCAGAAAATGGGCAAGAAAGACATCATCAAAATCGACAGCGTGCTGAACATGGATTTGGGCGTACTGGGCTATATGGACCCCAACATGACCATCAGCATCATTCAGGACGGCAAACGCGTGAAAAAATTCCATCCTGAACTGCCCGAACAGATTACAAACGTTATTTTCTGCAAAAATCCCCGCTGCATCACTACAGTGGAACAGGAAATCGACCATATCTTTAAGCTGACAGACAGAGAAAAAGGCACTTACCGTTGCCTGTACTGCGAAAGCGAAGCAAAAAAATAAGATACAACCGTATCTTTTGAAAAAAGACCACTCCTTTTAGGAGCATCTTCATCAGAAAGCAAAGAAAGCTGAAATCCTCTTAATACAAAGGATTCCAGCTTTCTTATTTTTTGAAATTTGATTCAAAATGTTTTCTTAAGGGGAAGTTACTTGAGGCGTGGTCTTTTTGATTTCTATACAATCTGTACGTTTTCCATCTCTGATTTTGTAACATCACGCCATAGACGAGCAGAATCAAAATGTCCTACAATAGAAATATATTGAGATATTATGACTGGGTTGCCAAACATATCAAATAGGAGGGGCTTCTATGAAAAAAATATTTTTGATATCTTCTATACTGTCTATGTCCATATTGCTTTTTCCAACCACTGGTTCTGCCGCAGAAACGCCACAGGCATCTATGCCCATCTCCGCCAAATCCAGAACTTCCATCCTGTCTCCTATGAGCGAACCAGTTACCTTAGCGCCCATTACCATCAGCGAAACGACGCCGAGCAGTTTTACTGACGATTCGGAATATACCTTCGCTGTCAGTCACGAACCTTTTGATTATGCAGCTCCCGAAGGCACTGCTCACCAGGACACCTTTCAAAACCGGCTTTCCTTTGTGGTAGAAGGTGAACAAACGCTGACTGCAGATGGTGTCACCCTTTCTTATTGGACAGAAAATGATAATCTGGTCGTAAAAATTCACAAAAGTGATCCAGACAAACTGGAATCTTTTACGCTGACAGACCTTTCTTTGCAACAAAACCCACAAAAAAAAGCCATCCTGCGGGAACACCATCTTTATGTGGCATTTTCTGATTCCGTCCCGGATGACAGGCTGGAGCAAGAAATGCAGGTTTTGAAAGAAGATTTCATCGTTCTGGAACAATTTTATCCTAACGCTCAAATTGATTCCCAGCAGATTTGTCTTTCCCTCAACAACAACACCCTCACCGTCAACGGCATCGAAAAATCTGTTCGGGTATCTCCCTATGTTTCTGAAAATGGCTATGTCATGCTGCCACTTCGAGAACTGGCGACAGCACTGCCCAATCTGGAAGTGGAATGGGACAAGGAAAGAAATACAGCATGTCTTTATACTGCAGACCGCTGGCATGATCTTCTGGCAGAAATTCCTCTGGAGAGCCAAACAGCGTCTTTCCACGGACAACCCCTTGCGCTGCGTGAACCTGCCACGGAAAAAGATGGAAGAACCTTCCTTTCCCTGCGCGATGCGGCAAACATCTGCGGTATACGCAACAGCGAAATCACTTGGGATGCCGAAACACAAACCGTACGCATTGACAAAGATTTTATCACCTATACATAAACAGATATCAAATCCCGCTTCATAAGAAAATAAATATAGCCGGAATCCTTGCAACCTAAAGGATTCCGGCTATGTTATTTTTACAAAAATCGTTGTCTTAGAAAGACAGCTATCGCAATTCCCCTTAAGAGCTCAAAGAAAAGAAAAACAATGTTTTCTTAAGAAGAAGTTGCTTCATCTTGGCTATTTTTCTATTTCTGTTAAATACAAAGCAATTCTGTATACACCACACAGTTTCCTCTGTAAGCCTTTCTGAGGCCCTTTTCTTTTTCCGAGAGCAATTGCTCATCTGCCGCAAAAAATGCGCTTTTAGCCACAAAAACAGGGAAATACGGGTCTATTCTCGTTACTTCGCCAGTTTCAATGTGAAAAGGAAGGCACTGCCTTCTCCCACCTTGCTTTTGACCGCCACTGTCTCCCCATGCGCCTGCACAAATTCCCGCACAATGGATAAGCCCAATCCGGCTCCTGTCTTGTCTTGGTTTCGCGTGGCGTCCGCTTTATAAAACCGATCAAAAATATATTTCTGATCCTCTTCACTGATACCAGAGCCATGGTCCTTCACGGAAACCAATATCTTGTTCTTTCCAGAAAATGTGGTTTCTACCTCGATGACGCCGCCTTCTTTGGAGAATTTCACAGCATTATTCATGAGGTTATGAAGCACACGGGAAATCTTGTCCTGATCCGCATGTACCATAGTTTCTTTCGCCGCAAAGGAAACTTCGATACGCATACCCTTTTCTTCCATCTGCGGTTCCAGCACAGCGCAATTTTCCCGAATAATCTCGTTCAGGTCAAAGTCCGTTTCCTCCAGTACAATTTTGCTGTCCTGTGCCCTGCTCATATCCACAATACCTTCCGCCAACCGAGAAAGCCGCTGGCTTTCTTCCAGCACGATCCGCAGGTAACGTTCCTGTTTTTCCGGCGGAATGGTGCCGTCCAGCATGGCTGTCAAAAATCCCTGAATACTGGTCAGCGGCGACCGCAGGTCATGGGATACATTGGCAATGAATGCCCGTCTGGATTTTTCGATATTCTCCAGACTTTCTGCCATATGGTTGAAGCTTTCTGCCAACTGCCCCATTTCATCTTTGCTTGTGATTTCCACTCGCTTTTCAAAATTCCCGCCGGCAATTTCTTTTGCTGCCCGGTTCATATCCATCAAGGGCTCTGTCATTTTCCGGGATGTGACCAGACTCACCAGTGCTGTCAGCAGGAATGCCAGAAGCAAGCAGAATACACCAGCTCGGTACATTTCGTTCAGAGAAACTTTAATTTCCGGCATAGAACGGCACATGAAAATACCGGAAAGCTGCCCTTCAGAAAGGGGATAGCCCACAATGAGCATGGGTGTGCCGAAAATAGAGGAAGAGCCTGTTTCCAGAGAAACCACATTTCCCTCCTGAATGCCTTCCACCAGTTCATCATAAGCCAATACATGCCCCAGCAGACTGCTGTCCATACCGGGAGATGCCAGAACGATAACGCCTTCCTTATTGACCAGAAGCACGCCTGCGCCCATATAGTCCTCCAGCACCTGCATTTCATATGCCAGATTATTGATGTTCCCCGTATTATAAGCTTTATTGATGGCAGCGGCAATCTTCTCGCCCTGTTCAATCAATTCCTGTTTTGTTTCAGACATATAATGGTTGGTATAGATCACCGAAAGCATACCACCCATCAATATGACGCAAAAGCTAATGGTTGCCATATATAATAAAAATTGCTTGATTACAATGGATTTTTTAAACATAAACATTCCTCCGAAAAGAAAACATCAGAAAAACATCCCAAAGAACAAAATTCATGTTATAATAAAATAGGAATGTTTTTACAAAAGACTTCCTCATTATGAAGAAAGGAGTGGCAGATGTTTCTGCCGTATGTACCATGACCAATCAACGACCCAATCCACCTAGAAAGAATATCAAACTTGCAGACCTTGTTCTGTTCGCTGTTGCCATTTTTCTGATCTTTATGACACCCTGGGGCAACACAAACAGTTATCATCGTCTGATGCTGTTTTTGTATGTAGTTTGTGTTCTGCTTCGTTTCAGCAATATCCGCAAACAGAAAATGCGGGAATTTGAGCACAAGCGCAAAATGGAAGAACGTGCTGCCATGCAGCAGGCTGCTGAACAGCTTCCTGCAGGTCACACAGCAGAAGCCGCTCCTGTTGATGTGCTGCCTGCACAGTCTGCACCTGTGCTTCCGGAAAACACTGCTGAAGAAAATCAGACAGAACCCAAAAATGAATAAAATACTGGATATGTAAGGAATCAGCCGCCCAAACAGCGGCTGATTTTTTTATGTATTCCTCTTTACTTGGGACCAAATTTGTAACCCACGCTCCAAACAGTACGAATGCCCCATTCATCGTCCTGATTGAGCTTTTCACGGATTCGTTTTACATGAACGTCCACGGTACGGGTATCTCCGGCGTACTCATAGCCCCAGATACGGTCTAACAGCTGTTCTCTGGTAAACACCCGTTTGGGATTGGACGCCAGAAAATGAAGGAGTTCAAATTCCTTGGGCGGGAAATCCACACTCTTTCCATGATAAGTTACTGTGTAATTGGACAGATTGATTTCCAGATTTGGATAACGCAGTACCTGTCCGTCGTCTTCCTCTTCTTTTGCACTTCCGGCTTCATAGCGGCGGAGTACCGCCTTTACTCTTGCCACCAGTTCTTTGGCATCGAAGGGTTTGACGATATAATCATCTGCTCCCAGTTCCAGCCCCAGCACTTTATCAAATGTTTCCCCTTTTGCCGTCAGCATGATGATGGGGACTTTGCTTGTTTTCCGCACTTCCGCACAGACCTGATAGCCGTCCATGCCCGGCAGCATCAAATCCAGCAGAATCAAATCCGGCTCATAAGTTGTCACTGCTTCCAACGCCTTTTTGCCGTCGTAAACCTCCTGTGTATCATAACCATCTTTCATCAGATACAGAGAAATCAACTCTGCAATATGCTGATCGTCGTCTACTACCAGAATTTTCTGTTTCTCACTCACGGCATTCATCTCCTTTTATACCCTCGCCTTTTACTTCAGTTCTACAACCGTTACGCCGGCATCCCCTTCCCCGAAAGTACCGGGACGCTGGCTTTTTACATGAGGATTGGTACGCAGATATTTCTGCACGCCGGCACGGAGAGCGCCGGTGCCTTTCCCATGGATGATGATGATCTGTTTCAAACCGGACAGATAGGCATCATCGATATATTTATCAATATTTACAATGGCTTCATCTACCAGCTGACCACGGCAGTCGATTTCCGCGGAAATAAACTGGCTCTTTTTCGCCTTTGCCCGCACATTGGTCTGTCTGGGCTTTTGTTCTTTGGGCTGTGGTGTATCGTCCAGCATCAGTTCTGCCAGAGGCACCTTCACCTTCATGATACCCATCTGCACCATAACGTCTTTATTCTTATCCGGCGCGGAAAGAGCCACACCATTCTGGTCGAAGGAAATGACATAAACTCTGTCCCCTGCCCGCAATTTTTCAGGCGGCTTGTGAGTAGGTTTTACTTTCTTGGACTTGAGGAAGTCCTCCTGCACGGAAGAAAGTTTTTCTTTCAGCTTGGCTCTGTTTTCCAGTGCCTTCTGCTGGTTTTTCTGCTTTGCTTCCCGGTTCATTTCCTTGATGATCTGGTCGGCTTCTTCTTTGGCCTGGGCATAAATCTGTTTTGCTTCTTCCCTTGCCTTCTGGAGAATCTTTTCTTTCTGTTCTCTTGTTTTCTCTTTCTGGCGTTCCACTTCTTTTTTCAGGCTTTCCGCTTCTCTGCGGTACTGTTCCGCACGTTCCTGCTCGAAAGCCACGCTTTTCTTACTGATTTCCAGGTCTGTGATAACGTCTTCAAAACGTGCTTCGTCGTGGGAAATGAATTCTCTTGCGCTGTCGATGATATAATCCTGCAAGCCCAGACGTTTGGAAATGGCAAAAGCGTTACTTTTCCCGGGAATCCCGATGAGCAGACGATAGGTAGGACGCAGTGTTTCCACATCAAATTCACAGCAGGCATTTTCCACCCCTTCTGTGGACAGGGCATATACCTTCAATTCGCTGTAATGGGTGGTAACTGCGGTACGAATCTTCCGGTCATGGAGATAAGAAATGATTGCCATAGCCAGTGCCGCACCTTCTGTAGGGTCTGTACCTGCACCTAATTCGTCGAAAAGCACCAGAGAGCTGTCTGTCACATCTTCCAGAATCTTGACGATATTTGTCATGTGAGCAGAGAAAGTACTCAGGCTCTGCTCAATGCTCTGTTCATCCCCAATGTCCGCAAAAACTTCGTCAAACACTGCCAGCTGGGAATGGTCGTTAGCAGGGATATGCAGCCCTGCCTGCCCCATCAAAGAGAACAAGCCCAATGTTTTCAGCGCAACAGTTTTACCGCCGGTGTTAGGACCGGTGATGAGCAATGTGGTAAATTCTTTCCCCAGATAAATATTGATAGGCACGACAGTTTTCTTATCCAACAGAGGATGTCTGCCTTTCTGGATATTCACATAGCCTTTTGTATTGAACAAGGGCTGTGTGCCGTCCATGGACAGAGAAAGCTGTGCTTTTGCGAAAATAAAGTCCAGCTGTGTCAGCAGTTCCAAGTTTGCACTGAGCTGTGCTTCATTCTGAATGACCATAATAGACAGGCTTGTGAGGATTTTTTCGATTTCCTCCCGTTCTTTCGCCTGCAATTCCTTGATTTTGTTGTTCAGCTGTACCACGCTCAAAGGCTCCATAAATACAGTAGAACCAGTGTTGGACTGGTCATGTACCATACCGGGGAACACACTGCGGTATTCGCTCTTGACAGGCACACAATATCTGTCATTTCTGATGGTGATGACAAAGTCCTGGAGCATATTTCGATATGCGGAAGAAGAAATGACCCCATTCAGATGGTCTTTCACGCGGTCATTGGAAATCTTGATTTCCTTGCGGACGCTTTTCAGCCCTGAACTAGCATCGTCAGCGATTTCCGTTTCAGACACGATGCATCTGGTGATTTCGTTTTCCAGATTAGGAATCAGTGTCAGCAGTTCGAAATATTCGTCCAGACGTTCATACGTTTCCGCTTTGTTTTCATTTTTCGCGTAATTCTTCGCCTTACGGCAAACATAGAGAAATTCCCCAATGTGCATCAATTCGGGAATGGACAGAGTACCGCCCATTTCCGCCCGTTTCAGCTGGGGACGGATTTCCCGAAAACCGCCGAAGGAAGGACTGCCTTTGCGCAGCACCATACTCACCGCTTCGGTGGTTTCCTGCTGACGCAGCACAATTTCCGACATGGAAACAGAAGGCTGCAAGTGGTGTGCCATTTCCTTTGCCATAGGGGAAACGGCAAATCCCGCCAGCATATTTATGATTTTATCGTATTCCAAAATACGCAATGCTTTTTCGTTCATTCCATTACCTCAATCTATACTATGCCCCTCATGGGGCTGTTTTCTGACATACAAATAAGGCAGCTTACCGCCGCTTATTTTGTTATTATACCATCGGATCAGCCAAAATACATCGGCTTTTCCGAGAAATTCACAGAAATGTTACATTTCCGCCGAAACAAAAACGGAAGAATCCACCGCTTTGGCAGAATCAGGGGCATCTTCATAAGAAAACAAAGAAAGCGGAAATCCTTGTCACCCAGAGAATTTCCACTTTCTTATTTTTACTAATATTTAATCTGTTATGTTTTCTTCTGAAGACAGCCGTCGCACTTCCCCTTAAGAAATCAAAGAAACGAAAAACCAATGTTTTCTTAAGCGGAAGTTGCTTCTTCCGTCTAATTTCTCTTTTTGGGGAATTATTTCCAGAATTCGAATTCCATATCGTAAATACGAACGGTATCGCCTTCCTGAATGCCTTTTTCCTCCAATGCTTCGATGATGCCTTTTTCTTTCAGATAACGCTGGAAGAAAGCGAAGCCTTTTTCTGTATCGATATTGGTGTAACCAATCATCTTTTCGACGCCAACACCTCTTACCACATACACACCGTCTTCGACTTCGATGGTGAAAGGTTCCTGATCCACTGCCACTTCGTCGTATTCTTCATATTCTTCTTCAAATACGATGTCTTCAGGATAGTTTTTCAGGATTTCCGCTACTTTGGTCAGCAGTTCATCCAGACCTTTGTTGGTTGCCGCGGAAATAGGGAATACTTCGAAGCCTTCTTTTTCATAGGCTTCTTTCAGGCGTTCCACATTTTCTTCGGAACCGGGAATGTCTGTTTTATTTGCTGCGATAACCTGAGGGCGTTTCATCAGTTCGGGATTATATGCTTCCAGTTCCTGATTGATTTTACGCACGTTTTCCACAGGGTCGTCACCTTCTACGCCGGCAGCGTCTACCACATGGATAAACACTTTGGTACGTTCCACATGACGCAGGAACGCATGTCCCAGACCAACGCCTTCGCTGGCGCCTTCTACCAGACCGGGAATATCTGCCAGCACGAAGGAATCACCATATCTGCCTTCTACCACACCCAGATTGGGAGCCAGTGTAGTAAAGTGGTAGTTTGCGATTTTAGGGTTCGCGTTTGTTACCATGGACAGCAGTGTGGATTTGCCAACATTGGGGAAACCAATCAAGCCAACGTCTGCAATCAGTTTCAGTTCCAGAATGACGTCATATTCTTTTGCCACTCTGCCGGGTTCCGCATAACGGGGTGCCTGTCTGGTGGGTGTTGCAAAGTGCTGATTGCCCTTGCCGCCTTTACCGCCATGAATCAGGATTTTTTCTTCCCCGTGTTTGGTAATGTCCGCCATGATCTTACCGCTTTCCGCTTCACGGATAACCGTACCAACAGGCACTTTGATGACAACGCTTTCGCCGTCTTTACCGAAACAGTTGCGTTTGCCGCCGTCCTGACCGTTGCCTGCCTTGAACATTCTCTTATAACGGAAGTCCATGAGGGTACCCATGCTTTCGTCCCCTACAAAAATCACGTCGCCGCCTCTGCCGCCGTCGCCGCCGTCGGGACCACCGTGGGTAATATATTTCGCGCGGAAGAAAGAAACCATACCATTGCCGCCGTTGCCGCCTTTTACATGAATCTTGACTCTATCTACAAACATATTCTCACCTCGTATCCTTTCTCTTTCTTTCAAAACCTCTTTCGTCAGAAGCAAACTGTTTTGCTTTTCACGAAAAAGGCTTCAAATGATATCATTTGAAGCCTTCAACATTCTTATTCAGCGATTTCAACAGGGTATACGGAAACCTGTTTTTTATCTCTGCCTTTTCTTTCATATTTTACACGACCGTCAACCAAAGCGAACAGTGTATCGTTGCCGCCTTTGCCTACGTTCACACCGGGATGGATTTTAGTACCACGCTGTGTGTATAAAATATTGCCTGCCAGTACAAACTGACCGTCTGCACGTTTTGCACCCAATCTCTTAGCGTTGGAGTCACGACCGTTCTTTGTGGAACCGCCGCCTTTGTGGTGCGCGAAGAACTGAAGGTTCAATCTGAACATACTTACACCTCCTCAATTTTCAAAGTAAGATACTTGTTATATTCCGTTTCAATGCCGGACAACCCGAGCCATAATGTCTGCAAAAGCAGCTGTACCCGTTCGTCCTCCATTCCCTCTAAAGGGAACACGACTTTGAGATAACCGCCTTTTTTCTCATCGGCTTCTGCCTGAAAGGGCACGTCCGTGAACTGCTCTATGGCATTAACCGTATTGAGAGAAAGTATGGTAACTGCCGCACAGACGATGTCTTCCCCATGGGGTGCATAGCCTGCGTGACCGGAAATCTCAAATGCACAGATTTTATTCTCTTTCTGATAAAGCTTTGCTTGAATCATAATTAGATGGATTTAATCTGCAGTTTTGTAAAAGGCTGTCTGTGGCCGTTTTTCTTGTGGAAACCTTTTTTGGGTTTGTATTTGTAAACGACTACTTTTTTCGCTTTGCCGTCACCGATTACGGATGCTGTAACTGCTGCGCCTTCAACGTAGGGAGCGCCAACTTTTACATCGCCGTCTTTCGCCAGTACCAGAACTTTGTCGAATGTATATTCCTGACCTGCTTCAACACCCAGTTTTTCTACTGTGATGATATCGCCTTCTGCTACTTTGTACTGCTTACCACCAGTTTCAATAATTGCGTACATGTGAACACCTCCTCGCAATTTACTCGCTGGATACGGTAACCGAAGCCTTTCTTCGGTTTTCCAGAACCTCTCCATGCGGCTGACATACTTCATTATAGTATCACAGGGTTTTCAGCCTGTCAACACTTTTATTCCAATTTTTTGCCTTGTTTTACAGCAAAATATCGCTCTTCCCGCCCCAGTTTCCGCAGCACGGACAAAAATGCGGCAAGACCATCTCTGGTCAGGCATTTTTTACCGTTTCTCGTCATTTCATAAGCGATGGAAAGGCAGTCCTCTGCCCGTTCCAGACTGCCGTTGGCAGCATACATCCGTCCAATGCGGTCACAAAGCTTGCCATAAGCTTCTGTATCCCTGCCTTTGGCTGTCCCTAACAGCAAAGCACGATCCAAAAGGGTATTCGCTTCTTTCTGATTGCCCTGCGCAATATGAGAAGCCGCTGTTTTCAGAAGCAAACGGGCAAAATTCTCTGTTTCCCCTTCCATCATACGGGTTGCCAGTGCCAATTCACTGAAACATTCCGCCGCATCTTTATGGCGTCCACTGTCTGCCAGCAGTCTGCCTGTGCGCTCCAGTCTGCGCTGATACTGTTTTCCTCTGGGCAGCTGGAGTTCACGGAACAGCCGTATATAAGGCAGGTACATGCCCACTGCTTTTTCTTTTTCCCCCATGGCAAAATAGCAATCGCCGATTTCCGCCAGCAGTTCACAGTAATCCTTTGTTTTCACGCTGTCATATTCTTCGATGTAATTCTTTGCATTGGTAAGCTTTTGCAGACCTTTCAGATATTCTCCTGCTGTCAGGTACCATTCACCTAATCTGCGGCAAGCCTGGGCGTATTCCATGCCTTCCGCCGCCTGTTCTGCCGCCTGATACCAGAAAAATGCCTGATCCCGATTGCCTGTACGCATCTGCAAATCTCCCAAAGAGATGGCGTTGCGCACGGCTTCTTTATCTAAAGACTGCGCCTGTTCGCCCCGCTGTGCCAGCATTTCCGTAAAAAGGTCTTTGGCCTTCTGGAGCCGCCGTCTTTCTTCCATTTTTGCCTGACGTTCCGCTCCGGCATAAGGCAGTTTCCCTTTGTTTGCCAGCAAATCATACTGCTGATGGCGTTTTGCGAATTTATCCGTCAATCCACCGCCCGCACGGCTCAGTTTTTCCACAGCCTCTTTCCGGTAAGCCTCTGCCTTTTTCTCGTTGCCCATGGCAAGATAACAAACAGCAACTGCCAGCAGTGTTTCCGCCGCCCGCTGCTTGTCTTCCGCTGTTTCCTCATAGTTTGCGTCATTGAGTGCCAGATAATGCTGAACTGCCACGGCATAATCGCCTTTGCGCACACAAACTTCTGCCAGATATTCCAGTGTTTTCAAATATCTCGGATTGTCCTCATCCAGCATTTCTTTCTGGATGGCGGCGCTTTCTGTCAAAATCTGAATGGCTTCATCATATTGTTTCTCTCTTGCCAGAATCTCACCCAGTTTCGCCAAACCGATGGCATATTCAGGATGATTTTTGCTGAAATGCTTTTCAAGAAGTTCAATGGCTTCCCTACAAAGAGCTGCTGCCGCCTGACCTTCGCCTGCTTTCTGCTTCACATCTGCCAAAAGCTGTAAGCCGCCCACCAGATCACGGTCTGTGCCCGTTTCCGCTTCTCTGCGGATGTACAGGGCTTCCTGCAAGTATTCCGCCGCCGCTTCATAAGCACCTTTGGCTGTGAAAAGTCCTGCAATCTGCTCCAATGTGTCCGCATACAAAGGGTCCATTCTGCCTACAGTATCCCGACGAATGAGCAGGGCTTTTTCGTATGCTGCAAGGGCGTCTGTATCCCGTCCCATTTTTTCGTAAAGTCTGCCTCGGCTCATATAACATACAGCCACCTGCGGGTGGGAGGGACCCAAAGCCCCTTCTTTCCGCCGCAGAGCTTCCGCATTGGCTTCCAGCGCCTTTTCCATTTCATTCATGCCGCTGTAATCCGCACTCATGTTATTCAGGGTATCCGCATAAAACAAGTGGTCGCTTCCCAGCACTTCCTGTACCAGCCGCAGCACTTCCTCATGACACTGCAAGGACTTCGCAAACATCCCTGCCTTACAGCACAATATACCCAGACTATTCAGGCTGTTGATATAATCCAGATGGCTGTCCTGCATCATCTTCCGGCGCATCTGCACCGCTTTTTCACAGTATTCTACAGCCAGTTCGTTCCAGCCTGCTTTCTCGCAGACCTCCGCAAGAGATAATGTCCAAATCATATAACAGAAGCTTTCTTCCACCCCTGCTTTTTCCATGAAGTCCAGCGCCTTTTCATAAGAAGAAATGGATCGTCTGTAATTGCCGCCGCCATCATAAGCCGCACCCAGAGAAGCGAAAATGTCTGCCAGATCTTCTTTGGAAAAATCCGCGGAACGTCTTGCCCGCTCCAAAGCCTGCTGGTGGTACTCCACGGCTTTGTCGTACTGCTGGAGGTCTTCTTCCGTATTACCCAAATGGAACAGGCTGTAAATGGTATCGGGATGATCTTTTCCCAGTTTGGCTTCCCGAATCTTCAGCACCTCACCATGGAATCTGCGGGCTTTTTCCCCTTCTCCCATGTTGTTGTAAGCAATGGCAAGGTTATTCACCGTATCCGCATAGGACAGGCTTTCGCCGGAACAATCCCGTTTCAGTATTGCCGCTTTTTTGTAATATTCCACCGCCTTGGCATACATGCCCATGGTGTCGAAGATAACCCCCAGATTATGCATATCCGATGCGTATTCCATGGTGTTGGCGTCGTCATTTTCCAGATATTTCTGCAAAATATTTTTGCCCAGTATCAATGCTTTTTTATATTCACCGGCTCCATAGGCCGCCTGCAGTTCCCGCCGCAGTTTACGGACTTCCGCAAAATAAAATCCCATTTTCATACCTCCCCCGCTTCCACAAGCGCCATGGCTTCCCGAATGGTGTCCCATCGGTAGCCTTTCCGCTGCAAAAAGCCGTAAAGCCGTTGTTTTTCTTTCTCATCCAATTCCAGATTGCCCCGCGTTTTTTTCAGTATCCACCGGGCAGCGTCTTCTGCTTCATTCAAATCTGTTTCTGCCAGCACTTCTTCGGCGATTTTCTCGGAAATGCCTTTCTGCCGCAGTTCCATTTTCAGGGCATAAGCTCCCTTTGGTTTCAGCCGCAGACGTTCTTTCACAAAGCTTTTGGCATAGGTCTTGTCGTCGCAGTAACCATAACGGCAAAGAAAGTCCATGACCTTTTCAATGACCTGGGGCGCAAATTCCTTTTCTGTCAGCTTCCGCCGCAGTTCCGCCTCCGTCCGCATCTTATAGCCCAGATAATGGAGGGCTGTGTCCTGTGCCTGTATATAAATCAAGTTATCCTGAATGGTAGCATAAGTTTCCTGTGGGATAGGCTCCCCTTCCCGCAGTTTAAAATACAGCACATCCTGTGCAATGAGGGAAAAAGCAAATTCCCCATCTATGAATATATTTCGTTTCGCAGGGTCTTTTTTCTGCGGAATGATGGCTGTCACCAGCATGGCATTCTCTCCTTGCTCTGATTTCATATCTTATTAGTATACTACAAATGACAGGAAAATGCCAAGGTGTTCCGTCCATAAAAAAAAGCCCTCTGTTTTCACAGAGGGGCTTTGATGTGTTCTTATACGAAAAGATATTTCAATATAAATGCGATTGCCAGTACATACATAAGCCAATGCACTTTCTTTTCTCTTACTTTGCCGGAAACAAGCTGAATCAGCACATAAGAGATAACGCCCAGGGCGATACCTTCGGAAATGGAATACATGAAAGGCATCACGATCATGGCAACGAAAGCAGGGATGGCTTCGCTCATATCGTCGAAGTCAATGCGGAATACTGTTGTGATCATCATAAACCCAACAACTACCAGCGCAGGTGCTGTAGCAAAAGAAGGAATCGCCAGGAAAATGGGGGAAAGGAACAGTGCTACCGCAAACAGCAGACCAGTTACCACAGAAGTCAGACCAGTTCTGCCCCCTGCCATAACGCCGGAGGAGCTTTCTACATAAGTGCTGACTGTGGATGTACCCAGAACCGCACCCAAGCTTGTACCAACCGCATCGGCCAGCAGCGCGCCGCGGATACGAGGCAGTCTGCCCTTTTCATCCAGCATGTCCGCTTTGGAAGCAACACCGATGAGGGTTCCCATGGTATCAAACAGGTCAACAAACAGGAAAGAAAGCATGACCGTAATGAAATTCAATCCAAGCAGACCAGAGAAGTCCATCTGCATCAATGTAGGTTTCAGAGAAGGAATACCAAAACCGCTGGAGAAATCAGGCAGTACAGAATACATTCCCAGTTCTGGATTGGGCTGATAAATACCAGCCACCTGCAAAAGGATACCCAGCAACCATGTACACAGGATACCCAGCAAAATGCCGCCAGGCACTTTTTTAATCATAAAAGCAACAGTCAGGATAATCCCAACGAATGCCAGCAGTGCGCCAATGCCTTCAGACCAGAATCTGCCGTCAGCCAAGGCTGCTTTGAAGGGGTAAATGGCTACCAGTGTGGAGCCGTCTACCACCAGTTTAGAGTTCTGGAAACCGATGAAAGCGATGAACAACCCAATACCGCAGGTAATGCCGGCTTTCAGGGACACAGGGATGCAGTTAAAGATGGCTTCACGCACATTTGTCAGGGAAAGTATGATGAAAATAATCCCTTCCACAAATACTGCTGCCAGTGCCACATGCCATGTGAAGCCCATCTGCCCTACAACTGTGTAGGCAAAGAATGCGTTCAAACCCATACCGGGTGCCAGTGCAAAGGGGTAATTGGAAAAGGCAGCCATCATCAGTGTTGCCAAACAGGATGCCAGTGCCGTTGCAGTGAATACCGCGCCGCTGTCCATGCCTGCTGATGACAATACAGACGGGTTTACCGCAAGGATATACGCCATTGTCATAAATGTGGTGATCCCTGCCAATACTTCCGTTTTTACATTGGTATGGTTCTTTGAAAGACGAAACGTTCTCTCCAACAGACCATTCATTGGTAAAATCCTCCTTTTTCTTCTTTACTTAAGAGTTTATTTGCATTATCAGCGTATTAAATTTTTCTAGTCCTGTCAATGATTTTCTTAATGAAATCTTAACGTTTTGCGAAAAAATACAATTTTTTGTTTCCATCCACACCGGACAAATAGCCTTGACAAAAAAACACCAGCATTCTAAGATGAAAAGAAAAAACACCTTCAGGAGGTCATTATGCAGAAAAAACAAACCAAAATTGCCGGCATTCTTCTGGTGCTGTGCTGTGTTCTGGCGCTCATCGTCTTTTTCCAGACCAGACCGGACACCGCTGCCGGCGAAAAACACATCACCATTTCTGTCGTCCATAGTGACAGCAGCAAAAGCACATTTTCCTATGACACGGACGCAGAATATCTAGGGGAAGCGCTGACAGAGCAAAATCTTGCGGAGGGTACAGAAGGACCTTACGGCATGTTCATCACCACCGTTGACGGAGAAACCGCAGACGACAGCAAAGAACAGTGGTGGTGCATCACAAAAGACGGCGAAATGGTCAATACCGGTGCAGACCAGACTCCCATTCAGGATCAGGACCAGTTTGAACTGACACTGAAGGAAGGTTATTGATTTGGCAAAGCAAAACGCCCGTGAACTGGCAATCCTCGGTCTGTTCACCGCCATACTCTTTCTGGGACAAGTCTTTCTGGCAGTGCTGCCTAATATTGAAGTGGTGAGCCTGCTCATCATCCTCTATACCCTCACATGCGGCAAAAAGGTTTTTCTGGTCATATACGCCTTTGTGCTGCTGGAAGGCTTCTGTTACGGCTTTGGGATATGGTGGTTCAGCTATCTCTACATCTGGAGCATACTGGCGCTGCTGGCACATATTTTCCGAAAAAACAGCTCTGTCCTTTTCTGGAGCATCCTTTCGGGGTTCTTCGGTCTGGCTTTCGGCGCCCTCTGTGCCCTGCCTTATCTTGCTGCCGGCGGTATCGGCGCTGCCATTGCTTATTGGACATCAGGTCTGCTCTTTGACGTGACCCACTGCGTCGGCAATTTCGTTGTCTGTCTGGTGTTGTTCCGCCCTCTGCGCAGCCTGCTTGCGTGGCTGTACACGGGACAACATGCTCTCTGAAAACAGGAAGTTTGGATGCTTCCTGTTTTTTTGCGCAAAAACGCCTGACGAATATGAGGATAATATAAAAAGGCAGTGAGAAATCTCACTGCCTAAAATATTTTTTGAAATGAATTTTATTTTTCCACCATATTCTCGCAGAAATTCATGAGCATGGTAGCCGCTTCAGCTCTGGTGGCTTTGCCCTGCGGCATCAGTGTGCCGTCGTCCATGCCGCCCATGATGCCTGCGTTCACTGCCCAAGCCATGGCAGGTCTTGCGTAGTCAGAAATATTTTCATAATCAGAAAATTCTCTCACTGCCATGCCGCCTTGGGTGGTGTCATAGCCTTTGAACTGGGCATAGCGATACAAAATCGCCGCGAACTGCTCTCTGGTGATAAAATCACCCACACCATAAGCGCCATTGTCATAGCCTGCTACAATGCCGTTTTCGTTTGCCCAAAGGATCGCGTCTGTATACCACATATCCGCTTTCACATCCGTAAATGCATTGACGCCTGCGCTTTCTGGCTGTCCTTCCACGTTATACAGGACAACAGCCAGCATTTCTCTTGTCAGAGGGGTATTTGGTGCGAAAATATCTTCGCTCATACCGCTCATCAAGCCATTTTCCACCGCATAAGAAACGGCTTCATAGAACCAGTCGCTTTCCTTCACGTCTTTGAAAGAAATGGTTTCTGTTTCTTCGGTTCCCTCTGGTTCTTCAGGAACTTCTTCCTCTATTTTTTCCCATTTGGCGTAAACGGTGGTGTCTTTTGTCAGGTATACCTCGTCGATTTTCTTTGTCAAATCTTCATCGGCATACCAGCCTACGAATTTATAGCCTTCTTTTTCGGGAACATATTCGTCCAAATCAATGGTGCTGTATTCCCATTCGGTGACGGTGTCAATTTTACTGCCGCCGTTGGTGTCGAATTTCAAATCCCAGAAGAATACAGAACCGCCGGAGGATTTCTTTTTGACTGTTACGGTACATGTTGCTGTTTTGCCGCTGCCGTCATTTGCCGTTACTGTGATAACTGCTTTACCTCGGCTAATTGCCTTCACATTGCCGTTTTGGTCTACCGTTGCCACATCTTCGTTATCGCTTGACCATGTTAAAGTCGGGTCATTGACATTATCAGGGATCACTGTAGCTGTCAGTTTTTCCTCTCTTCCAATGTAAAGAGAAAGCTCTATTTTGTTCATGCTAATATCTGCAACCTGCTGTTTTACTTCAACTTCACATGTTGCACTTACATTACTGCTATCTTTCGCTGTTGCTGTGATTGTGGCAGTTCCTTTACTGATACCGATTACATTGCCGTTACTGTCTACCGTTGCAATCGTATTATCACTGCTTGACCATGTTAAAGCCTTCTCATTCGCATTTTCTGGCAAAACTTCTGCTTGTACCTGCTTTGTTTCCCCTACATTGATTTGCATATCTATAAGGTTAATATCTGTAACAAGCTGTTTTACTTCTACTTGGCATGTTGCACTTATATTGCTGCCGTCTGTAGCTTTTGCCGTAATTGTGGCAAAACCTCTACTTTTGCATGTCACTTCGCCTGTTTGACTGTCTACCGTTGCAACAGATGGGTTGTCACTTTCCCATGTTAAAGTTTTATTACTAGCGTTATCAGGAGAAACAGTTGCGTTGATTTTCTTGCTTTCCCCTACATTCATCTGAATACTGCTGTCAATATTGATACCTGTTACAGGCTGAATAACTTTTAAGGTACATTCTGCTGTTCTACATGTTCCGTTTATATATTCTTGTGTTTTTACTTTAATCTTTGTTTCCCCCGCAGACAATCCCGTAACAGTTGCACCTTTGTCAGATGTCTTTTCAATTTTAGCTATTGTCGGATCGTCTACTGACCATGTTAAATAAATATTTGTTGGTTCTACAGGATAATATCTAACTTCAAGTTCTTCACTTTTTCCAGGTGCAATAGTTAGCTCCGGTTTATCAATCGTAATGCCTTTCGGATAATAGTGAATTACTCCACCACCTAATGTATTTATTGTCCCAATCAAATCACCAAAAACATGAATTGTTGCATAGCTCTGTACATTAACTCCATCTTTAACAGTCAACGTTTCATTATCGTCAATAATCAGCTCAACATTAGGAAAAGTAAAGTCTTGTGTAATCTCTGCCGAACCACCATAAATATCTGCCTTTTCTCCATCAATCACAAGACCCTTCTGGAAATTCTTTCCTCCTACCATTGGTATTGTACTGCCTTCGGCATATAATACGCCGCCATTTACATTTAAATTAATATCCTGACTTTCTCCTACATAACTAATGCCATAATTTTGGGTTCCACCGCTTCCTGAAACAATTACTGTACCTCCAGTTTGTTTATAATTAACTTGTGCTGCTTGACTATTCCGAAAACCGATTCCAAAATTTTTATCTATGCCTTCCGCTTTCGCAATCAGCGTACCCCCATCTATTGTTAAATTCATAGCATCATTCGTACCAAGTTGGAAAAAGTAAATCCCATAGTTACTTTGCTGATCAATTCCTTTGGCGGACACATCAACATAAGCATTATCAGCTATATGTAACAGAGCTTTTTCACCTATATATATCCCCTTATTGTTTTTTCCTTCAGAAACTATATATACTTTTCCATTTCCGGTAATCTCTACAGTTGACGCTGTTTCTCCTTCTACAGTTATTCCAGTGCAATAACTCACATTCTTATTATTTTCTCCTGTATTTGCACGGATTTCTCCTCCGCTCACTTTAAAAACAGCCTTTTCCTTACTCTTAACAAATATACCATACTTAGTATTTCCGGCTCCTCCATCTCCCCCGGATGCCCTTAAATTGCCACTCCTCATTTCAAAAACAGAATCTTCTCTTCCTGACAATATATAAATTCCGTAGGCAATAGATTGTGAGTTCTTAAACGTTAATTTTCCCGCTGTTGCAGTGATAACACCTTCATGTTCACAATGTATTTTACCATTTGCAATCAAAATGCCATAGGTACCTACGTTATCATAGGTTGATTTTTCTACACTTCCACCCCTACATGTCAGGGTTCCATCACCGGTTATTGTAATATCCGTAGATTTCCCTATTAAAGCAGCAGTAACATTTTCGCCGTCCTTCAAATCTTTTCCGTTTAGTATATTGTTACCTTTTAGTTCAATTATTATCTGTGAACCCTCTATATATAAAGCAGTTACAAGATTATCAACATCTGATTTAACACTTGTATAATGAGTATTGTCTCCGACATTTACACCATTTAGTATCAGCGTATTTCTTTCGGCATCGTAATGAACATTATAATCGTCTTTCGTTCCTTCTATTAAACCACCATTGCCATCATTTTTATAATAGCCATTGTTATTAATATTAACTCCTGCCATACTTAACGCATTTGGATAAACTATCGATCTTGGTGACATAGACATCTTAGACACTGTACCGATACAGTTTTCTATGTTTCCGTTTTCACCGCCACACACGGGGCAATCCGCATTGCTTTCTTCCTCGGTGCATTTTGTGTCACATACGCACTGGGGTTCTTCTGTCTTTTCTTTTCCCACGCAGCCGGAAATATCCCCGTTTTCACCGCCGCATACAAGGCAATCCGTATTGGATTCTTCCTCTGTGCATTTTGTGTCACAGTTACACTCTGGTTCTTCCACTGGCTGTGCATTGCAGATTTCACATACATAAGTGCAAGGTGTGCCTGCTGTTGCTGGAACATAACCGCAGCTTCCGTCATGTTCATGCTTGCAGTTCAGTTCCTTTGTGATGCAGCCGCTTTCCTCGCTGCATTGATGGGAACAGCTGTCAGCTGTTTTTTCTTCTCCCTCCGCCGGCAAATTACCATCACTGTAACACTCTGCCGTATGCTCATGAACGCATTTCGTTGCCTGCGTATAGCATTCCTCCGGGTGTTCATGATTGCAAGGCACTTCCGCAGTTCCTTCGCTGTAACCGCAAGCGTCGTCATGCTGGGTGTGATGTTCGCACAGCCCGCCTACGGAAACCGTATCCCCTGCATACGCCATAGACGGCACCAACGCCATCAACATACACAGGCAGACAAACGCCGCAAAGATTCGTTTTTTCATGGCTTTCTCCTCCCTCTTTTTTCCCTTTTGCTTCTTTTCTGCCAACACAAATCCATTCCGCCCCCTTTTTCTGGACAGAAGTTATTTTTCTGAATAAAATTCCCGCCCTTCTCGCGCAACGCATTTGCCAATACTTATATTATACTAAAATATTTCCTAGAAATCTATCACCCATTTGGCACCTCAAAACAGATGATTTTTTTGAATATTATTCGCATAATATCGCATAATCATTTTGTTTTTCTTATGTATTTGCTTCGTATCCGGGAAATGCCGTTTTTGATATAATATTTCAAAAACGCCGTTAATTTAACATTTTTAAAACATCCTATGCTTTTTTCAATGGATTGCATGACTCATATTTCCCCTTTTTCACCTCTGCATATGATATTCACAAAAGTGTACGGCATGCCGTAGAGAAGCAAAAATGGTGATTATACACCATTGAAAGATTTTTTGATAGCTTCCATCCATATAGATTTTTATTTGTCCCCTTTTTTATCGTTTATCGCCTTCAAAACGTAAATTTTTGAATCAAAAAAGCAGACAGAATATATTCACAAAAATATTCTATCTGCTCTCTTGAAAAATCACGCTTATTCTACAAGTCTTTTTTTGAGCGTTTTTGCAATTCTTTAGATGTCTACACTGTTCATCACAAAACCACTATCTTTTATTCAAAATCCAATGCTCTCAATGCGTAAAGCGTTTCCTGAAAAATGCCATCATTATAGTTTCCAATTGCTTCTATTTCAAAATTCATTTTTTCAGCAACGCGTTTGACCATTTTCTGGCAGTATATATTTTCTGGATTAATGGCAATTTCTACACGTACACCTTTTTTCTCTGAAGCACATTTTAATACCCGCGTAAACAGATGACCTCCGATACCATTTTTACCAGCTGCCCGAGATACAGCAATCTGCCATACAAAAATCGCATTTTTCTCTGCAGAATACACGGCTCCTATATAACCCAAAATTTTTGAATCTTCTTCATAAACATAGCAGGTATCTGAGAAGTATCTTTCTAAAATCCAGTATACATATTCTTTATACGCAAAAACATAAGGTTCCCCTTCTTTTAAAATGTTTTGTACCGCAGGGATATCTTTTTCTTGAAAACTTCGAATTCCCAAAAGCCTCTCGCCTCCTGTTCTTTATCTTTCAAACAAAGAGCCATATCCTTCTACTTTATCATCAATTCCAACCATACGAAGGGCGTTCCACATAGACGCTTGTATCGCTGTAATAACAGGTTTTTGCAGTCTTCTTTCTAACCGTTCAATGGTAGGAATGGTACGCAGACCTGTACACAGAACCACCAATGCTTCCGCTTCCTCACAATCTGTGTTTTTGGCAAATTCATATACATCATCCAGCTTTACTGCATCGATATCTCGATCTAGCAAAAGCCCCATTCCTCTAGAATTGCATACTTCAATACCATTTTCTTTTAAATAAGCCAGTGCAAGCTGTGTCACTTCATCTATATAAGGCGTTGCCACGGCAACTTTCTTTACCCCCATCGCATTCAGTGCACGAATCACCGATGTGGATGTTGTGGTAAAAGGGATTCCTGTTCGCTTTACCATATCTGCAATCATATTTCTCTCATAAACCAAACCATTGATAAAACTTGCACTGGTACAACCTAACAAAATGACATCTACCGGAATATCAGACAAAAGCTCTGCTGCTTCCTCCGTTTTTAAAAGCAGGCGGTTCAGTCCCTCAACATCCGTATTCCCTAAAGGTACTCTCGTGGTATGTATAGAAACACCATCTGGTGTCATTTCATTTAATTCCTGTTCCATTACCCAGCCAGCAGAAGGATAAATCAAACCAATTTTCTTTCTTTCGCCATAATCCGTATCATTCATTACAATCCCACCTTTCTTGCTGCTGTCTGTTTCTTCTTCTTTTCAGATGCAGTATAATTCAAAACAATAACAGCCATTAAAATCAGTACAACCCCTAGAAATTTGATAATTCCCATATCTTCATGAAAAAATATCACGCCTGCCACACATGTGGTTAATGGCTCAATGGTAGTGATCATAGCTGCTTTAGACGCTTCTATGTATTCCAAGGATTTCACATAAATCAAATTTGCAATGGTACCGCAAAAAACTGCAAAATACAAATTCAGCAACAATACATCTATGTTTTCGAACACTTTGTTCATTGTCTGTGGAATATCCACCAAAAAACTGGTAACCAATAAAGCAAACATAAAATTATATGTCGCAACAGACCATGCATCATATTTCTTCATTACTATAGAGCCAAAAATACTATATAGTGCAAAGCAAAATCCTGAAGCTAGTCCCATCAATACCCCCACAAATGAAATTTGCCCGATACCTTCTGTCAAAATGCCTGTTACAAAAACACACCCTGTCATAATCATCACCAATGCAATTCTCTTTTTCAGTGTAAATTTCTCTTTAAAAAAGATAACTGAAATAAGCATTACAATTGCCGGAGCTGTATATACCAATACAACAGCAACACTGATGGGTATTCGATGCAAGGCATATCCATAAAGCATCCCGTAGATCAAATATCCCACAACGCCGCAGATCATCAGTGCAAAAAAGTCTTTGACAGAGGAAATTCTTTTGATTCTTTTCCGACATATCAAATCAAACAACAACATGGAAATCACACAAAAAAATGCCTTTGTAAAAAAAATTTCATTTTCTGTCAAACCGTAATTCAACAGTACTTTTACAGCCGGTCCACCAGTCGCCCAGATCACAGACGCAAGAACTACCATAAAAGCCGCGATTTTATGCATAAAACCACCTCAGTTTCGGCAGAATTTACAATTCTAAAATGTCAGGCGGAAATCTTTCCCACCTGACATTTATCAGAAAAAATACTTATACACCTTGATTCAATTCTTTTTCAGCTACTGCAATGTCTTCTTGCAGCATTTCCAACAGTTTTTGACCTTCTTCACCCGTCAAATCCAGATAATAATCATATCCAGCCTGGGCTTTTTCCTGGAATACAGCTCTTTCTTCATCAGTATATTCAATCAGTCCGATATCAGGCTTATTGGCAAGAATTTTTTCCAAACGTTCCTGAGAATACTGATTTTGCATATCGAATACATACTGATCCAACTCTTCCTGAATTTCCATAACCATCGCTTTTTCTTCTTCTGTCAAACTTTCCCAAAATTCAGGGTTTGTACAGAATGTACCAATAAATACTTCATGGTTCAAGAAATTCAGATATTCCTGTACTTCATAAAATTTCATTTCTTCAATAGCAAATACAGGGTTTACCTGACCATCAATCATATTCAACTGCAGATTGCTATAAGTTTCCATATAGGGGACAGGTGTAGGATTGCATCCATAAGCAGAGTACGCCGCAATCAGTAAGGGAGATGCCATGACTCTGATCTTAAACCCATTCATGTCCTCCGGTGTATAAATGGGGAAATTGGATGTAACAACCTGGAAGCCTTCTTGGAACCAGTTTAAGGGAATCATATCTTTTTCTGTATAAAGTCTATCCAATTCCTTTGTTGCGTTCCCTTCATTCAATGCCTTACGATTTACTTCCATATCATCAGAAAAAACATAATGCAGCATCAAAAGCTGATTTTCAGGAATGATGGTTGCAACTGTTGCAGGGTTATTGATAGCAAAGTTTACCGCATTATAACGCAGCAATTCGATTGCGCCTACACCGTCAGCCAACTGTCCTACCGGGTAAACATCTACACGTATTTTTCCACCGCTTTTTTCTTCTACCAGTTCTTTGAACTTCATGGCAAACTGATCCTGTACGCTGCCCACACTTTCTTCATGGCAAAATCTCCAAACTTTTACGTCTTCAGATGTTGCAGATGTATCATTGGTTGTGCCGGAACATCCAGCAACAGTCATCATTGTCGTAACCGCTAAAATCAAAGCCAAAATCTTTTTCATATGGTCCCCTCCCCTCAATATACCAGATTATAGAAGAACATTGCTGTCTGCGGCACCAGAATAAACAGTACAGACGCAATCGCAGAACAGATAATGTAAGCAGGAACGCCTTTAATTACTTTCAAATATGGCGTATTGAAAATTGCGCTGGCTGTAAAAATATTGCAGCCAAAAGGAGGTGTTGCAGAACCAATGGCACACTGCACAGAAATGATCAGACCCAGATGGATAGGATCAACGCCTGCTGCAATGGCAATGGGATAGAAAATAGGGGTTAAAATCAGAATAACAACCAGCTGGTCTGCAAACATACAACCGATCATAAAGAAAATAGTAACACAAACCAGAACCTGCAACTGAGAAGGTGCATCCCCCAGGATGGCAGATGTCAACAGCTGTGGAATCTGTGCATAGGAAATTACCCAGGAGAATACCTGTCCACATGCAACCAGAATAAAAATAGCCGCTGTCAGAATACCCGTAGATTTCGCAATTGTTGGAACATCTCTCAGTCGGATCGTCTTATATACAAATGCTTCTACAATTACTGCATACAGTACAGATACAGCTGCGGATTCAGTAGGACTGAAAATACCGGAATAGATACCACCCAAAATGATCAGAGGGAAGCCCAGAGGAATGATGGCCTGTTTGAAAGCGACCCATCTTTCTCCCCAAGTTGCTTTAGGTTCCCGAGGAGTACCTTTCATCTTTGCGCGAAAGACACTGTAAATTGCAAACAGAATAAACAGAACGATACCGGGACCAATGCCTGCGATAAACAATTCCGCTACAGAAGTACCTGTTACAACACAGTACATAATCATGATGACGCTCGGTGGAATCAGCAGCGCAATATTGGCAGCATTGATGATCAGACCGATTACATCTTCGTCATCATATCCTTTCTCCAACATTTCTTTTCTCATGGGTTTCCCTACCGCAACAACAGTCGCCTGTGTAGAACCAGAAATGGCACCAAACAGCGTACAGGTTGCCCCTGTTGTTACAGCCAGACCACCCGGCAGATGACGAACGAAGGAACCAATGAAGTTCAGCAGTCGTTTAGAAGTCTGACCTGCACACATAATATCTGCAGAAAAGATAAACATTGGCACTGCTAACAATACAGATGAGGAAATGCCGTTGATGAGCTGCTGTGATAAGATCATAGTATCTGTCTGAGAGAAGAAAAACAGCAGCACCGCCAAAGCAGCCACTAACAAGGACATAAACATGGGGAAGCCCAAAATCAACAACGTAAACATACAAATCAAAAGTACAGGAATCATGGAGCATCCGCCTCCTCTTCTTTTCTTTCTGCTTTCATTTCTTCGCTGACAAATTCTTTGAATTCTGCCTCATAAATCAATTCAAGCCCTTCACCGGCTTTCACTTCAGAACCAAGATATACGTCAGATGTTGTCAAGTTACGAATGAAACAAATCAGATATTGCACGGCTGTCAGAAAAACACCAACAGCAACAATGCTTTGCAAAATCCACATAGGAAGTTCCAGAGCAGTACTGATACGCCCAACTTTCATATTATCCATCGCATAGCGCACAAACACACTGGTCATATAGAACATAACCACAGAAGTAAAACCGGAAATGATCACCAGCATAGCTTTGCGAATTTTCTTCGGCACATTATCTACAATGGCATTCATATTGATATGTTTAGAAAATCTAGCTGCTGTACTAATACCCCAGAAGGTTACAACGACCATCAAGAAACCACCAAGTTCTTCTGCAAAACTCAAACTGTTATTCAAAACACTTCTGAAGAAAACATTGAGTACCAGCAGAATTGCCATAAACACAATAATATATCCTAACAAAAAATCTTCTAACTTCAAAATCGCCTGATTTATTTTTTCAAATTTCAAAATACCTTTATTAATGCTTTCTTTCATATTTTCGCCCCTCTCAAATGCTTGGACCGGGTTACGTTTTCTCGCGTATATGATCAACGGATTTTAAAAAACGGGCGCCAGTTAGAAAACCGACGCCCTGTTTAAGGAAGAGAACTGATACTGTCCGAAACGATTTATACAGTATCAATCATTATTTACAAAAAGCTTTCTCGGGAAGTGGGCAAAGGTTTCATGTCCATTTTCTGTTACAACCAAAGCTTCACTGATGGATACGCCATAGTCATCCAGATACATACCGGGAATACAATGGAATGTCATACCAGGTACAAGCACTGTCTTATCACCTGGTCTTAAGCTTGCTGTATGTTCACCCCAGTCAGGAGGGAAGTTCAGCCCCATAGAATAACCGATTCTGGATTCTTTTTCCATACCATATTTTGCAAGTACTTTTCTCCATGCGCCTTCTACCTGTTCGCATGTATTTCCGGGTTTTACCTGTTCCAGCGCTGCATTCAAACCTTCTACAGCGATTTCTGCTGTGTCGATTACTTTCTGAGAAGGTTTACCGATGCAAACAGTACGTGCCATTGGAGAATGATATCTCATATGGCAGCCTGCCAGTTCTACAGCAACAACTGTGTTATCAGGATATTTTTTATCTGTCCATGTCAGATGGGGTGCGCCAGCTGTTTCACCTTGAGGCATCAGAGGAACGATAGATGCATAATCGCCGCCGAATTCAGCAGTACCTCTCAGCTGTGCTTCATAAATCTTTGCTACAACGTCACACTGACGAGCGCCTGCATGCAGATTGTCAATGGCAGCCTGCATTGCCAGTTCTGCAATTTTACCAGCTCTTCTCTGCAGGGCAATTTCATTGGGAGATTTGATGATTCTTACCCAGTTCACCAGCAGGTCACCATCTACAAATTTTGCATCCGGCAGACCAGCTACCAGTCTCTCAAAAGCTCTTGCTGTAAAGTAGTAATTATCCATTTCCACAGCAATGGTCTTTTTATCCAGACCCAGTTCTTTTACAACAGATGCCACATAATCCATGGGATGTTTTACCAGACTCTGCACATGGTCATCGCTGTATGCTCTAACATGAGCATCATCCAGCCATGTTGTTTTTACAACGCCGCAGAATGCATCCATATAACGACCAATGAAATAAGGCATTTCGTCATCCATGTCGATCAGTACCATCTGGTGCACATAGAAGGACCAAGCATTGTGTCCTGTCACATAACACATATTTGCAGGATCGGTGATCAGAAGGACATCAATTCCTTTGTCTGCCATGCTCTTTTTCACTTTTTTCAATCTTTCCAGGTATTCTGCTTTTTCAAAAGGCATTAACATCAGTATTCACTCCTCGTATAGTATCTTTAGATACCATTATTCTTATATAAAATTTAATAGTTACTTTGTTCAATAGGCTTCATTAAACCCATGATATAATTGTCCCAGTGTCAA
>ENA-OPBG01000479-OPBG01000479.1-human-gut-metagenome-genome-assembly--contig:-NODE-479-length-33638-cov-9.321353_pt1 | contig 33638 bp, 29 predicted proteins | sample MGYA00241065_ERZ501446 | MGnify/ENA primary metagenome ERZ501446 (study PRJEB25962, sample SAMEA2042632) | human gut metagenome | biome: human gut; feature: human-associated habitat; material: faeces...
ACAACTGAAAACAGATAACTGTGAAAGTATCAGACAGTTACAAATTTGATAGAAAAAGCAGAGTGTTGACTGAGATTCGCAAAAGAGAAAAAAAGAAGGTGATAAATGGTTAGATAGGTGTGGACAACTGGAATGAATCATGGTAAAATAAAAGCGGAATAGAACTAAACATTTAAGCAGGTTCCTGCTACTTATTTGATGTATGACCCAGGGTTCATGCGCTAACTAATAAGTGGTTAGGAGCTGTTTTTATGCGTAAAAATCATACATATCGTGCTTATGCTTATCTGCGCTTATCCGTGGAGGATGGCGATCAGATTGAAAGCGACAGCATTAAAAATCAAAGAGTCATAGTACAGCGTTATTGTGGCGGACAACAGGAAATCCAAATCATCGGTGAAGCAGTCGATGATGGGTATACTGGTACAAACTTCAATCGCCCCGGTTTCAAGAAAATCCTGAATCTGATTAAAAGTGGGGAGATTGACTGTATTATCGTAAAAGATTATTGTGCGATAATAGGACTAAATCAGAAAGACCTTGAAAATCAAGGCATTCTGGCTTAGTCCCTTCTTTTTTTGACCGAAAACAAAGGACTTTCACAATAATCAAGCAAGCCGGAGGGTGCTGCTGCACACTTCCGGCAGAAGGAGGATATAGTGGGTGCTATCAAAGTCTTCTTGAAGGAGGTTCTGCTTCCAATCGCGCTTGCGTTCTGCCTCGCGTCATTTCTCAAGCCGATCTATATGCCTGACGGCGTATGTGACTACTTCCTTATGTGGATCTGCGTCGGCTTGCCATTCGGCATCCGGAGGATGTGCCTCTGGCTCGTTCCCAGCGGCTACGGTATCTCCGGCTCAGTCGGCATCTTCGCATTGAACTTAATCATAGGCGGTCTTATCGGAGGACTTGCCTTCTTCATCGGGCTGCTGCTCGGTGTCATTCATACCATCCGAGAAATCATCTGAACTACATCGTAAACGAAGAGGGTTTGTTTCTTCTCCAATTTGGAGTAAGAAGCAAACCCTCTTTTTTTGTTGCCCAAAAGCCGCAATATTTGCTGGTGATGCGGCGAAAGAAAGGAGTTTTTAAGCATGAAACGCATGACAGCCGGTGATCTGCAAGCACTGGAATTGCTGATGCAGACCACACCCGGCTTTGAGCATTATGACAGCGGTGTGGATGGCATTCTCCCTGAGTGCCGAAGCTGCCGCTTTCATCGTCCCTTCTGGAAATATCAGTCCTGCGTGTTTGCGGAGTGTCCCTACTGCTGCAATCCCGTTTCAACCCTCAAAAATCAAAGTGGCACATCTGATGCCGGAAAGGAAGCCAGTCATGGATAACAAAATCGAAATCTTCAAGAATGAACAGTTTGGTGAGGTAAGAACGATCCTCGAAGGAGAAAAAGTTCTGTTCTGTGCAGCAGATGTTGCAAAGGCACTCGGTTACACCAACCCGAACAAGGCGGTCAACGACCATTGCAGGGCTATAACGAAACGTTCTACCCCTATCAGCGGGAAAGTTCAGAGTATCAACTTCATCCCGGAAGGAGACGTTTATCGGCTAATTATTCGCAGCAAACTTCCTGCGGCTGAAAAGTTTGAACTGTGGGTATTTGATGAGGTCATTCCTACCATTCGCAAAACCGGTGGCTACATGACAGACTCCCTCCTGGAACGCATTCAGAAGGAACCTGCGGTCATTGTGGAGTTTGCTCAGGCGTTGATTCTGGAAAAGAATCGTGTGAAGGCTCTTGAGTGTGAGCTGAACACGGCGAAGCCCAAAGCCGATTACTACGACGCCTTCATCAATCCGGATGACTGCACCAATATCCGAACGACGGCGAAGGAACTGAAAATCCCGGAGCGCAAGTTCGTCCAGTTCCTTCTCAGAGAGAAGTGCCTGTTCCGATCTCCCTCCGGTCAGCTTCTTCCTTACAGCAAGGACAGCAACGCCGGACTGTTCATCGTCCGCGATTTTGTGACGTACTGCTACACCGGTTCTCAGACCTACTTCACGCCGAAGGGCAAGGAGGTCATCCGAATGAAGTTCCAGAAAAAGTGTGCCGAAGAGCTGCTTCCCAAGATGGCAAGGTGATTTTCGTGGCAGTCTATCGCGTAAACAAGAATCGTGGCTATACGGTCATGGCGAACTTCCACCTTCGAGACAAGAGCCTGTCACTCAAGGCAGTCGGTCTTCTCTCAAAGATGCTCTCGTTCAATGATGGCTGGAAGTTCTCAACCAAGGGACTTTCTGCAATCTGCAAGGAAGGTCCGGATGCCATTCTCTCCGCGCTCCGTGAGCTTGAAAAGCATGGCTACCTTGTCCGGCACCGGCAGAGAGACGGTAAAGGCAGGATGAGCAGCACAATCTTTGAGATATACGAAGAGCCGCAGGAGTCCACGCCAGAACGGGAAATACCACACACGGAAAATCCATGTGTGGAGAAGCCAGATGTGGATAATCCACGCGGGGATAAGTCCACACAAATAAATACTGATCAAGTAATTACCCAAGAAAGAAATACTCTCTCAAAGAACTATCAATCCATCAATCTTGATGGGATGGACAGGATGGATGAGCGAAGCGAGTATGAAGAGATTATCAAAGAGAATCTTGACTACGACATTCTCTGTCAGGATCCGAAGTTCGATAAAGACCGCTTCCGGGAGATCATGGACATCATGCTGGATGCCGTCTGTTCCACTGCGCCGACCATCCGCATCAATGGCGAGGATATGCCGCAGCAAGTAGTCAAATCCCGCTTTCTCAAGCTGAATAGCAGCCACATTGAGTACGTTCTGGAAGCAATGAACAAGAACCCGTCAGGCATCCGTAATATCCGGGCGTACCTGTTGACCGCTCTGTATAACGCCTCTCTGACGATAGACAATTACTACTCCGCCCTCGTCAATCATGATTTCTACGGGCAGGACAGATCGGCAGGGTCAAAGAAGCCGAAGACCTACGATTATAGCCTTTGTGAAGACACTCTTTAATGAATACCATCGTGAGCAATGCTCGGAAAGGAGGACAGTGTAAATGGAAAGCATCTATCGCCGGATTGCGCCGCCTTAGCTTCGGCAGCAGTCCCCATAATCATTCCAACGAAAGGAGGTAAACGCCGCAATGCAGGATGAAGTCAACACCAAAGTTGTTGCAATCATGATCAAGGGCGGCAAAATCTCTGCCGAGGTGCTGAAAAAGGCGCTGGACAAGTTCGTTCAGGAGATCGAGAAGGCACAGAAGCAGATGCAGCAGCCCAAAACCTATCGCGGCAAGCAGTCCATCAAGCATCTGATGAGCCAGAACGCCGCCATCTCCAACATCGAAGTGACGGATGGCAACATCAAGTCCTTTGAGCGGACTGCCAGCAAATACGGTCTGGACTTTGCGCTCAAAAAGGACGTTTCCGTAGAGCCGCCCAGCTATCTTGTCTTCTTCAAGGGTCGGGACGTTGATGTCATGACCGCCGCCTTCAAGGAGTTCTCCGCCAAAACCGTCAAGCAGAAGGAACAGCCGTCCATCCGGCACAAGCTGGATCATGAGAAAGCCCAGAGCAAGGCACAACACAAAGAGAAGGTCAAGGTCAAGACCAAGGATCGGGGTGTGGAGCTGTGAACAAACCCGATGTGAAGAAACTCATTCTTCTGAACCTTCCGTATGTCTTCGCCTTCTACTTCGCGGATAAGATCGCCGCCGTGTTTCGTCTCGCCCCCGGCACAGAGTTCATCGACAAGCTGACAAACGGCTTTGCCGTGTTCGGCACTACCTTCGCAAATCCGCTGCCCAGCTTTCATCCCGTTGATCTGCTCATCGGTCTGGTTGCCGGTGCGCTGCTCAAGCTGGCGGTCTATGTCAAGGGCAAGAACCGCAAGAAGTTCCGGCAGGGCGAAGAATATGGATCTGCACGATGGGGTAAGCCGGAGGACATCAAGCCGTACACGGACCCGGAGTTCTCGAACAACGTCATTCTGACGCAGACGGAGTTCTTGACCATGAACAGCCGTCCAAAGCAGCCGAAATACGCCCGCAACAAGAACATCCTTGTCATCGGCGGTTCCGGCTCAGGCAAGACGCGCTTTTTTGTAAAACCAAATCTGATGCAGATGCACAGCAGCTACGTTGTGACTGACCCGAAGGGTACGGTGCTGGTGGAGTGCGGCAAAATGCTTGAAAAGGGCGGCTACGTCATCAAGTCGCTGAACACCATCAATTTCCGGAAATCCATGCACTACAACCCTTTCAGCTACATCCGCAGTGAGAAGGACATCCTCAAGCTGGTCAATACGATCATCGTCAACACGAAGGGAGACGGCGATAAGTCCGGCGAAGATTTCTGGGTCAAGGCGGAAAAGCTCTACTATACAGCCCTCATCGGTTACATCTGGTACGAGGCACCTGATCACGAGAAAAACTTTACTACCCTGCTCGAAATGATCAATGCCTCAGAAGCCAGAGAGGACGATGAAACCTTCAAGAATCCCGTGGACAAGATGTTCGACGAGCTGGAAGCCCGTGACCCGGATCACTTCGCGGTCAAGCAATACCGCAAATACAAATTGGCGGCGGGAAAAACAGCCAAGTCGATCTTAATTTCCTGCGGTGCAAGGCTTGCGCCCTTCGACATCGCAGAGCTGCGGGAGCTGATGAGCTACGATGAGATGGAGCTGGACACCATCGGAGACCGAAAGACGGCGCTGTTCGTCATCATTTCCGACACCGATGACACCTTCAACTTCATTGTGGCAATCATGTATTCCCAGCTCTTCAACCTTCTCTGCGACAAGGCAGATGACGTTTACAACGGACGGCTTCCCGTCCATGTGCGCTGCCTGCTGGATGAGTTTGCGAACATCGGTCAAATCCCGAAGTTTGATAAGCTCATCGCAACCATCCGAAGCCGGGAAATTTCGGCGTCAATCATCTTGCAGTCCCAGTCTCAGCTCAAGACCATCTACAAGGATGCGGCTGACACCATCACGGGCAACTGTGACTGCACACTTTTCCTCGGCGGCAAGGAGAAATCCACGCTCAAGGAAATCAGCGAGGTGCTGGGCAAGGAGACAATCGACCTTTACAACACCTCAGAAACCCGTTCCAACAACAACTCCTATGGCTTGAATTATCAGAAAACCGGCAAGGAACTGATGTCTCAGGATGAGATCGCCGTCATGGACGGAGCCAAGTGTATTTTGCAGCTTCGAGGCGTGAGACCTTTTCTCAGTAACAAATACGACATTACGAAGCATCCAAAGTACCGGCAGCTCTCCGACTATGACAAGCGGAACGCCTTTGACATCGAGAAATACCGGCAGCACAAGCTGGTGGTCAAGCCCAATGACACATTCGACCTCTATGATATGGGCGAGGTCGATGCAGATTAAAGCCCCGTCGCTGCACTGCGCAGTGGGTAAAGCCTGATGGCTCATCCCAAAGCAGAACAGCGACGGGGCTTCTTTTTTTATGCCCATTTTCAAAAATACACAACCAATCTTTTTCAAATCAAGGAGGAAAATCTATGGCTTTCATCAATCAGGCTGTCACGGTTCTTCAGACGCTCGTTATCGCCCTCGGTGCCGGTCTCGCAGTGTGGGGTGTTGTCAACCTCATGGAAGGCTACGGCAACGACAACCCCGGCGCCAAGTCTCAGGGCATCAAGCAGCTCATGGCTGGCGGTGGTGTGGTGCTGATCGGCACGACCCTCATCCCTCTGCTCTCCGGTCTGTTCGGTTAATCCGGCAGCCGCGCAGAAGCAACCATCGGGGCGGGTGCGGAAAAGGCACTTGCCCCTCACAATTCACCAACGATTTAAGGAGGAAATTCAAGTATGGCATTTATCAATCAGGCAGTTACGGTTCTCCAGACGCTTGTTATCGCCCTCGGCGCTGGTCTCGCGGTGTGGGGAGTTGTCAACCTCATGGAAGGCTACGGCAACGACAACCCCGGCGCTAAGTCTCAGGGCATCAAGCAGCTCATGGCTGGCGGCGGTGTGGTGCTGATCGGCACGACCCTCATCCCCCTGCTCTCCGGTTTGTTCGGCTAATCCACGGCAAGCCCAGCTTAACCGAAGGGTGGTGAAATATTGGGCAGCATTTTAGAAAAGATCGAACAAGCTCTCAAGGATATGCTGATCGGATGGATCGAGAGCAACCTGACCAATATGTTCACCGATGTCAACGAGAAGGTAGGAACGATTGCCGCCGAAGTTGGGCAAACACCGTCCGGCTGGAACGGCGGCGTGTACCAGATGATCCGGGGACTATCCGAAAACGTGATAGTCCCCATCGCTGGTATCATCATCACATTCGTTTTGTGCTACGAGCTGATTTCCATGATCACCGAGAAAAACAACCTTCACGACATGGACACTTGGATGTTCTTCAAGTGGTTTTTCAAGGCGGCTGTGGCGATCTACCTCGTGACGCATACGTTTGACATCGTGATGGCAGTATTCGACATCGGGCAGAACGTGGTTTCCGGTGCAGCCGGAGTCATCCACGGCAACACCAGCATTGATATTGATTCGACGATTGCGCAGATGCGTACCGGCATGGAGAACATGGGCGTCGGAGAACTGCTCGGACTGTCGATAGAAACTCTTCTGATCAGCTTGTGCCTCAAAATCATGGCGATCCTCATTACGGTCATTCTCTACGGGCGCATGATTGAGATTTACTGCACCGTGAGCATTGCGCCTATTCCCATCGCAACCATGAGCAACCGCGAATGGGGCAGCATCGGCACGAACTATCTGAAAGGCTTGTTCGCTCTGGCATTTCAGGGCTTTCTCATCATGGTCTGCGTCGGCATCTATGCGGTGCTGATCAACGGCATGATCATCGCAGACAACATTCATTCAGCTCTGTTCTCTGTGGCAGCGTACACGGTTATTCTGTGCTTCTCGCTGTTCAAGACCGGAAGCCTCGCAAAATCCATTTTCCATGCGCACTAAGGAGGTCGGCAGCATGAAGAAGTACAGCATCATCTACGCCGATCCCCCTTGGGCGTATCGGACTTACTCCAAGAAGGGACAGGGACGGTCGGCAGAAAGCCACTACCCGACAATGTGCATTGAGGACATCAAGGCGCTTCCGGTCGGTGAGCTTGCCGCGAAGGACTGCGCCCTGTTCCTTTGGATCACATTCCCGTGCCTCTGTGAAGCACTCGAAGTGCTGACGGCATGGGGCTTTTCTTATAAGACTGTGGCTTTTGTATGGGTGAAGCAAAACCGCAGGAACGATGATCTCTTCACCGGCATGGGGTATTGGACAAGGGCAAACGCCGAAATCTGCATCCTTGCTACGAAGGGACATCCGAAGCGTGTTGACGCCGGTGTGCGTCAGGTCATCCTCAGCCATATCGAAGAGCATTCCAAAAAACCGGATGAAGCGCGGGAGCGCATTGTCCGGCTCATGGGAGACCTTCCCCGCGTAGAGCTTTTTGCCCGTCAGTCTCCCGAAGGCTGGGATGTTTGGGGCAACGAGGTCGAATGCACAGCGCATCTTCCGACGGAGGAAACACCATGCTGCGGCTAAGACCCATTTCTCTTCGTGACGCCAACGAGTACGTCCGGCAGCATCACCGGCATCACAAGCCTGTTGCCGGTCACAAGTTTTCCATCGGCTGTGAAGCAGACGGTGAACTGGTCGGTGTAATCATCGCCGGGCGTCCCGTCAGCCGGTATCTGGATGACGGCTTCACATTGGAGGTTACAAGGCTATGCACCAACGGGGCGAAGAACGCTTGCAGCTTTCTCTACGGTGCGGCGGCAAGAGCTGCTGCGGCTATGGGCTATAAGCGCATCATCACCTACACGCTGGAAAGCGAAAACGGTGCAAGCCTTCGGGCTTCCGGCTGGATTTGTCAAGGCAAAGCGGGTGGGCTTCGCTGGACGGGCAAGCGTCAACCGAAGGAGGATCAATATCCCGCACAAATGAAGCTGCGCTATGAAAAGCAGCTTAGAAAGGAGGAAACAGTCAATGGCATTTGTTCCGGTCCCGAAGGATCTTAACCGCGTCAAAACGAAGGTCATGTTCAACCTGACCAAGCGGCAGCTTATTTGCTTTTCCATCGCTGCGGCGGTCGGCGTCCCGATCTTCTTTCTGGCGAAGGCGCATCTCGACTTGTCTACGGCGGCAATGCTGATGGTGGTGATCATGCTCCCGTTCATCTTCTTCGCGCTTTACGAGAAGGACGGACAGCCCGCCGAAAAGTATCTGTACCACATCGTACAGTCCATGTTCATCCGGGACAAGGTGCGTCCCTATCGCACGAACAATCTCTACGCTGAGATTCAGCAGAAAATCAAAGAACAGGAGGAATTGCAGCTTGAACAACAGCACAGCAAAGGTAAAGCCTAAGATGACCGTCAAAAACGGTGTCGTTTACGGCGATGCCCTTTCCGCTCAGGAAAAGAAGCGGGTCGTCATGCAGAAGAAAAAGGACAGGAAGACAAAGAAGGTCCGCAAGTCCGCCCAGCAGACCATTCCCTATGTGGAGATGTGCCGTGACGGTATCTGCAAGGTGAACAGCCGCCTCTACACGAAGTCCATCGCCTTTGAGGACATCAACTACCAGCTTGCGCAGAACGAGGACAAAACTGCCATCTTTGAGAACTGGTGCGACTTTCTGAACTACTTTGATAGCTCGATTTTCGTCCAGCTCTCCTTCATCAACCAGAAGGCAAGCCTCAATGAGTTTCGCAAGCGCATCAACATTCCGGCACAGGAGGACGCCTTCAACGACATTCGCTCCGAGTATTCCGGAATGCTGCAAAGCCAGCTCACCAAGGGCAACAACGGACTGGTCAAGAGGAAGTACATCACCTTCGGCATTGAGGCGGACTCCCTCCGCACGGCAAAGCCGAAGCTCGAACGCATTGAAACCGACATCCTCAACAACTTCAAAACTCTCGGCGTGAGAACCGAGCCGCTGTCCGGCTACGAACGGCTGAAAGTGCTTCATGATGTGTTCAATATGGACAGCAATGAGCCGTTCCGCTTTTCCTTCGATATGGTTGCCCGGACAGGACTTTCCAGCAAGGACTTCATCGCTCCCACTTCCTTTGACTTCCGTGAAGGCAAGTGCTTCAAGATGGGCAAAACCATCGGCGCGGTGAGCTTCCTGCAAATCCTCGCGCCGGAACTCAATGACCGTATGCTTGCCGACTTCCTTGAGATGGACAGCAACATCACGGTCAATTTTCATATCCGGACGATTGACCAGGCGAAGGCAATCAAGAGCATCAAAATGAAAATCACCGACCTCGACAAGATGAAGATCGAAGAGCAGAAAAAGGCAGTCCGCTCCGGCTACGATATGGACATCATCCCGTCCGATCTCGCCACCTTCGGTGGTGAAGCGAAGCGTCTGTTGCAGGATCTCCAGACCCGCAATGAGAGACTGTTCCTTGTGACTATCCTCATCATGAATACGGCAACCAATCGCCAGAAGCTCGAAAATGCAGTGTTCCAAACCGCCGCCATTGCCCAAAAGTATAACTGTGCGCTCAAGCGTCTTGACTTCCAGCAGGAAGAAGGGCTGATGTCCTCTCTGCCCATCGGCGTCAATCAGGTGGAAATCGAACGAGGACTGACCACTTCCAGCACAGCGGTTTTTGTGCCGTTCACCACGCAGGAGCTTTTTCAGGGCGGCGAAGCTCTCTACTACGGGCTGAACGCGCTGTCCAACAACATGATCATGGTTGACCGCAAGCAGCTCAAGAACCCCAACGGGCTGATCTTGGGTACACCCGGTTCCGGCAAGTCCTTCTCCGCAAAGCGCGAAATGACGAACGCCTTCCTCATCACGGAGGATGACATCATCGTCTGCGACCCCGAAGCCGAGTATTTCCCCCTTGTGCAGAAGCTCGGCGGTCAGGTCATCCGCATCTCGCCGGTCAGCACGGATTACATCAATCCGCTGGACATCAACACGAACTACTCCGAAGAGGAAAACCCGCTGACGCTGAAATCCGACTTTATCCTCTCCATGTGTGAGCTGATTGTCGGCGGCAAGGACGGCTTGCAGCCGGTTGAGAAGACCATCATTGACCGCAGCGTCCGCATGGTCTATCAGGAGTTTCTTGCAGACCCCAAGCCGGAGAAAATGCCGATCCTCGAAGACCTCTACAACATTCTGAGAAATCAGAAGGAGCCGGAGGCACAGCGCATTGCAACTGCCCTTGAAATCTATGTTCACGGCTCTCTGAACGTCTTCAATCACAGAACGAATGTGGATGTCAACAACCGCTTTGTCTGCTATGACATCCGCGAACTCGGCAAACAGCTCAAGAAGCTCGGTATGCTGATTGTGCAGGATCAGGTGTGGAACAGAGTTACCATCAACCGCGCCCAGCACAAGGCAACGCGCTACTACATGGACGAGTTCCATCTGCTCTTGAAGGAGGAACAGACCGCCGCGTACAGCGTGGAAATCTGGAAGCGTTTCAGAAAGTGGGGCGGCATTCCGACCGGAATCACGCAGAATGTCAAGGATCTGCTTGCGTCCCGCGAGGTGGAGAACATCTTTGGTGCGACACGTTGACGCACAAACATCACGCTATGAGGGTAATACTTCATAGACTTATGGCCATGTGATGCTAAAAGCGTCGGGCTTATCTCGGCAGGGATGAGCAACAACTGATAACCCGATAGGTAGAATGAAGGAGTAACGCCCTGAAATGCCTACTCTGATACTTCGACCGGCTTCGGCTGTAATGGCTGGAGTCTGGAGCTCGATAAAGTCGGCGGAAGTTTGTCGTAACAGCGTGGCAACACGGCTGACGAAAGTGCAGTAGAGGTACTGTATGCAGATGACACGCCGGGAGTCTATAAAATATCTATGGTGAGAATGTCTACGACGGACTGACGAAAACCGCGAATGTACGGGTCTAGATGTTTACCGTATAGAAATGTACGGACACTTAAATGTGGGTCAGTGCGGTAAAGTAAAAATCGAAAATATGAAATTCCGTATTGTGTTACAGGCACAATCAAGCTGACAGGACTATAGCGGACACCTAAGGATATATGTACAGATAGGGTTATCGGAACGTGGAAAGGTACAGAGTTGCTCATAAGCAATCTGCGGACGAATCATATAAGCCGCTTAATCTGTGCTGAAAAGCGAAGCTCGAACCTATGACAGCCCAACGAAAAAGGCGGGCTTGAGGAATGGGCTTTAGTCGGTTAGAAACTATTGTTGTCATTCAATCGTATAAGGATTACGAGTAAGACAAAAAGGGACACTTTCCCGCGAAAGGAGAGTGATGCCTTATGACCAGAAAAAAGAAACAACTGCTATGTGAGGAAAATCTGCGACATAACGAGTATTACGGAATGCAAGATACCTTCGATAATCTATATGCTGCCAGTAAGAATGGTGAGGTGTTTACAGACCTCATGTCTATCGTCCTTCAAAGGGAAAACATTCTGCTGGCATACAGAAATATCAAGAAAAACACAGGAAGTAAAACGTGTGGAACAGATAAACTCACAATCAGGGACATTGGAAAGTGCTCCCCTGATGAAGTAGTTGAAAAAGTGAGATTTATTGTAAACGGAAGTGAGCATGGTTATCGTCCTAAGCCAGTCAGGCGAAAGGAGATACCGAAGCCATACGACCCGAGCAAGACAAGACCCTTAGGCATTCCATGCATCTGGGACAGGTTAATCCAACAATGTATTAAGCAGGTAATGGAGCCGGTATGTGAAGCTAAGTTCAGTGAGAACAGCTATGGCTTTAGACCGAACCATTCCGTAGAAAACGCTATTGCCAGAAGTTATAAACTGTTACAGCAAGCAAACCTGCACTATGTCATTGAATTCGATATTAAAGGATTTTTTGACAATGTGAACCATGCAAAGCTGATTCGGCAGATTTGGGCAATGGGGATTCACGATAAGGCGCTTATATTTGTGCTTCGGAGAATACTGACAGCACAGATAAAACTTGAGGACGGAACATTTATTACGCCTGATAAGGGAACACCACAGGGTGGAATCATTTCTCCACTCCTTGCAAACATCGTTCTTAACGAACTCGACCACTGGGTTGAAAGCCAATGGCAATGGAGTCCGATATGCAAAAGAAATGTCAGACCTGAAAACGGGTACAGACAGGCGAAAAAGTCCAACCTCAAAGAGATGTTCATTGTTCGATATGCGGACGACTTTCGGATTTACTGTAGAACGAAAGATACTGCTGAACGGACAATGCACGCAGTTATACAGTGGTTAAGAGAAAGGCTGAAACTGGAAATCTCAGAAAAGAAAACAAGGATTATCAATGTCAGAAATCATTACTCAGACTTCCTTGGGTTCAAGATGAAAGTTCACAGGAAAGGCAACAAGCTGGTGGTAATTTCATACATCGCTGATAAGAATTTTGACCACAAGCGCCAGAAGCTGAAAACACAGGCAAAACGGATTGTCCATCCCCGAAAAATCTATGGAGAACAGGGTGAAATCAGGCTCTATAACAGTATGGTCACAGGAATGCAGAATTATTACTGCATTGCCACCCATATCAACCATGATTGCGCAATACTAAATCGTGCAGTTATGACACTGCTCACAAATAGGCTTAGTACCCGTAACGGGAATCGATTGGTTAAAACCGGACGGGAATTGACTGAGTTTGAAAGAAGCCGATTTGGAAAATCCAAAATGATGCGATATGTTGCAGGCACAAATGAGCCAGTATATCCTATTGGCTACACGCAACACAAGAATCCTTTATTCCGTAAAAAAACATGGAATTACTACACTCCAGAGGGGCGGGAAGGCATTCACAATAACCTACGAATCAATATGGCCATTCTGCTCTCGCTTATGCGGAAGCCACCCTATGGCTATAGCGCGGAATATGCAGATAACAGAATATCACTATTCTCTGCTCAATGGGGAAAATGTGCTGTTACCGGTGAAGAATTCTCAAGTACACATGAGATTCACTGTCATCACAAACTGCCCCGGTATCTTGGAGGCGATGATTCCTATGGGAATCTTATTTTAGTGAAGGATTCTGTACACAAGTTGATTCATGCCATCAATGCAGATACAATCGCAAAATATTTGGAACTCCTACAGCTTGACAAGAGCCAGCTCAAAAAGGTAAATACGCTCCGTGAGTTGGCGTCTCTGCCGTTAATCTAATCTCTCACTAATCAACACAACACAGTATTTCTATGACAGGTTTGATTGTTTAGACAACGAAATCTACTAACCGATGGAACGCCGTGTGCGGTGAAAGTCGCATGCACGGTGTGAAGTGGGGGAAAAGCCTGAGATGATATCAGGGGCTTACCTATCACTATAAAACTCGGATTTTGTCTACCTTCTGAATCAGGCATCCGGTGACCGGCAGATTCTCTCGAAGGCGCTGAACATCTCGCCCAGCCAGCAGAACTACATCACCAATTCCAACGCCGGTGAGGGGCTGATCTTCTATGGCTCGACCATCGTTCCCTTCAAGGACGATTTCCCGAAGGACACCCAGCTTTACCGCATCATGACCACCAAACCCGAAGAAACCGTACAGAACTAAGGAGGATTTTTGAATATGAACAACAAGATGATTACCATTCCCTACGCGGACGCTATCGAATACGGAGAGAACACCTCCGCGCTGTTTAAGGCTCTGTGGGAGCTGACCGATCTAATCCGACTGGAAAGCAACCTCAAGAAGCATCACCGCGCCTACCTCCATGTGAGGGAGGACATCGACGAAAAGGTCAGGGAGGCGCGTCAGATTATGACCAAGGTATCTGTGGATATGATCGGTTTCTATTTCAAGGTTGATGTTACCGAAAGCAGCAACAGCGACGAGAATACCCCGTTCGCTGACGCGGCGGATGATGAAGCCGTATCTATCCCCAAGGACAAGTATGAGCTGATGATCGACGATCTGCTCACGATGTCCGAAATCATCCAGTGCGTCGCAGATATGCGCACGCAGGATGTGAAGGCAATCCGCGAGTTCGGCAAGTTCGTCCCCGCCTTCGCTGCCTTTGAGAAGAACCGCCTGAGCCTCTATCGTGAGGCGGCGAAGGAAGCCGAGGAAATCTTCGACCGTTGGGCGGACGAGATTGACGATCTCGATGAGGACTTCATGGAAGATGAGGACTACGAGCCGGACGAGTATTACTCCGACTGATGCCCATTGAAATGTTGTCGGGTTTCACATCCAACATTTCAATGGAAACACAAATCCAACAGAACAGGAGGTACACCACCATACAACTTGACATCATTCATACCGGCGATTGCCTTGAAATCCTGAAAACCCTGCCCGATGACAGCGTTCATTGCTGTGTGACGTCCCCTCCGTATTACGCGCTCCGCGATTACGGCATGGATGCCCAGATCGGCAGAGAGACAACGCCGAAGGAATATATTTCGCGCCTGACGGAAGTGTTTACCGAAGTCAGGCGCGTTTTGCGTCCGGATGGAACGCTCTGGCTGAACATCTCGGACACCTACGCCGGGAAAGGCAATCAGGGTGATTTCGTTGATCCGAAGAACCCCAGCGGCAGAAACGGTCAGGCTGTGGCTCTCAACAACAAGGTTGAGGGCTGCAAGCCGAAGGACATGATCGGTATTCCGTGGATGCTTGCTTTTGCCCTCCGCGATACCGGCTGGTATCTGCGCAACGACATCATCTGGATGAAGGATAACCCCATGCCGGAGAGCGTGAAAGACCGCCTATCGCGCTGCTACGAACACGTCTTCCTGTTCTCCAAGTCGAAGAAGTATTTCTTTGACTACAAGGCGATCTCCGAACCGATTGCTCCCGCAACAGCAGAACGCCTCAAGCGCGGCATGAAGGGCGGCAACAAATACGGCAAGCCCGTTCCCGGTCAGCCTCAGCCGCAGTCCATCAATCGTCCCCGTAAGCATGGCGAGATCAAGGATTGTGACATCAATCCGCTCCGCAACAAGCGCGATGTCTGGAAGATCAACACCGTCCCCTTCAAGGGCGGTCACTACGCCGCCTACCCTCCGAAGCTGGTTGAGACCTGTCTTCTCGCCGGTTGTCCCGAAGGCGGCATTGTGCTTGATCCCTTCATGGGAAGCGGCACAACGGGAATGGTTGCTGCGCAGATGGGGCGTCATTTCATCGGCATCGAGCTGAATCCAGCGTACACCGAGCTTGCCTACAAGCGGATTGGAGGTGAAATCTGATGTCCAAGGAACCGGAACTCAAAGCCCACGACAAGGTAGTCGTGCGGATGACGCGAGACGGCGCGGTTGAGGAAAACCTGACGGCTGGCACCGAGCAGCGTGTGTCAAGGCGGCTGGAAGATGCAGAGCTGGTCAAGCCTGTTGAGACAGCCGAGCCTTCCGAAGCACTTTCTGCGGAGGAACAGAAAAAGGTGCAGATGCGCCGTCAACAGCGTCAGTTTCAGGCGGAACACGCCGAGGATAACGACACACAGCCGCCCTCGGAAACGTCCGTCACGGAAGAGAAAAGGGCAGAAAATCCACCCCAGAATGTACCTGAACCACTGCCCTCATCGGAAACGCCGTTCAAGCCTCCTGCTTTGGAGCAGCACGGCGTTTCTTCTCATACCGGCACGGTGATTGCCGAAACGGTTGTCACACACAAGCTGCGCAAGACCTCTGCGGTTGAAGCAGTGGATGCGGATGCTATTCTCACTCAAGCGGCGGAGACTGCCTCCGCAAAGCCGGTTTTGGACGATGCCGTCCCGCCTACGAAGCGGATGCAGAAGCTCGAAAGGAAGTCCGAGAAGGCGCATGAGCGTCTGGATGCCGCCCGTGAAAAGCTGCCCACGCACAAGGTTCTCAAGAAAGAGCGCGTCTTTGATGAGGAAACCGGCAAGGGCGAAACCCGCCTTCATTTTGAGGATGAGCTGAAAAAGCCCAAGGGCAAAGGCAAGCTGCAATTTGAAGCGGATAAAACCGTCCGCAAGGTCGGTGACACCCTCGCTTCCGGCATTCACGGCAAAATTCATGAGGTCGAACAGGAAAACTCGGCTGTTGAGGCGGCACATAAAACGGAGATTGCCGCTGAGACTGCCGCTCGGCATTTCAGTCATCATCGGGAAAGCAGCGTTAACAAGCCTTATGAGAAGGTCTCCAAGTTGGAACACAAGGCGGATGTCGCTGATGCGAAGCTCCAATATGAGAGAAATCAGCAGGAGCATCCTGAGATGAAGAAGCAGAACATGAACAAGCACTACCAGAAGCAGAACATCAAGAAGGAATATGCCGCCGCTCGAAATGCCGGTTCTCAGACTGCCGGGACTGCCACAAAAAGCACCGGCAAGAAGCTCAGTGAGAAGGCGTCCGACAAGATCAAGGAGTTCTTTGAGAAGAACAAGAAGGTCTTCATCTGGATCGGCGTCGGAGTTGCCCTTCTCGTTTTGCTCGGTGCCGGTATCAGCTCGTGTTCGATGCTCACCTCTACCGGCTCGTCGGTTATCGCTTCCTCTTATCTCAGCGAGGATGACGCAATGCTCGGCGCGGAGGCGCAGTATTGCCAAATGGAGCAAGAGCTGCAACGCTATCTCGACACCTACGAAAGCACCCATGACTACGACGAGTATCACTTCGATCTGGACGATATTGAGCATGACCCCTATGTGCTGATCTCCATTCTCTCGGCTCTTCACGAGGGCAAGTTCACGCTGGATGAGGTGCAGGGTACGCTCCAAATGCTGTTTGAAAAGCAGTACATCCTCACCGAAGAGGTCATCGTCGAAACCAGATACCGCACGGAGACCGTCACATGGACGGATGCAGACGGCAACACGCACACGGAAACCTATCGTGTCCCGTATGACTACTACATCTGCAACGTGAAGCTCGAAAACTTCAATCTCTCCCATGTCCCGGTCTACATCATGTCTCAGGAACAGCTTTCCATGTACGCAACGTATATGTCTGTGCTTGGCAACCGCGAGGATCTGTTCGGTGACTCTCCCTATGTGGACAAGTACATCACAAATCCTCCCGCTGATTACGATGTCAACCCGGAGTACCTGACTGATGAGAAGTTTGCAGCGCTGATTACCGAGGCGGAAAAGTATCTCGGCTACCCGTATGTCTGGGGCGGCTCCAATCCCGACACGTCCTTTGACTGCTCCGGCTTTGTCAGCTACGTTCTCACGAACAGCGGTCTTGTAAATACCGGACGGCTCGGCGCGCAGGGGCTTTACAACGTCTGTACGCCGGTCTCGAAGGCGAATGCCCAGCCCGGTGATCTTATCTTTTTCGTCGGGACGTATGACACCCCCGGCGTGTCACACGTCGGCATTTACGTCGGTGATGGCGTCATGATTCACTGCGGCGATCCCATTCAGTACACATCCATCAATTCTTCCTACTGGCAGCAGCATTTCTACGCCTTTGGAAGACCCGCCTATTAAAAGAAAGGAGTTTTGCATGAATCCCAAGTATCAGAAAGTCCTCTCCGACATTGAGAAGGCTGAAAAGAAGAAGTCCGAAATCGAAGGTCAGCTCAAGGAGTTGTACGACAAAAAGACAGAGCTGGAAAACCTTGAAATCATCAATACCGTGCGCTCTATGGTGATGGACAAGGATCAGATCATGTCGTTCCTGTCTTCCATGAAGGGCGGCACCAAGCCCGCTGAAAATACGGAGGTAATTGACAATGCGTAAGAAGTTTCGTTTTCTGACCGTCCTTGCGGTCTGCGTCATGGTTCTGTCCTGCTTCTCGGTGACGGCGTTTGCCTATGCCGATGATACCGAACAGAACCTTCCCGTTACGGAGGCAACCCAGCCGGAACAGCAGCCTGAAACCACTCCCACGCCGGAAAAGCCGAATGGTGAGCCGATTGACGATGAGGGCAACGCCTACACCCGTGACTTGCTCTATGACAAGGCAACCAACAAGCAGTTCATCACTGTCCAGACGAAAAGCGGCAACACCTTTTTCATTGTCATCGACTACGATGCGCCCATCAACGAGGATGAGGAACAGTATCAGACGTACTTCCTCAACATGGTCGATGAGAGCGATCTGCTTGCGCTGTTGGATGAAGATACTGCGGCTGCGCTGACCACCTGTAATTGCAAAGAGAAATGCGCTGCCGGTCAGGTCAACACCGACTGCCCGGTCTGCAAGACCAACATGAGCGAATGCACCGGCACAGCTCCCGTTACACCTGAGCCGGACAAGGATGCGGAAACCGATGTCCCCGCGCCCAAGCCCGAAAAGAAGTCCAACATCGGCATGATCCTCATCATCTTCATTCTCGCCGGTGCTGCGGGTGCAGCCTATTACTACATCAAGTTCGTCAAGGGCAGAAAGCCCAAGGATGAAGATATGGACTTCTTCGATGATGAAGGCTACGAGGAAGAGCCGTATATCAATGAGGATGAAGAGCCGCAGATTGCGGAGGATGCTGAAACGGATGGTGATGAAGATTGATCTTAGTCATTGCTGAAAAGCCCAGCGTTGCCCAGTCCATCGCAAAGGTGCTGGGCGCGACGACCCGCAAGGACGGCTACATGGAGGGCGGTAATTACATCGTTTCGTGGTGCTTCGGTCATCTGGTGGAGCTGGCAGACGCCAGCTCCTACGATGAGCGGTATGCCAAGTGGCGGTATGACGATCTGCCCATTGTTCCGGAAAACTGGATGTTTGAGGTCACGAAGGACAAAGCACAGCAGTTCAAGGTGCTGTCCTCTCTCATGCAGGACAAACGTGTCACCGAGTTGGTCTGCGCAACCGATGCAGGACGCGAGGGTGAGCTGATCTTCCGGCTGGTCTACAACAAAGCCGGATGCACCAAACCCTTCAAGCGTCTGTGGATCAGCTCGTTGGAGGACTCCGCCATCCGCGAAGGCTTCAATCATCTCCGGGACGGCAAGGAATATGACCGTCTCTATGAAGCAGCACTCAGCCGCTCGAAGGCGGACTGGATTGTCGGCATCAACGGCACCCGTCTTTTCACCACGCTCTATCACAAGAAGCTGGTGGTCGGGCGCGTCCAGACGCCGACTCTTGCAATGCTGGTGGAGCGTGACGGGAAAATCTCAACCTTCCAGAAGGAAAAGTATTTCAATGTCCATATCGGCAAGGGCGATTTGACCGCCGATCTGGAAAAGGTCAAAACCGAAGAGGAAGCAAAGAAGATTGCGGCGGCTTGCGAGAAAAAGCAAGCCGTCGTTTCTTCTCTCAAGCGGGAGACGAAAACCGTCAGTCCTCCAAAGCTCTATGATCTGACCACCTTGCAGCGCGAGGCAAACCGCTACTACGGCTTCACTGCCCAGCAGACGCTCGATCTCGTTCAGACGCTTTACGAAAAGAAGCTCCTGACCTATCCGCGCACAGACAGTCAGTTCATCACGGACGATATGGAGGACACTGCCCGTCAGGTCATTTCCATCGTCTGCCGCCAGCTTTCGCTTTTCTCCGGTGTTTCGGTTACTCCGGACATCGCCCGCGTGACCGACAACAGCAAGGTCACGGATCACCATGCCATTCTCCCGACCGCCCAGCTTGAAAAGCAGGATGTTTCCGCACTTCCTCAGTCGGAGCAGAAAATCCTCAATCTTGTCGGGATGCGCCTTCTGTGTGCGACCGGCGAGAAGCACACCTACGCAGAAACGCAGATCACGCTCTCCTGCGAAGGCTATGCGTTCAAAACCAAGGGCAAGACCGTCATTCAAAACGGATGGAAAGCCATTGAAGAGCTGTTCAAGGCATCTCTCAAGACGAAGGAAAAGGACGATCCCATGAAGTCCCTGCCCGAAGTCCATGAAGGCGATGTTCTGGATAGCGTATCTGCCAGCGTCACCGAACACTTCACAACGCCTCCGAAGCAGTACACGGAAGATACCCTCCTGTCTGCGATGGAAACTGCTGGAAATGATCAGTTTGACGATGACACGGAGAAGAAAGGTCTCGGCACTCCTGCAACCCGTGCCGGTATCATTGAAAAGCTGGTAAAGTCCGGCTTTGCAGAGCGCAAAGGCAAATCCCTCATTCCCACAAAGGACGGCTGCAACCTTGTCTGCGTCCTGCCGGAACAGATCACCTCTCCCGCAATGACGGCGGAATGGGAAAACACGCTCATGGAGATTGAGCGCGGCAAGGCGGATGCGGATGCCTTCCTCAGCGGTATTGTCCAAATGACCGGGGATCTCGTGAAAGCCTACCCGTTTCTCTCCGATGCCGAAGCCCAGCGTTTCGGCACGGGCAAGGAGGAAATCAGCAAATGTCCCCGCTGCGGCTTTCCGGTCTACGTCGGCAAGGGCAACTTCTACTGCTCGAATAAAGACTGCTCCTTCTGCCTGTGGGAAGACAATAAGTTCTTTTCCAGTAAGAAAAAGAAGCTGACCAAGAAGATTGCAAAGGAGCTGCTGGACAAGGGCTGGTGTCGAGTGACCGGGCTTTACACACCGAAGAAGCCTCAGCTCTACGATGCGGTGATCCGGCTGGATGACAGGGGTGGCAAATACGTCAGCTTCAAGATGGAGTTTGACCGATGAGTCGCCCGAAGTATGTTGCCTCTTGCAGCGGAGGCAAAGACAGCGTGGCAACGCTCCTGCTGGGTGCACAGCACAATGAGCCGCTGGACGAGGCGGTTTTCAGCGAGGTCATGTTTGATAAGAACACAAGCGGCGAAGTCCCGGAACACCGGGACTTCATCTATGACCGGCTCAAGCCCTTCTGCGAAAAGGAGCTGGGCATCAAGTTCACCATTCTCCATGCGGACAAGACCTACGATGAGGTGTTCCATCATGTCATCTCCCGCGGACCGCACAAGGGCAAGGTTCGCGGTTTTGCGTGGGCCGGGATGTGCGCGGTCAATCGGGACTGCAAAATCCCGCCCGTCCGAAAGTACAATGCCGCGCTTTCTCCGGACACTGTGAGCTATGTCGGCATCGCGGAGGATGAGCCAAAACGCCTTGCTCGTCTGGATGGAATAACGAAGGTCAGTCTGCTTGCCAAATACGGCATGACGGAGGCGGACGCCTACAAGCTCTGTCAGGATCACGGACTGCTTTCTCCAATCTACGCTCACTGCCGAAGAAACGGCTGCTGGTTCTGTCCCAACGCCAGCGACTCGGAGCTGCTGCACATGGTCACAAAGCACCCGGATATGTTTGACCGGCTGATTGAATGGGAGAACGAGGATAACATCTTCCATCGTCGGATGACGCGCAGAGAAACCCCGTCTGAGGTAAAGGCTCGTTTACTGAGCAAATCCCAGACGGGGTTTTCTTCGCCCAAAAGCAAATAAGAAATGGAGGTTTGAGATGGCTGAAAACAAAAATGCACAGCAAGTCCGCGAAATCACGGACAAGCTGGAACAGGGCATCAAGGAGCTTTTTGAATCCGAGCGGTTCAAGGAATATCTCCGCACGATGTCCAAGTTCTACAACTATTCCTTCAACAACACGCTGCTCATTGCGATGCAGAAGCCGGAGGCAACCTATGTTGCTGGTTATACCTCGTGGCAGCGCAACTTTGACCGTCAGGTCATGAAGGGCGAAAAGGGCATCAAGATTCTTGCACCCGCGCCGTACAAGGCGCAGGAAGAGCGTGAGAAGATTGATCCTTTGACGCAGAAGCCGGTGATCGGCGCAGATGGGAAGGCTGTCACGGAAACGGTTGAGGTCCTGCGTCCTGCCTTCAAGGTGGTAAGTGTCTTTGATGTTTCCCAGACGGACGGCAAGGAGCTTCCGGACATTATCGTCGATGAGCTGAAAGGCACCGTCGAAAACTACGAGGCGTTCTTCGATGCACTCAAGCAGGAATCTCCCGTCCCCATTTCCTTTGAGGACATTCCGGGCGGTGCAAAGGGATTCTTCTCGCCGGTTGAAAGCCGCATTGCCATTCAGGAGGGCATGAGCGAAATCCAGACGGTCAAAACCGCCATTCACGAGATCGCCCACGCAAAGCTCCACGCCGTCAAGCCGGATGAGAAAGCCGCGCCAGAAGATAAGAAGGATCGGCACACCAAGGAGGTTGAAGCGGAAAGCGTTGCCTACACCGTCTGCCAGCGTTACGGCATTGAAACCTCGGACTACTCCTTCGGTTATATCGCCGGTTGGTCATCCGGCAAGGAAACCAAGGAACTGAAAAGCTCTCTGGACACCATCCGCAAGACGGCGGCTGAGATGGTCGAGGGCATTGACGCCAAGCTCAAGGTGCTGCTGGCAGAGAAAGCACAGTCCGCAGAGATGGAAGTCGAAGCTCCCGTAAAGGAAACCGTTCCGGAGAAAAAGCCGGAAGTCCCCATTTACCGCGAGACGGCGAATTATGCCTATGAAGCCGGTGAGCTGGAGTCATATCGTGCTTCTCTCGCTGCAAACGTGGAATGCCGCCGTGCGATTGAGGCGGCAATCAGTTCTAGCTACGGAGACAACCGGCTGGATGCGGATGCTGCCGTGAAAAACGTCCTTGAACAGTTCTCTCCGGAGCGTGTCCGATATGTCCTCGCAAACACCATCCAGCAGAAAGACTTTGACGGGCGTATTCCGCAGCCCCTCAAGGAGTGGGCGAAGAGCATTGAGGTCTGCCCGGAGAATGCCTCCCGCTTCCTTGTGGATAAACCCAATCCCGGACTGACAGCACTTTTCGTCGATGCGTTCCGTCAGCAGACCGAAGCTCAAAAGGAAGTCACTTCTGAGAAAACAGAGGAAAGAGACCCGGAGGTCGTTGCATGGGAAAACGATGAGATTACCTCTATTGAGGTAAAAACCGTAGAGATCAAGTCTCCCGTTGCCTCCATGCCGGAGGAAGCCGCGCAAGCACCGAAAGCGCATCGCCTGACTGCCGAAGAGAAAGAGATCAAAGCCGCCGTCATGGACACACTCAAGGGGCAGATCGCCTATAACAACGACGGTATGCGGGCGTCCTATCGCGCCTCTAACCACTCCTTCAATCTGCTGGCACGGAACGGCGTCAGGATTGAGGGCAACACGGTCACGCAGAACGGTGAGCCGCTGTTCAAAATCCATCGCCGTCATGCAGCGCGGAAAACGCAGGGCTGCTACCGTGAGCTGATGCCGACGCTGGAATACATCAAGCAGGAGCAGAAGCAGGAAAAGCCCTCCATCCGCGATCAGCTCAAAGCTGCCGCGAAAACACAGCAGGAGAAGAAATCCCCGGTCAAATCCAAAACACACGACATGGAGTTGTGAGAAAGGAGACGCATGAAGAAATACACAGACGTTGACATCATCGCGGAGCTTCAGAAGCTCGTGGACAGTCATGTAGACAGCTACAAGGAAGACTTCGACATCGACAAGCGCATCATCCGCCGCGCCGCCGAAAGCCAGAATCCCGAAGACAAGACGCTGATGTGGTTCTGCCGTCCGCACGGAACGCACTGCCTCAATGAAAATCAGGCCTTCATTCAAGGGACGCGGGATCACAACACCTTCCGTTTTTACGCGGAGCAGACCTACGACCAGTGCATTGCCCGTGTCATTATTCCGAAAGCCGTCAAGCGTGGCAAGGTGTTCGGAGATGTCTTTGAGATCAACTACCGGGAACAGGCGGCAAATGTAGCGCAAAACTCGGTTGCGCCGGATCATGACCGGCTGACCTTCGCAGACGGCTTTGTACTGGAAGCCCCCTGCCGCAGCAGCTTCGATGCAGCAATGGCTCTGGTCGGTGAGCATGGCGGCGTACAAGCCCACCGGACGCTCCCGAAGGATGCTGAGGCTCTGGCAGAAGTGTTGACTAAGCAGAAAAGCCGCCGTGACAGACTGCCGGAGGCTGAGAGGACGGAGGTGCTTGCCCCTTTGCCCGTTGCAGAACTCCGGAAGTACGAAGCGGTCAAAAAGGCGCATCCCGACGCGCTGGTTTGCTTTGCCCAGAACGGCTATTTTGAGCTGTACGGCAAGGACGCGGAAAAAGCCGCGCCCTTGCTCGGCACAAAGCTCCTTGAGAAGAAGGTACGCGGCAAGCCTTCTATTCTGGTCACTGGCTTCCGTGAAAGTGCGTGGGTAGCCGGTTCTCACAAGCTCTGGCAGTCCGGCGCGGATGTCTTTCTCAGCAAGGACGGTGAGACCTTTAAGGAACTCAAAGCCGCAGATTACATTCCTGTCGGCGCGACGCTGAATGTGGACGGCATCAAGTGCAGAATCGACGCGGTTGATTTTGCCGCCGATGAAGTCCGGCTGACGAATATCGAGGACAAGAACCGCCCCATTCGCTTTTCTGAAAGCATCCAGTATGTCCGATCCTATGTGGAAGACGCCGGGACTGCCATCTACGACACCATCCCGAAGAAGCCCGCTGCCCGTGAATCCATCCGTGACAAACTGAAATCCGCACAGAAGGCACAGCCGACCCACACGCCGAAACCGCAGAAATCGAAAGGAAAGGATATGGTACTCTGATATGAAAAACTTTACCGTAGAAGAACTCAACCTCATGTGCTGCTTCAATACGTCCAGCCGGAAGCGGCTGATCGACGATATGAAGGGCGTCACCCTGAACGACATGGACGGCGAGATCGCAGAGCTGATGTATAAGACCGTCCGGAAGCTCGAAGCCATGACCGACGCGGAGTTTGAGGAAGTGTATATCATGCCGGACGGCATGGTGGATGACTGAAAGGAGGATGCCTATGCCCGTATTAGACGGTGAATTTGAAGCCTTCGTCACGAACCTTGGCAAGTACAACGAGGGTATGCTGGTCGGTGAGTGGGTGAAGCTCCCCACCACCGAGGAAGAGATGCAGAAGGTCTTTGAGCGCATCGGGATCGGCAAGCAGGATGAGTTCGGTCAGCCCTATGAAGAGTGGTTTATCACCGACTACGAATGTCCGATCTACGGCGTCCAGAAGATGCTTGGTGAGTACGAGAGCCTTGATAAGCTCAACTATCTCGCCGCCTTGATTGACGAGCTTTCCCTGAGCGATCAGGAAAAGCTCGTTGCCATTATGGAGGCTGGCTGCGATGAGGTCAGCGACATCGACGATCTCATCAACCTGACGTTCAATCTGGACTGCTACGACATCATGCCCGGTATCAACGACGAATCCGATCTCGGCTACTATTACGCCCACGAAGCCGGTATTTACTCCGAAAAGGATCTCGGACCTCTGGCAAATTACATCGACTATGAACGCTATGGGCGCGACATTGCGATGGATGAGCAGGGACGCTTCACCGATGAAGGCTATGTCCGCGTCGCAAGCGAGAGGCGGGACAGACAGTTCAACGGCGATCTTGATGATATTCCCGACGAATATCGGATCACCGGCTCAGGGGAAGCCGCCGAGCGTGACAGCACCATCGCCGTTCTCGTCGTTGAGCCGGGAAAGGAGCCTTATGTGAAGGAGATTGACTCCGGTCTGGAGTCCTTGCAGCATGAGGTCGGCGGCTGCATCGAGGCGATTTACCCCTACGAAGACCCGGTTGCCTTAGTCTGTAATGAGGAAGGCAAGCTGGAAGGTCTGCCACTGAACCGCGCTCTGCGTGATGAGGACGGTGACATCTACGACGTTGTTGCCGGAACATTCATGGTAGTCGGCTTGACGGATGACAGCTTCGGTTCTCTGACCGTAGAGCAGATGCAGAAGTTCTCTGACCACTTCAAGGTGCCGGAGCAGTTTGTCAAGCTGGGCGATAAGATTGTAGCGATTCCCATGATCTCGAAGGAACAGCAGAAGCAGGAGAGCATTGAGCAGAAGGACTTTGAGATGAACGCCGATACCTCCGGTCTGACGGTTGCCGGTCACATCGGGACGTGGCACACCATTGACCAGCACGAAGTCGGCGGTCACAGCTTTTATCTGATGGAGCATGACACCTACGGCGATGAAGCGGCTTGCATCATCGTCGATGAGCGCGGCAAGCTCGTCCTTGATGATGTCTACAACGGCTTTGACGATGACACGCTCCGCCTTCTTGACCTTGAGGTCAAGGAAGTGCCGGAAATGCCCGATCCCGCGCTCACTGTTCAGGATATGAAGGACTATGGCTACGCATGGGCTGGCGTTCTTCCCGCTGGGCAGGAGGCGGCAGAGAAGGCTTTGGAGAAGGGCTGCGAGGTTTACCGCCTCTATTCCGATAACACCGAGGGCTTGTGCGTGGATGCCAAGGAGATTGCCGATCATGCGGCAAAGGGCGGAATGCTCGGTATCAGCAAGGAAAGCTGGATGGCAGCTCTTGAGAAGGAAAATTACCTCAAGGCAGCGGAGATGTCGATGGAGGATGACTACGGCATGATTGACGGGATCATCAACAACGGTCCGAAGGAGGACAAGACCGCAGAGGTCAAAGCCCCCGAAACCGGTGAGAAGTCCTCCATCATGGACAGGCTCAAGTCTGCAAAGGCAGAAAAGCAGAAGGAATGCTGCCCTCCAAAAAAGCACAAAGGAGAGATTGAGCTTTGAGCAGAAGTCAGAAATGGCGGCAGGAGTGGTCTTTCTTCATCGGGGACAGCGGACGCCGGAAGTATAACCGCTTCTGCGTCCGCTGCGTCCATAGCTGCAAGCAGAGCTTCCGTGCGGATCTCATCGCCTGTCCGCACTTCTACCGTAAGGCATCGAGGTGTAGACAGTTAGGGGTCGAAAAAGCCTGTGATTGCAAGCCTCAGAGCGACGAGGAATGACCGCCCAGTGTGATTATATTCCCCGTACAGATCCAGCAATAGAGAGAGAATAAGTGTCGATTTCGGCACTTATTCAGATACCCCCAAAACGAACCAAGAGCCTCTGTCGATGCCCGTTTTGGGTGTCGGCAGAGGCTCTTTTATTATGACATATTCAAAATAGCGGACAGCAGCTCTTGAACCTGTTGCCGGTATTCCGGCTTTATATCCGAAATACGTCTGGCAAGCGCAAGGGCTTCCGCTTCTGGATCGTCAGTCCCAAAAATAATTCGGTCTGCGCTGACACCGAGCAAACGGCAAAGACGCTGCAAGGCTTCAAGAGAGATACCGGATGCACCACGCTCAATAGCGCTCAGGTGATTCGGCGTCATGCCAAGCATTTCTGAGAGCGTGTCCTGCGTATAGCCCGCCTGTTCTCTTGCCACTTGAATATTGCCGCCGATTTCAATATTGATGTCCTTCTTCTCTCGCATAGCCTCACCACCTTTGCATTTAGTGTACCTAACGGCGGTGTCATTATCCACGGTACGCCGTCGTTGATTTTGCTAACGACAATGCGTTGACTGTCCGTGATGAGGGTGATAGAATGGAGTTACCTACCAAAAGAGTGAAAGAAGGGGTGTCATGTCGCGCATTATTGAGTTTAGAAAGTCTGCTCAAAAAGCTGCAAAGCAATCCGTTCAAGGCAAGACTTGTGCGTTTACCGGTCATAGACCGCAGAGTCTTCCATTCGGCTTTGATGAATCCGATAAGCGTTGTACTTCTTTGAAGTCTGTTATGCGGGATCAGATTGTAGCACTCATCGAGAACGAGGGTGTCACGCATTTTATTACCGGCATGGCTCTTGGTGTTGATATGTATGCTGCGGAAATTGTACTTGATTTGAAATCAAAATACCCTCACATTACTCTGGAAAGCGCAATCCCTTGTGAGACACAAGCGATCAAATGGTCTGTGGCTTCACGGGAACGGTATTATAATATCGCGGCAAAGTGTGACAAGGAGACCATGCTGCAACGGGAGTACACGCCGGACTGCATGGACAAGAGAAATCGGTACATGGTCGATCACGCCGATTATATTCTCGCAGTATGGAATGGATGCCCCAGCGGAACCGGAAATACCGTGAGGTATGCCCACAAAATGAGCAAGTCCATCATCGTCATCAATCCGGCTTCCCTTGAAGTCACGCAGGAATAAGGCAAAAATCCCCCTTCTAAATCAAGCGTCGTGAAAACCGTAAAGTATTTCCCGATAGTGAATACACATTGCACTGCTCAGTGATTATTGGAAACGAGTACGGCGTATGCTGCCCAGTGAACATCTCCACGGAACACATCGAATTTTCGCGGCTTCGTAAAACGGAAAGTGTCACTTATGAACTGTCCCTTGCCGAGAGAAAAATAAATCGCTGGAAACGGGAACGCCCCCGGCACTGTGCGTCTGGCACAGTGTCGGGGGCGTTTTTTCGTGTCTTAGTTATGAGCCAGTTCATTTAGGAGCAGCTTTCGATAGTCCACATCCAAGACGCAGCGATGAAAGTCCATCAGACGGTGTTCGTCGAACAGCTTTTCACAGAGCTTGGTCAGAGGATGATTCATCAGCTTTGCAGAAATACCAGTCTCGTTGAAAAACCTTGCCCATGTGAAGACCTCTTCTAAATCCTCCTGCCCAAGCGTGGCGGGAATGATGGCGTTGCAGAGGCGGACAATGGGGCTGTCCGCAAATCGCTCTGCCACTTCCTCCGGTGTGCATTCATAGCGGTCACAGTCAAAGGAAAGTGCATCCTCAATTTTAAGATAATTTTCGGTTTCATCCCGCGTCAAGGTTATGGTGTAGTCTCCCATACCGGACGGCACATCAATATTCTCCATGACATCAAGCTCGAAACGGGAGCCGCCGATGATCGCTTCAAAGGAGAAGGACTGACAGATTACTGCTGGGTTTTTGTCTATCTTGTCCTCATTCAGAAATGACAGCGGATTATACTCCGTCAGTTCCCAGCCGATTTTACCTCTCTCTGTTTGCTCGGCAATCTGCTGGATCAGATGTTGTTCTTCTTCGTGCAGATTTTCATTGTACAACATGATACACCTCCGTTTTCTGATTGTCGTTTTTTGGGGGCTGCTCTATGTTTCCGAAGAGACTGCCGTTTGTATCATCATTCCTTGGCTGAGGGCAGACCTTCGTAAAACTTCCTAAGTTCGTCCAAACTGCTTGTCCGATTTTTGATAGGCAGGGAGTCCCATGTAATGTCATGATAGCGTTCCGGCGGCTCGTCCCGCAGTCTTCGGTCGATAATGCAGACAATGCCGGTGTCTGTGAAATTGCGGATCAATCGCCCGATACCTTGCTTGAGCTTGATAATCATTTCGGGAACGCGGACATCCATCAGGGCATCCTTTGCGACGGAACACTTATACTCGATAATTGGATCGGGGACAGGGAACGGAAGCCGGAAAATGATGACATTGGAAAGGCTTTTTCCTTCAATGCTGATACCTTCCCAATATGCGCCCGTCCCCAGAAGCACGGAGTTCGTATCTTCCTTAAACTCATTCAGCACCTTGTCCTGCGACGATCCCGGCTGCTGCATCAGGATTTTGTACGGAAGGTTTTTCTCACTGAGAATGGAGTAGACCTCTTCCATGTCGGTCTTTGCCGTAAACAGTACGAGTGCCTTTCCATTGGAAATGCTCAGGATCTCAAGCAGTCGCTCCACGCCCTTTTCAATAAAGGCTTCATGTTCTCTGGTCGGGTGCGGGAGATCATCGCAATAGTAGATTATGGCGTGTTCATCGTATGGATATGGGGAAGGCTTTGGCTCGGATAAGCAGCCGCGATCACCGGCGGGAAAGCCGGTATTGCTGATAAAGTAAGAATACTGTTCTTCCAGAGACCCGCTCGTGGCGTTCGTCAGCGTGGCAGAGGTCAAGATGGTTCTTTCATCACCATTGAAGTATAGGCGGCTCACAATTTCCCTCGTGTTTTTAGGGCAATAGACGAGTTCCGTGTTGCTGCCGTGCTGCTCGATCCAGATCAGCATATCGTCTATCTGGTCAAGAAGCTCCGAAAGGGATTCGCTGACGGCATCCAGATCATCAGAGGCAGCAAAGGAACGGTTGTTTCTGAAATCCATGCTGGAATAAATCTGAATGCTGGACGAAAGGTTATGTATGGCGGCGTTCATTTCAGTAAGCAGCTCAACTGCGCTGCCGTTTTGGTCAAAGAAAAAGCGGTCAGCATAGCGCATATCCTGATCTGCTTCATTGATCTGCTTTTGGACTTGCGCTTTCAGGCAGTTATAGAAGGCGATGATTGCGCTTTCTGCCTCTCGCTTTTCTCTGGACACACTGCTTTGATCGGAGGATCGCAGCTCATAGAATGCGCTCTTAATCATCCCAAAGAGCATACCTTGCCCGAAACGCTCTGTTGTGGCACTCCGTACCTTATCATCCAAGTTGTGTGCTTCATCCACGACAAGCAGATCAGCGGCGGCGTTAATCAGCCCTTCCTGACCGCGCCGGAGTTTCATGAGATGCTGGGTTAGAAAATCCTGATTGCACAGTACCACTCCATCCGTAAACTTTAATGCTGCGCGGACTTTGTAATACTTGCACTTCTTTTCACAGGAGCCGCAATTCTTCATGCTGAACCGCTGCACGTTTACCTTGTCCCAGACTCCTTGCGGCAAAACCTCCGGGAAATCCTTGCGTTCCTCATACCCTTGCTTGATTCCTTCTTTGAGCGCGTCCGGTGGGTCTGCTTTCGGGTCACACATATACTCATCTGCGCGTTTGTTGCAGAGATAATGGGTCTGTCCTTTTGCGAGGATAACATCTCTGTTCAGCCCAAGAAGGGGCATTACCGCGTGGACATCGCGCCAGAGCTGTTCTTGAAGCGCAATGGTCGAGGTTGCGATGATAACCGGCTTGTTCATGCGTTTGCTGTACAGCAGCACCGGCACAAGATAGCCAAAGGACTTTCCAATGCCCACGCCAGCTTCAATCGCAAAATGCTGATCGTTTATGAGGGCGTCCACAATCTCAAAGGACATATCCTGCTGCCCCTCACGCATTTCCAAGCCATGCTGCGGGGCTTCATCCCAAAAGAAGGTGCTGACTTGCTCACTCATGGAGTACAGCTCTGCTTTTCTGCGCTTTTTCCGTTCCTCCGATGTATTGAATCCAAAATAGAATCTGTTGTCCATCCACATTCCTCCCGGAATAGAAACCAAGGCTATCCACGTTTCAGCTCAATGCTGACGTTTCCGTTCTCGTCGATAGTCAGCGTCATGTGCCTGATGTGCTTCTCATAGAACTGCCGCCGCTCTGCGGGAGACATTTCGATCCTCGTGTTTCGCAGAGCTGCATCAAACATATCGTTGACATTCAGGTGAACAGAGTTGTCAATCCAGCGGTACATCTCCTTGAACAGTGCGTTTTTCTTGATGTCCTCGCTGTTGCCGGAGTAGAAGTCATCCAGATAGCAGTAGAATATCCCGGATTCTGCAAGTGCCGCCTTCATATCCGGTCCGCATTTTTCCCGCTCAATCATGACAAGGAATCTGGCGTCCGGTAAGGAAGAGATCAGCCCCCAGTAGTCGGAATCGCTTGAGACGATGACGAAGGAATCCACTTGCTTCTGGTAGTGTTCCTGACAGGCTCTTGCTGTGAGCTTGATGTCTACCAGTGATTTGTTCTGCTTGATCCGCTCAATCATGATATGCTCAACGGGGATGCGGGTGTAGTTTTCAAGAATCCGCCATGCCGTAGCGGTGTGTACGTCATCAAAGAGAATGATCGCCGTAATCTTCTGCATGACCTCATAATCAAGATTTTTGAGCGTGGCGCACAGCTTGTACGGGTCGGAGTTTTCGCAGTCCACTACCAATACGGTCTTCTCACTGTCATCTATGAAGTCATAGATATTGTTTTTTACAAAAGCCCCTGCATCAGAGACTTTACTGTATTCCGTGAAGGCGTCGCAATGCCATTGATAAAGCAGGGTAGCAAACTTCTTATCGTTATAGAGGACATTACCCTCGTCCATCGGTACCCAGTTGATATACATTTGATAGGGGTAGTAAGAGAGACTTGCGTAATAGATGTCCGCAGCATCTTTCGTTCCGTCCTCTGTCAAACCGTTTGGCATGATGAACAGCTCTTTTATGTACGCCCAGTTAATCCAGATTGGAAAGAGGCTTTTGCAGTTGTTAATGCGGTCTGAAATCAGCCGGTTGATCTCGATAATGTGGTGGCAGAGCTTTGTACTCGACTTTTTGATAAAGCTGATTCCGTCGTTTGAAAGCTGCTGCATACTGGAAGCCGGGATGATCTCTGGCATTGAAAGCAGCCCTCGATACTCCATCCGCATGATGTCATTTATTTTCCGGTAGTTGCGCTCAATGGCGGTGCGGATGATACAGAGATTGCGAATGATACGGGCATTTTTATCCTGTTCAAGCCGGTCGTATATCTCTATCTTCGGCGGCTCGTGTTCATTTTGAAAAATACGGAGCGGGACGCCGATCAGATATGCTACCTTTGACACAAGTTCATAGGTGCTGTCTTTGTAGGCAATCTGTTCTCCGGCATATTCGACGCCATTCAACATGACTGAATTGCCCATGATCTACTCCTTTCGATGGAACGCGGGTTATTGAGCGTACTTTTTGAAGTTTTCAGCTTGTTCCAGAACCTCCTTGTAGACATCATCAATAGTTACGGGGGGATAGTCAAATTCATCCAGTAGCAGTATGAGGTCAACTTGCAGATTTGCCTTAATGTCATCACGGGTAGACCAGTCGGTGTATTTAGCTTTGTCATCGACAACGATCTTAATCCGCTTTGACAATTCAATCATCTTATCGTCCGGGTACTCGAACTCGTACTTCCTGGCAACCGCTTTGAGGATGTCATAGAAGGCTTTTTCCTCGTAGTCAATTCCCATGCCCTTGAAGGAGTCTTTTTCCTTTTTGAGTTCTTCAAGGAGCTTCGCAAGCTGCTCCGCCACATCGTCAAGAACTTCATTAGCAAAAGCCTCATCACGACGGCGATTGTTGTACTCATCAACAACCCGCTTGAGGCGGTCTGAGAACTCCATGCCCATAATGCGGTTGACTTTTTTATACTCATCAATCGCTTGAGAAAGAAGCCTCTGCAACACCTTTATCTTTGTGTTTGGAAGTTGGATTGCATTGATCTTATCCAGATACTCGTCACTGAAAATATCAACAGTGATGTGCTTTCCCGTCTCAAACAGTTCCTCTATACCATCAGATTGAATTGCACCTTCAAGAAGTTCACGGACACGGGCATTCATTTGTGAAATGTCAGGGGCATCACCCTTTGTGAGTTTGAAAAGAATAGAGCGCACAGCACAGTAGAAGTGCAGATAGTCCTTTTCTTTATCAGAGATAGCCTCACTTGAACTGCATAGGTTGAACGCTTGTTTCATGCGTTTGACTGCCGCCATAAAGCGAGTTTCCAAATCTTCCGTGAGCTGTACATACTCAACAGCCCGATTGAGGCAAGCAAGCTGCTCTTTCGGTGAGCCGTTGAAGTAATCCGTGCTATTGAAGTTGTGGAACATCTGAGCCAAGACATCGAGCTGGTCTTTAACAATCGTGATAGACTGCTCGACGCCTTCAAACTCATCGCTCTCAAAGTTGGTGTATTTCTTGAGGGCGAGATTCATGTTTTTCTTAATGCCGATGTAGTCCACGATCAAGCCCTTGTCCTTGCCGGTATAGACGCGGTTGACGCGGGAAATCGTCTGGATAAGGCTGTGCTGCTGGATGGGCTTGTCGATGTAGATTGTGTCGAGTGCCGGTACGTCGAAGCCGGTAAGCCACATATCAACAACGATGGCAATTTTGAAGTTTGATTTAACGTTCTTAAACTGACGGTCAAACTCCTTGCGATCATCTTTCGTTCCCAGCATTTCATAAAGCTCAGGCTCATCATCTTTATTTCGCGTCATGATGAGCTTGATCTTCTCGATGGGTTTGAGTTCCTTTTTCTCTTTTTCCGTCAGTTGAACCCCGTCAGGGCAAACCTTTT
>ENA-OPBG01000498-OPBG01000498.1-human-gut-metagenome-genome-assembly--contig:-NODE-498-length-33114-cov-5.231949_pt1 | contig 33114 bp, 33 predicted proteins | sample MGYA00241065_ERZ501446 | MGnify/ENA primary metagenome ERZ501446 (study PRJEB25962, sample SAMEA2042632) | human gut metagenome | biome: human gut; feature: human-associated habitat; material: faeces...
ATGGATAGGAGCTTATGACATTACCGCTGACGAGCTTCTTGCCGGGACAGACACCGCCAAGACCGAAAGCAAGACCGCACAGGCGCAAATGCTCATTCTGGAACTGCTTGCGGACGGAAAGCGTATGCCGAGCGCAGAGCTGGAAAAGGCAGTCAATGAGCGTGGGATTTCCTCACGCACCATGAGAACGGCAAAGAGCCGTATCGGGGACAGACTTGTGACCGAGAAAGACGGCACAGCATGGGTCTGCTATCTCCGAGACTGACAACAGGAACACGGCAAGCGTGGCAAAGACGGCAAGGTTTTTATAGATACCTTAATGTTGCCGCCTTGCCTTGTTCCCTCATACCGACACCGCCCGATGATGAACAGTCACCGGGCATTTTTCATTTACAGGAGGATTTTGAATGAACAATACCGCAACCAACACCGCCACTTGCCCGACTGTCAGAAAGCAGATCGGCAAGACAACCTATATCGTCCGTGTCCATTTCAGCCAGACCGCAAAAGAGACGATGGAGGACAAAATCAAGCGTCTGCTCCGTGAAGAAGTCCGCAGAATGTGACTTCTTTGTGAATTTGATGAAAAAGTCCTTGACTTTTCGTCTCTGGTGATGCAGATACAAACCTTTTCATCGACGGTGTAGTTATCGAAAACCTGGTCCATAAATTCCAGTATGATGTCTTCCATACGGATGTAGCGCACGTCGATTCCCGGCAGGAACAAAACTTCAGGCAGTGCCTGAGGCACAGGAATGACGGCAAAGACCTGTTTGCTTTTGAATTTCAGCATCGCGCATACATGGATGACTTTATTTTGCAGATGTGGAAACGGATGGTGGGTATCCACAATCTGCGGAGATAAGATAGGCAAGACGGAAGATTTGAAGTACTGCTTCACATATTTCTGTTCCACAGATTCCAGTTCTTCATAGGCAAGGTGAGAAACGCCATGGGCGCGAAGCTGCAATTGAATACTGCCAAAGAGTTTATCCCGCTTTTCGCAAAGGGGACGCACAGCGCGGTAAATGTGTTCCAGCTGTTCTTTGGGGGTCATACCGGATTTGTTGTCGATGGCATGGGCTTTGACATGCATCATGTCAAAAAGGCTGCCCACACGGATCATGAAAAATTCATCCAAATTGCTGGTGAAGATGGAGATAAACTTCAATCTTTCCAGCAAAGGCAGGGTTTCATCCATGGCTTCACTAAGGACACGGTCATTGAACCGCAGCCAAGAAAGTTCACGGTTTTGAGTGAACGGATATTTTTTAGCGCCCATGGATTTTCCCCCTCTGTTCTAACAAATAGTACAAATAACCTTCCCGGACACCATAGTTGATGGTGGTAATGCGGGAGATGTTGTAAAACTCAGCAATGGTATATAAAACTGTAATACCGGGCAGGAACGTATGGATACGGTCAGGCGCGGTTTTCAGTAGTTGTTTGATAAAAATATCAGGTGTATCACATGCACTGTCCAAAATGGCTTTCAGACAGGCAGGATCGTAATAAGGAAGGGGCTGTTCCTTCTTCTTTTTGGAAACAGCCTGCACCATCTGCATTGCCGCACGGGCAGAACCGCCGATGGCGCACAGGTCGGAAATGACCGCTTTCTGAGGCGGTAATTCCTGTAATTTTTTGCGCACTTCTTTCTGAATCTGCTGTAATTCGGATTTTTTCGCAATGAGGTGATTTTTTACATACTGCTGGTACAGGTTCAAAGAGCCCATAGGCAGAGAAGTTGCCCGCTGGATGGCGTGATCCTGATAGAATACCAGCTCGGTACTGCCGCCGCCGATGTCGGTCAGCAGACCTTTGTCCATTTCCATGGCCTGCAGTGCGCCGTAATAGTCGAAGATAGCTTCTTCTTCGCCGGAAAGGATGCGCACTTCAAAGCCGCAGTTTTCCCGAATGGCTTCCAGCACTTCCGGTGCGTTGTTGATGTTGCGCAGGGAAGCGGTGGCAAAGGGAAAAACTTCCTGAATGGTCATATGATCCAGAATTTCCTTAAATTCAGAAAGGACTGCAACAGCCTTACGAATACCGCTTTTTTTCAGGCAGCGGTCTTTATTGATATAACCTGCCAGACCGGCAGGGCTTTTTTTGTTGAGCAATGATTTGATTTGATTGTTTTCGATTTTATAAAGCACCAAACGGATGGTGTTGGAGCCAATGTCAATAACTGCGTACAAATTAAATTCCCCTCGTTTTCTACTTTTTTCACTATTATTTTGCCTTTGATTTGTTAAGTCTGCTACTTTATTTCTGTTAAATCTATGTAAAATCTATAAGAAATCTGTGGAAAATATGTTGCGATGAAATGTTAAATCCTTGATTTTTCAGCCTTCGAAAATGTTAAATGTTTGCTTTTGCTGAAATGCTTTCCAAATCTATCCGCACGACCCCTGTCTGGGCAAAGTAATGCTGGATGTATGCGTCGATTTCTTCGTCGCTGTGCTGGGTGTAACGGCGGCAGAGAAGCTGGGGGGCATGGCGTTTTTCTGTTTCTTCCTCTATAATGGCAGCGGTGCCTTCGGCAATGACGCTTTCATAACGTGTGGTGAAATTTTCGCCATCTACCAGACGTACTTTGGCAAAAGTCAGGCAAACATGGGGATTTTGCTGGATATTTTCCAGTTTCCGGCCTGCTTTGGCACAGTGGAAATAGAGGTGATTTTCCTCCAGAACTACGGAAACAGGTACGCCATAAGGCATGTTTTCATTGTCTGTGGTGGATAATACGGCAAAGTCACAGCTTTCCATAATGGCTCTGGCTTCTTCCTGTGTTCTCAAGCGGTCTTTTCTGCGTAAAGGTGTGTTTTTTGTAGACATATGTATTACCTCCTTTTTTCTATCCATTATACAACTGTATGGGAAAAAAGAAAGAAAAATATCAAAAAGGTATTGCACCTACCATTTTGGTATGATATACTGTCCTCAGAAAGGATACCCCCCTAGGGGGGAGGGTATAAAGAGGGAAAGGTGTGTTACCATGCGTGCAGATAAAGATAAGATTACGAAATTGCTGAAAACAGCCAGAGGACAGCTGGATGGGATTTTGAAAATGGTGGAGGATGACCGCTACTGTATGGATATTTCCCAGCAGCTCATGGCAGTGGAAGCCATTCTCAATAAAGCAAACAAGGAAATTTTGACAGCCCATTTAAAGGGTTGTGTGGTAGCAGCCACCACCGATGCCGAAAAGGAAGAAAAGGTAGATGAACTGGTGGCTATGCTGGGCAAAATACTGAAATAAGGAGGAAATGCCATGAAACAAAAATTTGACGTGACAGGTATGACCTGTTCTGCCTGCTCTGCCCATGTGGAGAAAAGCGTCAGCAAGCTGGAAGGCGTCCAGTGTGTCAACGTAAACCTGCTCCAGAACAGTATGGTGGTGGAGTATGACGATAACGCCCTTGGCACGACGGATATTATCCATGCGGTGGAAAGCGGCGGTTATGGCGCATCGGTACAGGGAGAAACCAAAACGCAGGAAGCGCCGAAAAATGTGGCAGCGGAAGAAATGCACCACATGAAACGGCGGCTTATCGCATCCTTTTGTTTCTTGATTCCCCTGTTCTATATTTCCATGGGACATATGATGGGAGCACCATTGCCTGCCATTTTGCTGGGGGACGAAAATGTCATGATTTTCGCTTTGACACAGCTGTTCTTGACCATTCCCGTACTCATCATCAACAAGAAATATTATGTGGTAGGCTTCAAAGCTTTGTGGAACAAGGCGCCCAATATGGATTCCCTCATTGCGCTGGGTTCCGCCGCCTCTGTGGTCTACAGCGTATTTGCCATTTATTCCATGGCTTATGCTATGGGGCATGGGGATTTGATGACAGCTCATCATTACGGTATGGAATTGTATTTTGAATCCGCCGCTATGATTTTGACTCTTATTACAGTAGGGAAATATATGGAAACCCGTTCCAAAGGGAAAACTTCCGAAGCCATCAGCAAACTCATGGACTTGGCACCCAAAACAGCCACGGTCCTGCGAAATGGTGTGGAACAGGAAATTCCTGTGGAAGAAGTGGTGACAGGGGATACCATCATCGTAAAACCGGGACAGCGGATTCCTGTGGATGGCAAAATCATCGAAGGCTTTTCCGCAGTGGATGAAAGCGCCATCACCGGGGAAAGTATCCCTGTGGAAAAACAGGTGGGCGATACAGTTATCGGTGCGACTGTCAACAAAAGCGGTTATTTCCGCATGACGGCTACAAGAGTCGGCAAAGATACCACTTTGTCCCAGATCATTGTACTGGTGGAAGAAGCAGGGGCGTCCAAAGCACCCATCGCCAAACTGGCAGATAAAGTCAGCGGTGTATTTGTGCCCGTGGTTATTACCATTGCTGTTCTGGCGGCAGTCATCTGGTTTGTGGCTGGAAATCAGCCTTTCTCCTTTGCGTTGTCCATCGGTATTGCGGTGCTTGTCATTTCCTGCCCCTGTGCTTTGGGTCTGGCAACACCGACGGCTATCATGGTGGGCACAGGCAAAGGCGCTGAATACGGCATTTTGGTGAAATCCGCCGAAAGTCTGGAAATTGCCCATCAGGTGCAGACGGTGGTGCTGGATAAAACAGGGACTCTGACAGAAGGCAAGCCCGTTGTCACTGATGTGGTGCTGGCAAAAGGCATTCTGCGGAATCGTCTGCTGAAACAGGCGGCGGCAGTGGAAGCCCTTTCGGAACATCCCTTGGCAGAAGCCATTGTTGCCTATGCCAAAGAAAAGGAAGTAGCTTTTGAAAAGGCGGAAAACCTCACCGCAACGGCAGGGCAAGGCGTGGAAGCCGATGTGGCAGGAAAACATATTCTGGCTGGTAATCTGAAAATGATGCAGGAAAGAGGCATCCAGCTGGGAGAATGGGAAGAAAAAGCCGTGGAACTGGCAGAAGCAGGGAAAACCCCTCTGTTCTTTGCAGAAAATGAAACATTTCTGGGCATTGTGGCATTGGCAGATACCTTGAAGCCTACCAGCAAAGCCGCTGTGGATGCGTTCCATCAGATGGGCATTGAAGTGGTCATGCTCACAGGGGACAACAAACGGACAGCAGAAGCCATTGCCAAGGAATTAGATATTCAGGTCATTGCGGAAGTCCTGCCACAGGATAAGGAACGGGAAGTGCGCCGTTTGCAGGAACAGGGCAAAAAAGTTGCTATGATTGGCGACGGCATCAACGACGCTCCTGCCCTCATGCGTGCGGACGTAGGTGTTGCCATTGGTGCAGGCACAGACGTTGCCATGGAATCTGCGGATATTATCTTAATGAAAAGCGACTTGATGGATGCGGTGACAGCCATTGAACTGAGCCACGCCACCATCCGCAATATCAAAGAAAATCTGTTCTGGGCATTTTTCTATAATGCCTGCGGTATCCCTCTGGCGGCTGGGGTCTTCTATCCTCTGCTGGAATGGAAACTGAATCCCATGTTTGCGGCGGCGGCCATGAGTTTCAGCTCCGCTTTTGTAGTGGGGAATGCTCTTAGATTGCGGCTCTTCCGCCCGAAATACGCGAAGACAACAACGGCTTTGCCGAAAGAAGATATACAAAAAGAATCAACACATAAGGAGGAAATTGGTATGAAAAAAGTATTGAAAATCGAAGGTATGATGTGTAATCACTGCACAGGCAGAGTGGAAAAAGCCCTGAACGATCTGGACGGCGTAACAGCGGAAGTAAGTCTGGAAGGCAAAAGCGCAACGGTGACACTGTCTAAAGAGGTCAGCGATGAAACACTGGTGCAGACTGTTACAGACGCAGGCTACGAAGTGGTAGATATTCAGTAAAGAAAAAAGGAAATCTAGGGTGTCGAAAAAGCCGACACCCTATCGTCAAAGGCTCATTTCATTCAAGCCTTTGACGAGTAGACAGAAGTATAAAGCAGGAATTCCATCGGCTAAAAAGCCTTGAAATTCCTGCTTTTTCTCGTCGGAAGTGAATTCCGACTGTGGATTCCAGTTGGGAAACGCTTCGTTTCCCAAGCCCTTCCGCGTTCTTGAAAAAAGTGTAAAATGTAGTTTTTTGACAGTTCGAGGAAATCTTCTGATTATAGAAGATTTCCTTTTTTATATGCTTTTTCTTTTATGGAGAAAATACAGGCAAAGCAGCCCTTCCAGCAGAAGCAGGCAGGGAACCATGATTTCCAGATAAAGAATCCCTGTCAGTCCGTAATAGGCAGGCACAAACAGCAGGGAAAGGACAAAGGCGATGCTGTCCACATTTCCAAAGGAAATCTCCAGATAAGAAACGCAAAGACTGGCAAAAAACATCAATGAAAAAATGGCATAGAATTTCAGCCAGAAAGTGTTTTGCCGAAAACGGAACAGCAGATAAAAGCACAGTCCCACATAAAGAAGGCTGAAGCCAACGCCAAAGAATGTAGGCGTGGCGTTGAAGAAGCAGTTTGTGAAATTGCAGAGGTAAGCCAGAATATGGATGGGAACCAATGGCAAAAGGGGATACCAAGGCTGATTGCGAAGTCCGTTCATATTCCCAGCCTCCTTTCCGAAATCAATATCTCATAGATAAGGTCAGTGTACGAAACAAAAAAGAGAAATGTCAATGGGGAAAGTGCATCAAAAAAAGCCTGTATTTTCAGCAATAAGCTGAAAATACAGGCTTTTTGTTTTTAGGGAAGCAGGCTTTTCAGATACTCCTTGTCCTCATCAGAAACCCGTCTGGATTCCCGTGCTTTTTGTACGAATTTACGGAATACCCAAGGGTCTAAATCAGCGGTAAGGACAGCTTTCTTTGTTTCTTCGGGGAATTTTACCCATGCTTCTGCCAGAAGCCATGCCTGTGCCATGCGGACATAATAGAAGTCTGAGTCCACTGCCAGCGTACGTGTCAGAACCGTATTGATGGTGGTGGGGGTCAGATAATGGTGGAGCATGACAATGAGCCATACCCGTACGGTCCATGGATTCAGAGAGGACAGATACACGGAGATGTAGCGGAAATAATGGGCTTTGTCTGCTTTATGGGACAGCACCTTTTTCAAAGAAGAACAGAAGGTATCGCAGATTGCCCAGTTTTCCACAAGATATTTTGCCATTTTGTCGCTGTGGGGCAGAAAGTCTGCATAGGGCAGTTCCGCCGCTACCAGCCCGTAAAGAAGCCGTTCTTCGTGATATGTTTTGCCGCAGACAGCCAAAAATCCTCTGGGGTCGCCTTTGGCAATGGCTTTTGCCGTTTTGCGCAGAAAAGGCAGTCGCAGTCCTAAGGTGGGCAGTTCAGAAGCCAGCAGTTTTTCGTTAAACAGGCGGTAGGCTTCGTCTGCCTCCTGTTTCAATTCCGCAAGAAAATCGTTGTAGGTTTCCGGTGTCCAGCGCTCCGGCATCGCTTGCATAAAATCACTTCCTGTTTCTATAAATATGTAAAATTTTGGTTCAAAAATGCATTTTCAGACAACAAAAAAGACGGCAGTTTGTTTTGGGGGGAAACTGCCGTCTCCTTTGAAAGGGCTGTCATTGTCAATACATGAAAAACGGAATTGGGGGGAGTTCTCCATGTACGGAGGGACAATGACATGAAGAGATGAAAAGTTTGATTCAATACGCAAAACCGTCAGGAGAGGACGATATTGCGCAGAAACAAGCATTTTTGATATACAGGTGTATGATGCCTGTATACGTATCTTTATGATGCAATATTTTCCGTAAATTGTCAATGGAAAGTGTAAAATTTTTTGTGAAAACCGAAAGTTTTGTATTTGCAGTTGTATCTTTGGGAAAACTCTGTTACCATAGAAACAAGTTTAACTTTGGGGTGAGAAAATGATTAAAACAAGAGAATCCATGGAAAATTATCTGGAAACCATATATATTTTACAGCAGAAAACAGGCTACGTCCGCGCCATCGACATTGCCACAGAATTGGGATTCAGCAAGCCCAGTGTCAGCAATGCCATGAAAAAATTGAAGGCAGAGGGCTACATCACCGTCACAGACCGCAGCAAAATTGCCTTGACAGAAGCAGGCAGAAAAGTGGCAGAAGCCACCTATGAACGGCACTGTGTCATTGCTGCGTCCCTCATGCGCATCGGCGTTTCGGAAAAAACAGCTCTGGAAGATGCTTGCCGGATGGAGCATATCATCAGCGAGGAAACCTTCGCCTGCATGAAGCGCCATCATCAGGAAAGTCTGGACGAAATCAAACAAAAAGAATCTTAAAGCAGAAAAAGCGTTCCGTGGAGAATTTCCGCAGAACGCCTTTTTATGTAGATTTACTGGAAATAAGAATAGCCGTAAACTTTTCCAGCTTTTGGTGTTTCGTTGTGTTTGTACTGGATCAGCTCGGAAACGGTTACCAGCTGATAGCCCTGTTCCTGTAACATAGGAACCAGTTTTGCCGTTGCCTGTGCGGTGGTGTCATAGATGCCGTGCATCAGGATGACTTTGCCGTCCAGATTGCCTGCGGATTTCACTTCTTTTATGATGCTGTCCACATTCCGTGTCTTCCAGTCCAGTGTATCCACAGACCATGTGACGATGGGCAGGGGAACATTTGCCTGTACGGTGGCGTTTGTGTTGCCGTAAGGAGGACGGAAGGAAGTAGGTTTCACGCCAGCTTTGGCGAAGGCTGCATTGACCTGTTTCACGTCTGCCTGAATCTGAGATGCAGAAAGTTTTTTGAAATCCTTGTGGTCATAGGAATGACTGCCTACTTCACAGCCCAAAGCTGCTTCCCGTTTCACCACATCGGGATACTGTGCCACACGATAGCCTACATCATAGAAGGTAGCCACTGCGTTGTATTTTTCCAGCACATCCAGAATGGCGTTGGTGGCTGTAGGAGAAGGACCGTCGTCATAAGTCAGTGCCACCATGGGCTTGTTGGGGTCGATGACCCGTCCGGTTTCTTCTGTGGTTCCCTCAGGCTGGGCAGGTTCTTCCACAACGGGTGGAACTTCCTCAGGGTCAGTCAGGAAGGAACCTTTGAACACCTCTCTGGGGATTTCCAACCGGATGGCGCCACACTTGCCAGGAAGAATCTCATATTTGTCAATGTAGAAAATCACGCTGTCGTCAGTCAGAGCAAATGTACTGAATACATCGCTTTCCGGCGCCAGAAGGGCTTTGTAATTGCCGAAAAGCTGCTTGCCGTAGGTTTCGTGTTTCTGAAAGTAATCCAGTGCATAAGCGGATGCTTTCTCACGGTAGGAATCCCGGAAAATATCTTTGGCCGTCAAAGCTTTGCCTGTTGTAGCATCAAACAGATAAGTGCTCCAGGATGCCGGTTCTGTGTAGGCGCCGTCGATTTTCCGTGTTTCCAGAAACGATACACTGGCAATGTTGTCTTTGGTGATGTAGGAATCATAGCCAATGATGAGGGTGCCTGTGTATTTGCTGGGTGTTTTTTCCTCGGCTTTTTCTTCTGCCGCTTTGGTATAGGCGGTTTCAAAAGCATCGGCCTTTGTTTTCAGGGTTTTGATGATTTGCTCATCCAAAGCCGCCTGATTTGTCACAGGATACTGCACAGCATAGGAGAAAGGTTCTTTTGCGCTGACGTATGTCTTTGCTTCGCCCCAGTGCTGGGTATCTTTATGGAAATTGAAGTAGCTTTCTGCCTGGGTGGTCAGGACTGCTGTGCGGCTGTCCGCAGCGGCGGCTTCCGTAAAGGAGCCAAAAGCGGTCAGTGCCAGCAGAGTGCAGGCGGTGAAAGCTGCCAGAAATCTATGTTTTTTCATGGGATCACTCCTTTTTGCGGTAATCGGGGTGCAGATAACGTCCTTTGTTTGCGGTGCCTCTGCCATACTGGATGGCCTGTCTGGGACAGTGCTGCAAACAGGACATGCACATGTAGCAATGGTCTTCTTCCCAAACGGGAACGCCTGCTGTCATTTTGATGCAGCCGGAAGGGCAGACATAAGCGCAGATGCCGCAGCCGATGCAGTCCACAGTGGGATAGAAGGGTTTTGTTTTGGTGGCAAAACGGCGGAACAGAGGGTTTACCACATTGCTGAGGAATGTGCCGCCTTTGCCTTTTTTCACACGGAAGAAGTCTTTCCGTTCCAGTTTTACTGCCCGCAGGATAAGCTGTACGATTTCGTCTGCCTGACGGAGCATCTGTCTTTGGGTTTCCAGTGAAGGCGCTTTGAACAATACGGCATAGTTATCGGGCATGATCACGGAATAGCCGCTGTCCAGAGAAAGATCGTTTGCCTCCAGAGAAGCTTCCAGAATGGACATGGTTTCCCCAGCAGACTGACCGCAGGTGCAGACAGCGTAGGTGTAAACATCTTCTTCATAATATAGTTCCAGACGCTGAACGAACTGCTCTACCATCTGGGGTGGCGCCCAAGCGTGAACAGGGAACACAAAGCCCAGTTTTTCCCCTTTTTTCAGGGTATATTCGTAAGCATCTTCTCTTGTGGCTCTTGCCATGTCGATCATTTTCTCGCCAAGACCTTCTGCCAGTTTTTTCGCTACATGATAGGAATTTCCGGTGCCGGAAAAATAAAAAACCATATAAATAACCTCCCCGATCGGTATTGATGTTTTTTTAAGATAGTATTATCATATCATATTTTTGTGTGGATAGTTTTGCGAATTTATTAAAGTTTTTCATTATTTTTCGAAATAAATTTCCATGACGCAAAAAGAAGCCATACCTCCCTAAAGGAAGTATGGCTTCTTTACATCTCCCAACGGGAGGAGGGGTCATTATTTCAGGTTTTCTACAACGTCAGCGGATACGTACAGTACGCCGTCTGTCAGTTCTGCAGCAGCGGCAGATGTCATTGCCATGTCGCCTTCTACAACATATGTTGTGCTGCCCAGTGTGATCTGTGCGGTCATACCGTCTTTTTCCAGTACAACGGGAGCAGTTTTGCCCTGCCATTTTACGCTGTAGCCTTTTGCTTCTGCAGCGTCACGCAGTGCTACCATTTCAGGTGCTTCTACGGATTTTGTATCAACAGCAACTTCTTCAGTATCTTCTGTTGCAGCTTCTCTTTCTTCCAGCAGCAGTACCAGAGAAGGATTTGTCTGTGCGGGGATGCTTCTTGTTGTGATGTCGTAGAATACAACAGCATCTTTGCCTTTTACATCGTCAGCGCTCAGGATGCTTTTTGTACCCAGAGTTGTCAGGATGGTAGTATCTTCGGAAATGTTCAGCTGCAGCAGGCCTTTTTCGTTGAGCAGGTCATCGTTGAAGTGACCAACGGAGATGGAACCTTTGTCAGCGTTTGCAACCACCGCTGTTACCTGACCCATGTAAGGAGGCATGCTCATGCCCATGGGTGCCATTGCGCTGTAGATCACTGCAACTTCCATACCTTCTGTCAGTTTGTCAGCTGTGATCACGCTGCCTGTTTCTCTGTCAACGATGGTTGTTGTGGGTGCTACTACAAAACGCAGACCGCCGTTTTCGTTGTCCATGGTGAATACTTTGTTGCCGTCTTCTGTGTCAGCTACTTCTGTGATTTTGCCTGTGTTGCTGATATAAGCGGATGCTTCTGCCTGATCGTCAGCTTCTGCGCTGATGGGAACGGGTGTTGCTGTTGTTTCGCCTTTCATCACTTCTGCGTATGCAGCTGTGCTGCCTACAACAGTGAATGCCAGTGTCAGTGCCAGTACTTTGTTCAGATTCTTTTTCATAGTGAATTCCTCCTGTTAATCAAAAAATGTATGTTTCGTTTTTTGCGTTGTTTTTTTTGTTGATTGTTTGTTACGCTTATTCAGACGGGAGCTTTTTTTGAAAAGTTCCAAAGTTTTTGACAAAATTTTTGAAAAATCGAAAAAATAACGTGAACAATGGGAAAAAAGCCTGTAAATCCAGGGTTTTTGCAAAAGAAAAAATATAATTTTTCGTGCGGAAAAAATCATTTTATGCATATTTCGTGCCATATGGGCGAAAATTTGCGGTTATTTCCTGTGACTTAGTTACGGAAGGAATGGTGGGAAAAGAACTATACTCAATACAAGAAAACGACAGACAAATGGGATTGGAGGAATGGATTATGATGCGTGTTTTGATTTTAGGCGGTGTGGCAGCAGGTACAAAGGTAGCGGCGAAACTGAAACGTCTGCGCTTTGACGCGGAAGTGCTGATCCTCACCAAAGATGCGGATATTTCTTACGCTGGCTGCGGTCTTCCTTATTATGTAGGGGATGTCATCACAGATCGGGAAAAGATCATTGTCAATACACCGGAAAAATTCGCGGCCCTCACAGGGGCAAAGGTTTTGACAGGCAGAGAAGCGGTGAAACTGGATGCGGCGGGAAAGACTGTAACAGCGAAAAATCTGGCAACAGGCGAAGAAGAAGTTTATCCTTATGACGCATGTGTCATCTCCACAGGGGCTTCCTCCATCGTTCCACCTTTGCAGGGGGTCAATCTGAAAGGCGTATTTACCATGCGCACCCCTGACGATGCGGAAGGTCTGAAAAACTATGTGAAAGCCAGCGGCGCAAAAACAGCTGTTGTTGCCGGCGGCGGCTTCATCGGTCTGGAAGTAGCGGAAAACTTGCTGGAACAGGGCTTAGATGTAACTGTTATGGATATGGCACCTCAGGTGATGCCCGGTTTTGACCCGGAATTTGCCGCTTATGGCACAAGACATCTGGAAAAGGTCGGTATCCATGTTTCCACTTCCACAAAAATGGAAGGTATCACAGGCAGTGAAAAAGCAGAAGGCGTACAGACAGACAAGGGACTTATCCCTGCGGATGTGGTGGTGCTTTCTCTGGGCATCCGTCCCAACACTGCATTTTTGAAAGAAACCGGTCTGGAATTTGCCAAAAACGGCGCCATTCTGGTAGATAAATCTCTGCAGACAAATCTGCCGGATGTTTACGCCGTTGGGGACTGTGCGGTGGTATCCAACCGTCTGACAGGTGAAAGGGCGTGGGCGCCCATGGGCTCCGCGGCAAATATGGAAGGACGTGTGCTGGCAGAAGTGCTGGCTGGCAGAGAAAAAGAATTTGCTGGCGTGCTGGGGACAGCTGTTGTGAAACTGCCCGGACTCAATGCAGCCAGAACAGGGCTCAATGAGGCGGCAGCCAGAGCGGCAGGTTATGATGTAGAAACCGTTGTGGCAGTCAATGACGATAAAGCCCATTACTACCCCGGTGCGGATAACTTCATCACAAAACTCATTGTGGACAAGAATACAAAGAAACTGCTGGGCATTCAGGTTATGGGTCCCGGCGCTGTAGATAAAATGGTGGATATTGGTGTGACAGCCATTTCCTTGGGTGCGACACTGGAACAGCTGGAAAATCTGGATTTGGCTTATGCGCCTCCGTTCTCTACAGCCATCCATCCTTTTGTAGCGGCAGTGAATATCCTGCTGAACAAAATGAATGGGGATCTGGAATCCATGACTCCTGCGGAATATATGGAAAACAGAGGCGAAGGATACCGCGTGCTGGATGCGGCACAGGCACCATCCATCCCCAATGCAAAATTTGTGGATGTGGCACAGGTATATGGACCTTTGGAAGATGTAGACAAAGACGAAAAACTGATGATCATCTGCACAAAGAGCAAACGTGCTTATATGCTCCAGCAGAGATTGAAACATTTCGGCTATACCGATACCACTGTGGTAGAAGGTGGTCTGTGGTTCAATGAACTTCCTGTGAAAGGAAAATAATAAACCTATCTTATAGAAAAGAAGGGCAGTTGGAATCAAAGGGTTCTGACTGCCCTGTTTTTATAAGGATAGATGTGCTTTTGCTTGCCTTTTCATAGGAAAAGCCGTATCATAAAGCAAAAGTAAGCAAAGGAGAATCATCCATGGAACCCATCACTGTACAGCATACCTTTTCGCCTATTTTCGACAAAAACAGCCGTTTGCTCATTCTGGGCACAGTACCTTCTGTAAAATCCAGAGAAAACGACTTTTATTATGGTCATCCTCAGAATCGTTTCTGGAAACTCATTGCCATCCTTTGCGGTGAAGAAACCCCTGTGACAAAGGAAGAAAAAACAGAAATGCTCCTGCGCCACGGCATTGCCCTTTATGATGTGGTGGAGAGATGCACCATCGTTGGCAGCAGTGACAGCTCCATCAAAGATGTAGTGCCTGTGGATTTGACGCCCATTCTGGAGCAAACAGGGAATATCCCCATTTTTGCCAATGGCGCAACAGCGGAAAAATTATATCGGAAATACCTTTTTCCAAAGACAGGTATCTCTGCTGTGAAACTGCCTTCCACCAGCCCTGCCAATGCGGCATGGTCTTTGAGCCGTTTGGAAGAAGCATGGCGGGAAGCTATGGAGCCATATCTGGGCTAACCCTATGGGCGTTTTGCATGGAAAGGGCGCGGAATTTCGGGAAAAGTTATACAATATCGGAAAAGTGTACGATTTTACTGGGATTTTTGCGCCAAAAATGTTGACAGACAGGGCAGAACCTGCTACAATACCACAGAAGTCAATAAGGAAACTTATCAAGAGTGGTTGAGGGACAGGGCCCTGTGACACCCGGCAACCGGCGGAAACGCATCGGTGCCAATTCCCCCGCAGTTTTGCGGAAGATGAGTAAGAATAAGAAAGCCCTGCGGCTTTTTTTTTATGCCTTTTACAGCGTCCCAAAGAACGACTGAAACTTGATAATACAAAAAAACAAACTGGAGGAAATTATGAGCAGAAGATTATTCACATCTGAGTCCGTAACAGAAGGACATCCCGACAAGATCTGTGACCAGATCTCCGACGCCATTCTGGACACAATCCTGGCAAAAGACCCGAAAGCAAGAGTTGCCTGCGAAACATGCACCACAACAGGTATCATTTTCGTAATGGGTGAAATCACCACAAGCGCTTATGTTGATGTAGAAGGCATCGTTCGCGATACTCTGCGTCAGATCGGTTACGACCGTGCAAAATATGGTTTTGACTGCGACACATGCTCCGTTATCACATCCATCCACGGTCAGTCTCCTGACATCGCTCTGGGTGTAGACAAAGCCCTGGAAAACAAAACAGGCGAAGACGACAGCGAATTTGATACAGGTGCTGGCGACCAGGGTATGATGTTCGGTTTTGCTTGTGACGAAACAGAAGAACTGATGCCCCTGCCCATCTCTCTGAGCCACAGACTGACAAAAAGACTGGCAGAAGTACGTAAAAACGGTACACTGTCTTATCTGCGTCCCGATGGTAAAGCACAGGTAACAGTAGAATATGTAGACGACATACCCGTTCGTGTTGACACAGTCGTTGTTTCCACACAGCATGACCCCGAAGCAACACAGGAACAGATTCGTGCAGACATCATCGAACACGTTGTAAAGAAAGTTATCGATGCAAACCTGCTGGATGAAAACACAAAATACTACATCAACCCCACAGGCAGATTCGTTATCGGCGGCCCTCAGGGTGACAGCGGTCTGACAGGCAGAAAGATTATCGTTGACACCTACGGCGGTTACGCTGCTCACGGCGGCGGCGCATTCAGCGGCAAAGACCCCACAAAGGTAGACCGTTCCGCATGCTACGCAGCAAGATACGTTGCAAAGAACATCGTTGCAAGCGGCATCGCAAGCAAATGTGAAGTACAGCTGGCTTACGCTATCGGCGTTGCAAAACCCGTTTCCATTCTGGTAAATACATTCGGTACAGGCAAAATCTCCGATGATAAGATCACAGAACTGGTACAGCGCAGCTTCGACCTGCGCCCCGCTGCCATCATCAAGAACTTCGACCTGCTGAGACCTATCTACAAACAGGTTGCAGCTTACGGTCATTTCGGCAGAACAGACCTGGATCTGCCTTGGGAAAAGACAGACAAAACAGACGTATTCCAGATCTGATTTTGACAAAACAGAAAAAGAAAAAAGAGCCTGTGTTAGGGGCATCTTCATAAGAAAACAAAGAAAGCTAAAATCCTTATCATGACAAAGGATTTTAGCTTTCTTATTTTTTATTAACATTTTTTGTTATGTTTTCTTATGAAGATAGCCGTCGCAATTCCCCTTAAGAAATCAAGAAAAAGGAAACCCAATGTTTTTTTAAGGGGAATTTGCTTTTTTGCGCAGGTTTTTTCTATTTATGAACTTTTGTAATAAAAAGTTAAAAGAAATGTCAATATATTTCATGGGATTCGCCTTGTTTTTTTCGCCAAAAAAAGAGAAAATGATACTAGGATATTGTGCGAAAATACAAGGAAAGGAGGATGCCCCATGAAAAAGAAAAGATGCTTTGCGGCTTTATTGTCCTGTATCATGCTTTGGCAGACTCCTGTTTTTGGGGCGGAGCAGGAAGAACTTTCTCCGCCGGAATATAGATGCACCATAGACAATACGGACGAGGACTATGCATCCGGTGACTGGAACTATGGCTTCACTGTGGAAGAAGAACCCCTCTTTTATTTGAAAGAAGGGGAGAAGCATGTTTTCCTTCTGTGTGATGGACAATATGTGGATGCGCCTGTACTCATTGCAAAGGATACGGCTTATGTGCCCTTGTGGGTGCTCATCAACGATATGGGATTTGAACTGCGGGAAGAAGGTAACGGTCTTTTGCTGGTTAGAGGCAATCAGAAGCTGACTGTCAGCAGTAAGGAAAGCACATTGGATACCAGTAAAATGCTGCCCCTCCGGGATGTTTCCGAGGCATTGGGGGCAGAAGTGACATATATGCGAAAAGGTGTTATGCCTTTGGAGAATCCCCTTATCAGTGTAGATTTCCGGGAAACAGAATTGACAGAGGAAGAAGGATTGGAAAAGGCGAAAGAAGTCCTCACATCCTGTCTGGAAGCCCAGCAGGAACAGGGGTATGTCCATGAGGATACACCCATTGACCCGAAAATCACCAAGAAACTGGCGGCAGAAATTGACGCGCTGCATGTGTCAGAAGATGTCATTGCGGGATATTACCTGTTTGAAGGCATGGAAAATCTGCCTTATATTCTGGTGGAAAAAAGTACTGGAGATGTTTACTGCAAAACAGGCAGCGGGGACGCTGGAAATGGTTCCTATGTGGAAGCGATTCAGAAAGTGGAAGCTGATGATGCAGAGCTCCTTGCTATTGGATATTATTTTGGATAAAGAACAGACGGAAACTTTCCGAAAAAGGGAGTTTCCGTTTTTTATGGCAAAATACTTGACAAAGTCAGATAAACAACATATGCTTGACAAAGTCAAGTAAATGAAAGGAGTGTTTGTATGTTTGATACATTTGCATATCTCATCACTTCTCTGCGGAAAGACTTCACGGAATTCTGCAACGAAAAATTGCAGGAAATGGGTCTGACACAGGGATTGCTGTTTTTTATTCTGTATGTGGGAAAACATCCCCAATGCTCGCCCAAAGAGCTGACGGAAGCCCTTCATATGGATGCGGGCTATTGTGCCAGAACGTTGGCAAAGCTGGAGGAAAAAGGTTTTCTGGTGCAGGAAAGAAATCCTGCTGACCGCAGAGCCAGAATGGTGACGCTCACAGAGGAAGGGGAAAAGGTATTCCGTACCAGCTATGACCTTTTTGCCAAGTGGGACAAAGAAGTCCTGAAAGATTTGACACCGTCCCAGAAAGCGGAGCTCATGGGAACCATGAAAAAAATCGCTGCCGAAAGGAGGCAGATGCGTCATGTATGAAACCATTGGAAGCCCTGTGAAATTGGGAAATGTGACTTTGAAAAACCGCATTGTTTTTGCGCCTACCACATTGGGGGTGCCCAATGATGCGTATTTGGAGCGAATCGAAAAGATTGCTGCCGGCGGCTGCGGCATGATTATCATCGGTGATGTGCCGGTGCTGTCCATGCCCTTTGGAAACAACCTTTATACAGAAAGCGGCTTTGCTTTTTATGAGAAACTGGCGGAAACAGCCCATAAGTATGGCTGTAAAATCTGTGCCCAGCTCCATCAGGATGATACAGATTTTGGAGCACTGCGGCAGTATGCGCCACAGGTGAAGGCAGGAAAACTCACTCAGGATGACCTGCGGCAGATGATCAATGACCTTGTGGGACAATACGTTACCAATATGCCTGTGGAAAAGGTACACAGCATCATCAGTGCTTTTGGGGATGCGGCGGTGCTGGCGAAAAAGGCTGGCTTTGATGTGATGCAGGTTCATGGGGACAGAATGTGCGGCAGTTTTGCTTCTCCCCTGTTTAACCAGCGGACAGACAGCTATGGCGGCTCTCTGGAAAACAGGGCAAGATTCCTGGTGGAAGCTGTGGAAGCGGTGCGGAAAGCCGTGCCGGATATGCCCATTGATGTGAAACTGGCAGTCCGTATGGAACAGCCCAGATACGGCAAAGCAGGATTTACAGAGGATGAATTGAAAACAGTGGTTCCCATGCTGGAGAAGGCAGGGGCAGACAGTTTCCATGTATCACTGGCAAACCACGCTTCTTTGTCTGATACCATTCCTCCTGCAAACCACCCATATTTTCATGAAGAAGGCTGTTTTCTGGGGTTCTGCGATACCGTGAAACAGTATACAAACCTGCCTGTCTGCGGCGTAGGCGGGCTTACCAGTCCGGCTTTTGTGGAAGAACAGCTGAAAACAGGCAGAATCGACTGCGCTGCCATGAGCCGCCAGCTTCTGGCAGACCCTCAGTGGCCGGAAAAAGTTTTATCAGGACGAGAAAGTGAAATCAGACGGTGTGTCCGCTGCAATAAAGATTGTCTGGGCGGCATGATGCGCCATGAAGGTACCCATTGCATTTATGAGAAAGGCGGAAAATGATATGAAATATGCCATTTGTTACAGCAGCAGAACAGGAAATACAGGAAAACTGGCAGAAGCCATTCGTCAGACACTGCCCACATTGGATTGTGTCTACTGCGGCGCGCCTCATGTTGCAGCAAATTCCGCAGATGTGATTTTTGCGGGATTCTGGACAGATAAAGGTACCTGTGACAGCCAGATGGGTGAATTTTTGCAGACACTGGAAAACAAAAAGGTATTCCTTTTCGGCACCGCTGGTTTTGGCGGCAGTGCGGCGTACTTTACACAGATTTTGGAACGGGTACGGACAAATGTGCCTGCTTCTTGTGAAATCATTGGTACTTTCATGTGTCAGGGGAAAATGCCTGATGTGGTGCGGGAACGTTATGCGGCTATGGAGCCCTCTCCCAAACGGGATATGATGCTGGAAAATTTCCAGAAAGCACTGGCGCACCCCAATGAGGATGATTTAACGGCATTGACGAAATTGATACAGGATTTGGTATGATACATAATAAAAAAGGCTTGTTGACTGTATGTGCAGTCAACAAGCCTTTTTGGCTTTCTGTATGATTTGATTATTTGATATTCTGACCTTTCAAACGCTGGAAACCAATGAGGAAAGATACAAGCAGATAACCACCTGCTACAAGGAAGCAGGGCAGAAATGTGGATAATTGATTGGATGCTTCATAAACAGAAGGCATGTGTGCAGAAAGCTTGATAAAGTCCAGGCTGATATGAATCTTAAAGACGCCAAGGATCATTTCCACAGCCTGCGGTATGGCACAAGGAAACCGAAGATAGCACCTGTGATAACATTCTGTGTCAGAACAGCCATGGTAACGGCAAAACTGATATGTGCCATGACAAAAAGAATTTTTGCTACGATGGAAAGGGCAAAATAAGCAGGGTATTCAAGGGTTCCCATACCGTATTTGCTCATGGCGAATATGCCCATAAAAATGGAAAGCACCAGCATCACCAGTACGTATGCGCCGGAAATAGTAAAGACCATAGATAAATAGTAGCTCTTCTTTGAAATGCCTCGTCCGACGATGTTCTTCATGGCGCCGGAACGATAAACCTCTGCAATGATATTGGCTGCCAGTACCATAAATGCGTAAAGAACCATGTCGCCGCCAAGGAATGTCTGCATCATACTGGTCATTCCTGTGTCAGACGTAAAGCCCAGCAGGAAAATCCGGATGGAGACAGCCAGAAAAATCAGCCCGATCCCAAGGCATCCGTAAAAGAAGCGATCCTTTTTCAATTGATAAATATGTCCGCGAATTAAATTTGTCATACAGCTTTCCCCTTGAAAGTTTTTCTACAAAGAATTTTTCCATATCTTCATCGTTTGCGCCCAAACCGCACACACGCACTTTATTTTCCACCAGATACTGGTTCAGATCAGCCAGATTCATTTTTTCATGGAGACGCAGGCTGTGATTGGAAAGGACTTCACAGCGCACATCAGGATAACGGGACGCGATCAATGTCTTTGCGTCCTGCAGATAGTCAGGTTCTACGGAAATCTGGACACTGCTGCTGCATGCGTCTTCCAATGTTTCTTTACTGAATTCATCGATCAGACGTCCGCCGTCAATGATGGCGTAGTTTGTTGCCAGCTTATACAGTTCGCTTAAAATGTGGCTGGCAATGAGAATGGTGATCCGTGCTTCTGATTTAATTCCTCCAGCATTTTACGCATTTCGTATACGCCTTCCGGATCCAGACCGTTGATAGGCTCGTCCAGAATCAGGAAGTCAGGATTGCCTAACAGCGCAATGGCAATGCCCAGACGCTGCTTCATACCAAGAGAAAATGTACGGGCTTTCTTTTTGCCTGCGTTTTGCAAGCCCACCATTTTCAAAATTTTGTTATAATCAGGAGAAGGAATGCCAAAGAGCAGAGAGAAGTAACGAAGGTTTTCTGTTGCTGTCATGTGTTCGTAGATACCAGGTTTTTCAATGAGCATCCCCATGCGGTTGCGTGCAGAATCATCATTTGATTTTCCCAATAATGTGTAATTGCCTGCGCTTTGCTGTGTCAGACCGCAGATGATACGCATCAGCGTCGTTTTCCCTGCGCCGTTTTTTCTCACCAGACCGTAAATAGAGCCCTTTGGCACATGAATGCTGACATCATTCAATACTGTTTTTGTTCCATATACTTTCGACAGATTGTTTGTAAAATATATTCCATGAGATTCCCACCTTTTTTATTTTCTTGTTTCCGTAATGGCAAATATTAACTGGACACTAATATAATATAGTTTTTCTATTTTTCCTATTTATGAAGTCGTAATTTTTGTTTAAGATTCTTTAAAGGTGTATATTTTGAAGTGCGAAGGGACAAAAAGAAAGGGAAAAATCTTTGATTTTACAATATGAAAGAAATATGTACAGAAAAAAGACTGTATATTGGATGCATAATGTCATAAAAACGGAATACTGTGGTCATTCTGATGAAATGAAAACAGCTGGAATCCATGTGTTTTGGATGGAATCCAGCTGTTTTTGTTTTAAAGATATTGATAGAAAAATCCCTTTGTAGTGCTGTACCAGAATAAGGTGCCATGCCCACGTTTGGGAATCCGCAGCTGCAAGTCCCATTCGGGATATTGCTTGTAGAGCTGCACTTTATCTCCCGTTGCAAATGCCACAAAAGAGATGTAGTTTTCTTTTTCCATGGGATGGTCTGTGGTGAGGAACCAGTCGTTTTCAATGACTTCTACATGGAATTTTTCACTTTCCTCAGCCTTTTTGGCTGTCATGGGTTCCAGACTGCGTCCGCAGCAGGTAATGGAAGCGTCCCCTGTGGTTAAAGTCAGATTGCCGCAGTGGGGACAGATAAAATATTTCGATTTTTTCATGTTTCCCTCCAGAAATGATGTTGGCAGATTGCCTGCCAGCAGTTTTTCGATGGGTACCCCAAACAGTGCGGAAAGGGACGGCAGCATGGAAATGTCCGGGCATCCCAGCCCGCGCTCCCACTTGGAAATGGTTTTGTCGCTGATTTGCAGCCTGTGAGCCGCTTCTTTTTGTGTCATGCCTCTCTCCAGACGCAGCTGCCGCAGCAGTGCGCCGATTTTTTCCGTATCCATATTGGATGCACCTCCTGTCCTATATGATACCAGAAAGGCAGGAGAGGTCAACCGCCGCAGCGTAGAGTCAGTTTTGACGGAACCATGCTTTCATGGTGTCCAGCACCTGCATCAGTTCTGCTTCAGAAATGACGTAAGGCACCATGGCACAGAGATAAGAAAGAAAAGGTCTGCTGAAAACCCCTCGCTGACGGGCAAAGACGGCATAGCCCTTCAAAACGGCAGGGTCGTGGACTTCGATACATACACAGCCCCCCATGATGCGGATTTCCCGGATACGAGGGTCTGTGAAGCCTGCCATTTCAAGGCGGGTGATTTCCTCAATGCGATGGATTTTCTCCATGGTGTGTTCTTCCTCAAATAAGGAAATAGAAGCCAATGCTACCCGACAAGCCAAGGCGTTTCCCATAAATGTTGGCCCATGCATAAGGGCATGGTCAGGATTATCGTCATAAAAAGCGGCAAAAACGCGGTCATTGGCAACGGTGACAGCATGTCCCAGATAACCGCCAGTCAATGCTTTTCCCAGCACCAAAATGTCCGGCTCTACCACATCAGCAACAAAGCGGTGTCCTGTCCTGCCAAAGCCTGTGGCAACCTCATCAAAAATGAGAAGCACACCATACTGGTCACAAAGCTCTCTGGCACGTTCCAGAAAAGAAATATCATACATGCGCATACCGCCGGCACCCTGCAAAAGAGGTTCTACAATCATGCAGTTCAGTTTTTGATGATATTTCGCAAAAGCCTGTTCCAGTGCGTCTATGGTGGTTGGAATGTGTACCACATGGGGGCTTTTGCCGTAGGCGTTCAGCACAAAGTGATAATCCGGGTCATCGCCTATCTCCATGGTTTTGAAGGTGTCCCCGTGGTAGGCGTGTTCCAGTGCCAAGACCATGGTGCGTTGGGTGTCATCCTGATTGATGTAATACTGCAATGCCATTTTTAGAGCAACTTCTACTGCAACACTGCCGGAGTCGGAGAAAAAGCAGTGGTTCAGACTGCCAGGAAGCCAGCTTGCCAGTTTTTCTGAAAGTTCCTGTACGGGCTTGTGGGTCAGACCGCCCAGCATGATATGGGAAAAATGGGGTACCTGTGACAGGATGGCTTCGTTTAGTTTTGGATGGCTGTAGCCATGGATGACGCTCCACCAAGAGGAAATGGAGTCGATGAGTTTTCCTTCCTTTGTGTAAAGCCAGACGCCTTTGGCATCCAGAATCTCAATGGGCTCCTCCATGGTTTTCATTTGTGTGTAGGGATACCAGAGCATGGGTTTTCCGTCCTTTCTGTATAAAGGGATACTAGGGTTTCTATGGAAATGGGCAGGTCTGCGGCATTTTCTGGGATGCAGGCAATGACGGGAACGCCTGTCATGATTTCGCACATGCCCTTGTTGTCCTCATGCAAGAGATTTCCTGTCTGGAAGCGGTTCAGGATGATGCCCTGCAAGGGGATGTTCTGGCTTTTCAGATATGCCGCCGTCAAGCCTACATGGTTTAGCGTGCCCAGTCCTGCGTCTGCCACCAAAAGACAGGAAAGATGCTGGGATATAACAAAGTCTGCCAGAGAAAAAGCGGCGGTTTCGTCATGGCGCAGGGGACAGAGGATGCCGCCGGAGCCTTCCACAGTGACAAAGTCGTATGTGCCGCAAAGGGTATCGTATGTTTCTTGTATCTTTTCCCATTCGATGGGATTTCCTTCTATCTGCGCCGCCAGATGAGGGGAAACAGCGGTTTCGTATACATAAGGGCACATATCCTCAAGGGGCTGGGAAATGCCAGAAGTGGTTTTCACAAAGTCCGCGTCACCGGGTAAAAGAGAACCATCAGAAAGACGGATATTGCCGCTCATGGCGGCTTTGAAATAAGCGGCTTTTTTGCCGTTTTCATGGAGTTTTTTCAATATCAGCCCACTGACGTAAGTTTTACCTACGTCCGTATCTGTGCCGATGATCATCAGTTGTTTCATCCAGTTTCACCTCGTATCCAAGTTCTGTGAGCATTTGTAAATCTGTTTGTACCGTAATGCCTGCGGTGGTGAGCATATCTCCTGTGATGGCGGCGTTTGCGCCGGAAAGGAAACAGCTTCTTCCGCCGTCCGGTAAAAGACCACGTCCTCCAGCCATGCGGATGGAAGCGGCAGGCAAAAGAAAACGGTAAAGGGCAAGTATCCGCAGGACTTCTGCTTCGGATAAAGTGGGATATTCCCCAAAAGGCGTGCCGGGAATGGGATTCAGCACATTGACGGGAACGCTGGTGATGCCCAAATCTCGGAGAGAAAGCGCCATGTCGATGCGGTCTGCCATGGTTTCACCCATGCCCATGATGCCGCCGCTGCATACGGTAAGCCCTGCCCGTTGTGCCGCTTGAATAGCAGACACTTTGTCGGCAAAAGTATGGGTGGTGCAGATATTGGGGAAATGTTTTTCCGATGTTTCCAGATTGTTGTGGACACGGCTTACACCTGCTTCTTTCAGCCTGCGGAACTGGGATTCTGTCAAAAGACCGAAGGAAACACAGACGGAGAGGGTGGTTTCCTGCCGGATTTGCCGAATAGTGTCGCACATGTTGTCAATTTCTTTGTCGGAAAGGGCTTTTCCGGCGGTGACGATGGAATACCGCAAAACCCCTTGCGCCGCCTGTTTTTTGGCATCTGCGAGGATTTCTTCTTTGGAAAGGAGGGGGTAAGTGTCTGCGTCTGTGTGGTTGTGGGCAGACTGAGCGCAGAACTTGCAGTTTTCACTGCATCTGCCGCTTTTGCCGTTGATGATGGTGCACAGGTCAAAGGTATTTTTGCAGAAATGACGGCGTATCTTGTCCGCCTGTCTGCACAGAAGTTCTAAGGGCTGCGTGGAGAGCCAGAGAGCTTCTTCTCTGGTGACTTTGTGTCCGCTCATGACCTGTTGTGTCAATGTTTCCAATGTATCCATGAAATTCATCTCCTGTCGTATCTGAAAATGGGAATGAGCCGCTTTGCCAGTATTGCCGCAACAACGCAAAGGACAATGTCCCCGGGGACTGCCAGTAAAAAACAGTAGAGGAACAAGGGGAATAATCCAATGGGGTTGTGGAGGTAAAAAGCGCTGATGGCAGTGTAATAAGCCATGCCGCAAAGATATACCACCAACAGTCCGGCAAAGTTTGCCAGAAGGAGCTGTTTATAAGAGGTATTTTGTTCTGTGAGAAAACCTGTCACATAAGCCCCCAGCCCAAAGCCGATGAGATAGCCGAAGGTAGGCTTGAAGATGTAGGAAATGCCGCCGCCTTCGGCAAATATGGGCAGTCCCACAAGCCCCAGCAGTACATAAAGCCACACGGCAGCACTGCCGGCTTTTTTTCCTAATAGAAGCCCTGCCAATGTGGTGAAAAGAAATTGCAGGGTAAAGGGTACCAGCGGCACTGGCACCCGCAGGAATGCCCCAATGGCAATGAGCGCCGCAAAAAGGGCGCAGAGGATTTGCGTTTTCGTTTTTGTGAGAGTCAAAGAAACACCGCCTTTGCAAATTTTGTGTTTCAATATAGCACCGTGGAATTTTATTGTCAACAATATTGAATAATAATGGTTTACAATTGGAATAAAAAAACAGACCAAAGAATATGGTCTGTTAGAGATTATGCCTCTTTTTTCATGGTCTGATACCCGATCCAGATAGTCCAGAGGTATGCCAGTGTTTTGGGAATCATCAGCATACCCATGAGCGGGATGGTATCGGCAAACAACACCACAGGGATATAAAATCCGAAGCTAAGCAGTATGGTCAGCCACATGTTTTTGAAGGAACTGTCATGGTGCTGACGGGTGCTTTGATAAAACAGGATGATGATGAGAATCCCCATGATGGTGAAAGGGATGTTTCGGTAAATGCCCCAAGATAAGGGGGCAGCGGGGCTTGTCCAAGCGTTCTGAGGGCAAAGACAGAGGATAATGCGGAGGAACGCCAAAACATAAATGACTGCGGTAAGTCCTTTTTTCTCTGTGATGTGGTAGCGCATCCGCCAGACATGGTAGAGAATCACATAAAAGATGGTCATGGTGATGGATGTGATCAGTTTGCCCATGCCCAGAGAAAAGGCGTGGTTTTCCAGCCCCGTTGTCCAAAGGGCAAAGGCTCTGGGAATGAGATGGAAGGCATCACCAAAGCCCAGCAGGATTGCCATGATGCCAAAGAGTCGGTATTGCTTTTGAGCCTGTTTTCTGCTCGCCATGAGAATACCTAGTGTGATGACGCTGGTGAGATAGAATATATCGAATAAAGTTTCCATGATTGCCTGCATAAAAAACCTCCTGTTCATGAATATGAACGATGTTCATGTTGCTTTCAAAAGGAACCCACTTCAAAGAAGTGGGTTTCATGCTTACGCTTTTTCGGTGTGCAGCGGCGCAGAGCCAGGAACAGCAGCACCAGCGCGGCTGTCATAAGGATATGGGAAATACCCGCAATGCCGGAAATGGCAGCGTTTGCCCCTGTGGAAAGGGGTGTCTGCAATACCTGCAGGATGCCACGTACAAAGAACATGACCGCCATAAAAGGCAGGGCAACTACGTAGACCTTGCGAAATTGCTGGAAACGCGCCTGTTCCGCCAAATCTGTATGAAGGGCAATGGCTGCCAGAATCAGAAACAGCAGCGTTCCCATGACGAGCAGGTGCAGATGGGTGAATGCCAGTGTGGTTTTGCCGGTGAAAGCATTGAATTTTGTAAATTCACGGTAAAATACGCCGCATGCCAGCCCGGCAATGGCATAATGGAAGGAAGAAGAAATCAGTTTTTGAAAATCCATATGAATAACCTCCTTTGTGTTGTCAGTCAGTGTCAGGAAAAATTGCCGCAGGAATAAAATCCCAGCCAACAGCAGGGATGCCCCCAGACCAGTGTAGAAAAAAGCAATGAAGTCTATGGGTACCAGTGAAAATTTCCGCAGGGAAATGCCCATGGTCATCATAAACGCCATGATGAGGAAGGATTTCCTGTCGAAAAAGTGCCAGAACCAGACTTTTGGTGCGTCATAAGCAAGGATGCGGGCAGTGTGTTTTTGTACCAGTTTACCGAATACCATTTTCTGAAAAATCACGAAAACAGCGGCAGACAGGAGCAGATACAAGGGCTTCACCAATCCAACATAAGCCAGCAGTCCCAGCCGCAGGATGTTGAACCCTGCTGCGCCCCAGACAAGCCCAGCCGGCAGCAACAAGTATTTTTTAGGTATCATGGACGCACCTCCTATGCGCTGTAAAGCAGTTTGGAAAGAATGGTGATGAGGGTGTCGCAGTCTTTTGCGCCGCTGTTCCACAATGCCAGCAAGTGGGTGAATGTAAAGGATACCAGCGCTTTTTGTGTCAGACTGCCGTCAAAGGCATCGGGACGAATACGAGGGTCGGTTTCCAGCGCGTTCAGCAGATTTTTTTCAATATGAGAGAAAGTGTTTTCCCGCAGCTTCAGGGCGTTTTCTTTTTCTCCCTCATCGAAAATCACCCGATGGGCGGCAAAAAAGTCTGAATACGCGGAAATACCTTTCTGTATCTGAGAAAACAAATGGGAAACGGCATCGCAAAAGCCCATGTTTCTGGTGTTTTCTGTTGTGTCGTTATGGAACATATCAAACCAGATGCTGGCAACCACTGCCGTCAGCAGGGCGTTTTTGTTGGGAAAATAATTATAAACGGAACCAACGGCAACGCCTGCCGCAGAAGCCAGTGAACGCATCTGCAAAGCGGAAAGCCCCTCTGTTTTTGCCAGTTCTTTGGCGGCAAGGAGCAGTTTTTCTTTGGAAGTCACATTTGGGTGCATGAAATCCCTCCTTTTCTTTTCAAGTTGAAAAATGTTCATTTTACATGATTTTTGAATTTTGTCAAGGCTTTGGGGGAATTTTGGGAACGGCTGTTCTCTTTTTATGGAGAATGTGCTATACTTTTTATATTGTGCGGCAAAGGAGGGAAGGACATGGATGAAATCCGTATCACAGGCGAAGTAGAAAGCATCATTTATCAAAATGCCGACAACGGCTATACGGTTTTTGCGCTGGAAACAGAGGATGACGAGGTGACCTGCGTGGGCATTGTGCCCCAGATTCACGCCGGGGAAAGTCTGGAGATTACGGGGCATTGGTCCATCCATCCCCTCTATGGCAGACAGATTCAAGTGACCAGCTATGAAAAATCCATGCCTACCACCTGTGCCGGTATTGAGAAATATTTATCTTCTGGACTCATCAAAGGTATTGGTCCCAAGATTGCAAAGAAAATTGTAGACCGTTTTGGAGAAGCTTCTTTTTATGTCATTGAGGAAAAACCGGAACAGCTGGCGGAAATCAAAGGGCTGACTTATGAAAAAGCCCAGCGGATTTCCGAGGTTTTCCGGGAACAGCATGAACTGCGGAAAGCTATGCTGTTTTTGCAGGAATTTGACGTTTCCCCTACCTATGCCATGCGGATTTATAAGAAATATAAATCCCGTACTTTTGAAGTGGTGAAGCATAACCCTTATCGGCTGGCAGACGACATCTGGGGCATTGGCTTCCGTATGGCGGATAAAATGGCAGCATCGGCAGGGATTTCCCCGGACGACCCCAATCGTGTGAAGGCGGCAGTGAAATATATCCTCACCAATGCGGCATCCAACGGGGACTGTTATCTGCCCAAGGAAAGCCTTATGGAACAAGCAAAAGAGCTGTTGCAGCTCCATCCCGATCATGTGGAAAACGCCATTCGGGAATTACAGGTGGACAGCCAGATTTGGCAGGAAACCATGAACGGTGTGGACAGCGTATACCTGAATACTTATTTTTATGCGGAAATGGCAGTGGCAAAACGGCTGCTGGAACTTTCTCAGGAGTATATGTGCACCAATATGGAAGGTGTTGCCAATGAGATTGCCCGCATGGAAAAGAAAACAGGTGTCATTTTGGCGGAAGAACAGCGTGCGGCAGTGCTGGAAGCCATGAGCTGCGGTGTTCTCATTATCACCGGCGGTCCCGGTACAGGGAAAACCACCACCATCAATACCATTTTGCGATTGTTAAAAGATGAGGGCTGTGAGGTAGTGCTGGCGGCGCCCACAGGACGAGCGGCAAAGCGCATGAGCGAAGCCACAGGTGTAGAAGCCCAGACCATTCACCGTATGCTGGAAAGCACCTTTTTGGGAGAAGATGTCCGCAGACAGACCTTTGACCGAAATGAAGAAAATCCCATTGAAGCGGATGTCATCATCATTGACGAAACTTCCATGGTGGATATTATGCTGATGCATGCCCTGCTGCGGGCGGTGGCACCGGGAACCCGTCTGATTTTCGTGGGGGACGTGGACCAGCTGCCTTCCGTTGGCCCCGGCAATGTACTGAAAGACATGATTCGCAGTGAACGGCTGAAAGTAGTCAGACTGGAGCATATTTTCCGTCAGGCACAGGAAAGCGCCATCATTATGAATGCTCACCGCATCAACAGAGGGGACGACCCTGTCCTCAATGAAAATGGCACAGATTTCTTTTTTGTGAAAAGAGCTTTTGGGGAAGATGTGGTGCGTACCATTCGGGATTTGGTGCTGACCCGTCTGCCCAAATTTACAGGCTGCGACGGTCTTAGAGATATGCAGGTGCTGACACCTATGCGCAAAGGCGTTTTGGGTGTGCAGAATCTCAACACCGTTTTGCAGGCGGCTTTGAATCCACCTTCGGAAGAACGGGCGGAAAAAGAATTTCGTCAGATTGTGTTCCGGGAAGGGGACAAGGTCATGCAGATCAAAAATAACTATAATATCGCTTGGCGCATGTATAACGCCATGGGAAAACGCTGTGATGAAGGTGTAGGCATATTTAACGGCGATGCGGGCATGATAAGAGAGATCGATGACGCAAACGAAACCATGCAGGTGGTTTTCGATGATGGGAAAGTGGTGGATTACGATTATTCCCAGCTGGAAGAACTGGAACTGGCTTATGCCATCACCATCCATAAATCTCAGGGCAGTGAGTATCCTGTTGTCATCATTCCTGTTCACAGCGGTCCGCCTATGCTCATGACAAGAAATCTGCTTTATACAGCGGTGACCCGTGCCAAAACATTGGTGGTGCTGGTGGGCATACAGGAAACCATTTCCGCCATGGTAAACAACGACAGAGAAGTGGGACGGTATACAGGTCTTGCCCAGCGCATACGGAATCTTTATGACTTTATGGCGGAGGCGGGAGAATGAGAAGTGTGAAAGAAACCCTGAAGGAATTTCTCTTTCCGCCAAGATGCGCTGTATGCGGCAGTCTTTTGCCTTTGGAGAAAGAAGAACGGCTGTTGTGCCCAGATTGTCTGGCGCATCCGCCTTTTCTCACAGGAGAAAAATGCCGTATCTGCGGCAGACCTGTGGACAATGACGTTCTTTGCCATCGGTGCCGCCATAAGGATTTTCTTTTTACAGCGGGCACAGCGGCATTTTCCTATGAAACCATGCAGGAGGAGATTGCCGCTTTTAAGTTTCATGGGTATCGCCATGAAGGGGAGCGGCTCAGTCATTTGATGGCGGAATATCTTTTGCAGGAGCATCTGGACTGGGCAACATGGGCAGATGTGCTGACGGAAGTACCGCTCCATGCCAATAAACTGCGGTTTCGCGGATTCAATCAGGCGGAAATCCTCTGTGAAGGACTGGCAAAGGAAACGGGAATGCATCATGTGCCCGGTGTATTGGAAAGACTTGTGGATACTTTGCCCCAAAACAGTCTGAAGGCGGCACAGAGAAAGGAAAACCTGAAGAACGTATTTGGTGCGGCAAAGAAAGATGTCATTGCAGGAAAACATGTTTTGCTGCTGGATGATATCTTCACCACAGGCACCACACTACAGGAGTGTACACGTACCCTTTTGCGGGCAGGAGCGGCGGAGGTTCGTATATACTGCTTATCGGTAGTCTGCAAAGAGGAGGATTTTGAACAGAATTCCATAGAAAAAATCTAAGAAATGACAAAAGTTTTCATGCAAGTGGGAGATTTTCGAAAAAAATCAAGGTTTCCTTTGTAAATCGTGAAAAAAAATAGTATAATTTTGTACCGTAAATGAAACAGTTAACGGATGTGACAATAGATTTGGGAGATTAAAAAATGGTACGGATTGGATTTGATAACGACAAATATTTGCAGATGCAGTCAACACGCATCAAAGAAAGAATCGGACAGTTTGGCGGCAAACTTTATCTGGAGTTCGGCGGCAAGCTTTTCGATGACTATCACGCTTCCCGGGTACTGCCGGGCTTTAAGCCGGATAGTAAGATCAACATGCTGGTGCAGGTGAAAGAGGACGTAGAAATCGTTCTGGTCATCAATGCCGGTGATATTGAAAAGAACAAAGTCCGCGGCGACTTGGGCATTACCTACGACATGGACGTACTGCGCCTCATCGACGCATTCCGCGGCTACGGTCTGTATGTGGGCAGCGTGGTACTGACACAGTTTAACGGTCAGGAAAGCGCAGTGGCTTACCAGCGGAAACTGGAAAACCTGGGTCTAAAGGTGTATCGTCATTACACCATCCCCGGCTACCCCAGCAATGTGCCCCTCATCGTTAGTGAAGACGGCTTCGGCAAAAACGAATATATCGAAACAGAACATTCTCTGGTGGTTGTAACAGCACCCGGTCCCGGCAGCGGCAAAATGGCAGTTTGCCTGTCCCAGCTGTACCATGAAAATAAACGTGGCATCAAGGCTGGCTATGCAAAATTTGAAACATTCCCCATCTGGAATGTGCCTTTGCAGCACCCTGTCAACCTGGCTTATGAAGCGGCTACCGTTGACCTGAACGACATGAATATGATCGACCCCTTCCATCTGGAAGCTTACAACGTCACCACAGTTAACTATAACCGGGATGTGGAGATCTTCCCCGTACTTCAGACTATCTTCGAAAAAATCTATGGGGAATCTCCCTACAAATCGCCTACAGATATGGGAGTAAATATGGCTGGTAACTGTATTATTGACGATGAGGTCTGCCAAAACGCCGCACGCCAAGAGATTATTCGCCGTTATTACAAAAGTCTGAATGCCCTGGCCCAAGGCACTTGTCCAGAAGAAGAAACCCGGAAAATCGAACTTTTGATGAATCAGGCACATGCCTCCGTGGAAGACCGCGCTGTCGTGAAAGTCAGTCTGGATTTGGAAGAAAAAACAGGGGCTCCTGCCGCTGCTTTAGAACTGCATGATGGAAGAATCGTACACGGAAAAACCTCCGACCTGCTGGGACCTTCCGCTGCTCTGCTGCTAAATGCCCTGAAAGCTCTGGCTGGCATAGATCACGATTCACACCTGATCTCTCCTCAGGCCATTGAACCAATTCAAACTCTGAAAACCCAATATCTGGGCAGCAAAAACCCAAGACTGCACACAGATGAAACTCTAATCGCTCTGTCTATCAGTGCGGCCAGCAACGAGAAAGCCCGCGCAGCCCTAGAACAGCTTCCAAACCTACGGGGCTGTCAGGCACATACCTCTGTAATGCTTTCTTCCGTGGACATTCAGGAATTTATGAAATTGTCCATTGAACTGACCTCGGAGCCCAAATACGAACACAAAAAGATCTACCATTAATTCATAAATTTACTAAGACCGCAGCAGACATAGAAATTCTCTATGGCTGCCGTGGTCTCTTTATATAGTAGAAAACATTCCAGAGGATATTTCGATGAAATTAAGAAAATACCAAGCATCCGACTGCGAAAAAATTGTGGAATTATTCTATCACACCGTTCACACAGTCAATGCAAAAGATTACACAAAAGAACAGTTAAACGTATGGGCAACCGGACAGATTGATTTGGAAATGTGGAATCAGTCGTTTCAGGAACATTTCACCATTGTCGCAGTGGATAATAACCTTATTGTGGGCTTTGGAGATATCGACAAAACAGGTTATCTCGACCGTTTATACATTCATTCCGATTATCAGCGCCAAGGAATTGCCGCTGCCATCTGCGATCAACTGGAACAGGCAGTTCCAGGAACTATCGTCACCCATGCCTCTATCACAGCTAGGCCTTTCTTTGAAAAAAGAGGTTATATAATTGTGAAAAAACAAGAAGTGGAGCGCCAGGGAATTTTTCTTACAAACTATGTTATGGAAAAATCAAAATAAACAGCAAGCCCTCTTCAGCTCCTCATCCCCTCAATCTAAGAAGGCAGCCCCATTTTGCGCGTCAGTACAATATCACTGCGTATTGAAATATTCCAACGTCCACATCCACAGCGGAGTGTTTAGTAATAGCCAAGAGCTTCCACGCATTAGTATGACGGAGTCTCGCCTATTATAGAAACAAAGTAGGCGAATCCATTTCCCCCCCCCCATCCCTTCAATCTTTGAGGGGCGCAGTCCCACTTTGCGC
>ENA-OPBG01000554-OPBG01000554.1-human-gut-metagenome-genome-assembly--contig:-NODE-554-length-30975-cov-4.019761_pt1 | contig 30975 bp, 30 predicted proteins | sample MGYA00241065_ERZ501446 | MGnify/ENA primary metagenome ERZ501446 (study PRJEB25962, sample SAMEA2042632) | human gut metagenome | biome: human gut; feature: human-associated habitat; material: faeces...
CTTGCATGTGTTAGGCACGCCGCCAGCGTTCATCCTGAGCCAGGATCAAACTCTCTAAAAATTGTATTAAAAGAACCAAAGTTCTTAAAATCGACTTTAGAGTCTGACGTGTCACTTTATTTTAACTGGAGTTGTGACTTCCAGCGATTTACCAAGAGTAAAAAACTCTCGAAATTTCAGGTTCGCACTACAACCTTGTTCATATCGAACAAAAGTTTAAGCACATCGTTGTTTAATTTACAAGGTACAATCTGCTGTTTTCAAAGAGTTTTCACAACTTTTCGTTGTTCTTAACTGCTCATCAACAGCTTATTTAGTATATCAAAACCAGAAGTGTTTGTCAAGAACTTTTTTTTCGATTTATTTTTCAATCAATCTTCGTTCATCGACTCGATTCTATTTTGACCGCTGTCGAAACAGCCTATTCAGGATACCAAACTTTTCACCATTTGTCAAGAACTTTTTTCAAATTCTTTTTTGGTATGCTGAACCGCTGTTTGAAAACAGCTTATTCAGGATACCATTATTCCCCCTGTTTTGTCAACAGTTATTTTTCGTTTTTCTGCATTTTATGCAAACCCTTGAGATACTGCCGTAAATCTGCTATACTGAATATATATTATATAAAGATTTGTAAAGAAAAAAGGAGGTGTCGGCTTGCCTATCAAGATAGCCGACAGTCTGCCGGCACGCGCCGTATTGGAAAGCGAAAACATTTTCGTTATGACCGAACACCGTGCCGCGACACAGGACATTCGTCCTCTTCGCATCGGTTTACTCAACCTGATGCCTCTGAAAATCATTACCGAGACCCAGATCCTGCGCTGTTTATCCAACACGCCGATCCAGATCGAGGTCGATCTGATCCAGACCGAAACGTACCATTCCAAAAATACGCCGGAGGATCATCTTCTCACCTTTTACAAGACATTCGACGATATCCGCGACCAGAAGTATGACGGTTTTATCATCACCGGTGCACCGGTGGAGACCATGCCGTTCGAGGAAGTCGAATACTGGAAGGAACTGACCGAGATTATGGACTGGACTAAAACGCACGTTCATTCCACGCTGCACATCTGCTGGGGAGCTCAGGCCGGTCTGTATTATCACTACGGTATTCCGAAGTACATGCTCCCCGAGAAAATGTCCGGCATTTTCAAGCACCATGTTCTGCTGCCGAAGGAGCCGCTGCTGCGCGGCTTTGATGATATCTTCTGCGCACCGCACTCGCGCCACACCGAGGTGCGTGCCGCCGACATCCGCAAAGACGAGCGTCTGACCATTCTCGCAGAGTCGCACGAAGCCGGTGTGCACATCGTGGAGGCGATGAACGGCCGTCAGATCTTTGTTCTTGGCCATGGCGAGTACGACGCCGACACGCTCAAAAAAGAGTATGAGCGTGATTTGGCCAAGGGCATGAACCCGGAGGTGCCGCGTCATTACTTCCGCAACGACGATCCCAACGAGGACGTGCTGGTGACCTGGAAGGCACATGCCAACCTGTTCTATACCAACTGGGTCAACTACTATGTGTACCAGACAACACCGTATTATCTGGACAAAATGTAACACAAAAGCCGCTCATCCATTGGATAGCGGCTTTTTCGCACAAAAAGGGAGTATCCAAAGATACTCCCTTTCGTTTTACAGGTTCTGTTCTCTTTTCTCATCCGCTGCGCCGACCAGATGGCACAGCGTCATCAGGCTGTCCGACAGGTGCACGTTTTCGACCGGAACGCCCAGTCCCTCCAGATGAAGGTCCTCGCCGGTGAAATTCCACAGGCCGCGGATACCGCGCTCTACCAGACCGCGTGCAATACGCGGAGCATCTCCTCGCGGAATGGTGAGCACCGCCACATCCGGCTTGTTGCACTCAATGAACTCCGCAAGCGTATCCACGCTGCGGACCTCATGCCCGCCGAACCGCTGGCCGATGAGCTGCGGGTTGCCGTCGAACGCGCACAGCAGCTCAAAGCCGCTGGCAGAAAAGTTAAAATTATTGAGCAATGCACGGCCGAGGTTGCCGGCACCCAGCAGAATCGCCGTGCGGCCGGTCCGCAGACCCATGATCGCACCCAGCTCCTCCTGCAGTTTGTCGATATTATAGCCGTAGCCCTGCTGACCAAAGCCGCCGAAACAGTTAAAGTCCTGACGAATCTGCGAAGCGGTCAGTCCCATGCGCTCTGCCAGTGCTTTGGAGGAGATACGCTGCTCCCCTTCAGCCTTCAGCTCACAAATATTCCGATAATAGCGAGGCAATCGCTGAATTACCGCTTTGGAAACCTCTTGCTTGCGTTCCACAGACTCTCTCCCTCTCTCAAATTCTATTCTCGTGTAAATTACAGCTTAGCGATGGTATCCAGCACATAGTCGGTAAATTCCTGCGCGGTTGCACCGGTATCACGACCGGTAACAACAACCTTGCGCTCCTCTACCATGCAGATATCAAGTGCGCGGTCGAGCTTCTTTGCCAGTTCGATTTCACCGATGTGCTCAAGCAGCATAACGGCTGCACGCAGTACGGAGGACGGATCCGCGTACTTTGCGCGGCCTTCCTGTACCATACGCGGCGCGGAGCCGTGAATTGCCTCGAACATCGCATAGCGCTTGCCGATATTGGCAGAGCCTGCCGTACCAACACCGCCCTGAATCTCAGCAGCCTCGTCAGTGATGATGTCGCCGTACAGGTTCGGCAGTACAACGACCTTAAAGTCGCGGCGGCGCTTGTCGTCGAGCAGCTTTGCGGTCATGATGTCGATGTACCAGTCATCAAACTGTACTTCCGGATACTCCTTGGCTACCTTCTGGCAGGTATCGAGGAACTTGCCGTCGGTGGGTTTGATGATATTCGCCTTGGTGACGCAGGAAACGCGGTTCTTGCCGGTCTTGCGCGCATAGTCGAAGGCCAGACGAGCGATACGCTCGCAGCCCTGCGAGGTAGCTACGGTAAAGTCGATGAACAGATCGTCATCAATCTGTACGCCCTGAGAGCCGACAGCGTAGCCGCCCTCGGTGTTCTCGCGGTAGAACGTCCAGTCGATACCCAGCTCCGGCACCTTTACCGGGCGCACGTTGGCAAACAGGTCGAGAGCCTTGCGCATTGCAACGTTTGCGGACTCTACGTTCGGCCACGGATCGCCCTTGCGCGGGGTCGTGGTAGGGCCCTTCAGGATAACGTGGCACTTCTTCAGCTCTTCCATAACGTCGGGCGGGATTGCGCAGCCGAGTTCAGCACGGCGCTCGATGGTCAGACCGTCGATCACGCGGAACTCCACCTTGCCGGCCTTCACCTTGTCCGCCAGCAGGACCTCCAGCGCGTGCTGTGCCATGCCGGTGATCATCGGGCCGATGCCGTCGCCGCCGCACACGCCGATGATCAGCTTGTCCAGCTTGGAGTAATCAATAAAATCGTCCTGCGCCTTCATATCCATGATACGCTTGCGCTGGCTCTCTACCACTGCCTCAAATTTATCCAGAACAGACTGGTCGATAGACATAGTTTTGTCCTCCTACACCATTGATATTATTTTAACAAAAGAAAATATGGCTGTCAAGTCCGACCGGAGAACCCGCCTGGCTCTCCGGTCGGCATAAGGTCTTGACTTACTTGTTCTGCTGACGTGCATACAGCAGCGTGCCGCCTGCAAGCAGTGCGTGACGCTGGCGCTCGGAAACCTCACAGTCGGCCTTGAAGGTCTTGCCGCCGCAAACAACGGTGACCTGCTCGCCGTTCTTCACTTCCTCGAGCACGTTCGGCAGAGAGATTTCATCCAGCAGATTGATTGCATCGTAGTCCGCCGGATCGGCAAAGGTCAGCGGGATGATACCGGAGTTGACCAGATTTGCCTTGTGGATACGCGCGAACGACTTGCACAGTACGGCCTTGACACCCAGATACAGCGGAACGAGCGCTGCATGCTCACGGGACGAGCCCTGACCGTAATTTGCGCCGCCGACAATTACGCCGCCGCCCTGCTCCTTGCAGCGGGACGGAAACTCCGGATCGACATTGATGAAGCAGTAGTTGGAGTAGTACGGCACATTCGAGCGGTACGGCAGCAGCTTTGCGCCGGCCGGCAGGATGTGGTCGGTGGTGATGTTGTCCTCGGTCTTGAGAACGACCTTGCCGGTGTAGGATGCCTCGAGCGCCTTGCCCAGCGGGAAGGGCTTGATGTTCGGGCCGCGAACGACCTCGACCTCAGCCGGATTCTCGGCCGGCTTTACGATCATGTTGTCGTTGATGGTGAAATGCTCAGGCATTTCGATCTGCGGCATCTCGCCGAGGGTGCGCGGATCGGTCAGCACACCGGTCAGTGCAGACGCTGCTGCAACCTCCGGAGATACGAGGAAGATCTGTGCATCCTGGGTGCCGGAACGGCCCTCAAAGTTGCGGTTGAAGGTACGCAGCGATACGCCGCCGGACTCCGGCGACTGACCCATGCCGATGCAGGGACCGCATGCGCACTCCAGGATACGAGCGCCTGCAGAGATGATATCTGCCAGAGCGCCGTTCTGCGCCAGCATGTTGAACACCTGCTTGGAGCCGGGGCTGATGGTCAGAGAAACCTCCGGGCTTACGGTCTTGCCCTTGAGGATGGAGGCAACCTTCATCATGTCGTAGTAAGAGGAGTTGGTGCACGAACCGATGCAGCACTGGTTTACCTTGATCTCGCCGATCTCGGATACCTTCTTGACGTTATCCGGCATGTGCGGCATAGCAGCCAGCGGCTCCAGCGCGGACAGGTCTACGGTGTACTCCTCGTCGTACTCTGCGTCCGGGTCGGAGGACAGCGGTACCCATACGTCGCCGCGGCCCTGTGCCTCGAGAAACTTCTTGGTTGCCTCGTCGGACGGGAAAATCGAGGTGGTAGCGCCCAGCTCAGCGCCCATGTTGGTGATGGTGGCACGCTCCGGTACGGACAGGGTCTTTACGCCCTCGCCTGCGTACTCTACGATCTTGCCGACACCGCCCTTGACGGTCATCTGGCGCAGTACGTCCAGAATAACGTCCTTCGCAGATACCCACGGCGACAGCTTGCCGGTCAGGTTGACGCGGACCATCTTCGGCATCGGGATGTAGTACGCGCCGCCGCCCATTGCGACTGCAACGTCCAGACCGCCGGCACCGAACGCCAGCATGCCGATGCCGCCGCCGGTCGGCGTATGGCTGTCCGAGCCGATCAGGGTCTTGCCCGGTGCGCCGAAGCGCTCCAGATGCACCTGATGGCAGATGCCGTTGCCTGCCTTCGAATAGTAGATACCGTGCTTCTTAGCGACAGAACCGATATATTTGTGGTCGTCCGCATTCTCGAAGCCGGACTGCAGGGTATTGTGGTCAATGTAAGCGACCGATCGCTCGGTCTTGACCTGATCGACGCCCATCGCCTCAAACTGGAGATAAGCCATCGTGCCGGTGGCATCCTGCGTCAGCGTCTGGTCGATCTTGAGACCGATCTCCTGACCCAGTACCATTTCGCCGTCTACCAAGTGCGCTTTCAAAATCTTCTGCGCGATTGTCATACCCATGTGTGTTTCCTTCGCTCCTTTATGTCCCGACGCGAAAGGCTTTCGCTTTCGCGCCCCATTCTCGTCAGAATGGGTGGTTGCGGCTTCCACAGCCTTCTCCACGGTGTAACCCACACCGTGCCCAAAAACAAAAATAGAAGTGGTGTTCGCATACACGAAACCACTTCTATTTTACAACATTCTATCGGTTTTGCAAAGCACTTTTCACCGCAGTGATTTGAAAAAGTTCAAGCCTTTTTCTGCGTTTTTTCAGCAGAATTACTGTTTTCGGCAGAAAGTCACTTGTGTTTGCCAAAAAAGCGGTTCCACGGCAGCTTAACTTATTTGTTCTCCTGCCATGCACCTTCCTCAGTCACCTCGATGACGCTGTTATTCATATCCAGCTTGCGGTTTTCAAACGCCTCGCGGTTGTTCTCGTAGATGAGACGCAGACCCTCGAGCGTCAGGTTCGGATCCACATCGTCGATGAGGTCGCAGTATTCCGCCATCATGCGGCCCATGCCGCCGGTAGCGACAACTCTCGCCTTGCCGCCCAGCTCCTTCTGGATATCCGTGATAATGCCGGTCAGCGCGCCGACATAGCCGCGCACCGCACCGGACTGCATGGACTGCACGGTAGTCTTGCCGATGGCATTCTCCGGCCGCTCAATGTCCACGCGCGGCAGCTTGGAGGCCTTGAGGAACAGCGCTTCCATCGCCACCTTCAGACCCGGGAAAATCGCGCCGCCCTGATACGCGCCGTTCTCGTCGATGGCATCAAAGGTGGTCGCCGTGCCGATATCCACGATGATGAGCGGCTTGCCGTACTTGCGAACCGCAGAAACCGCGTTGACCAGTCGGTCCGCGCCGACCTCGCGCGGGTTGGCATAGCAGTTTTCAATGCCGATATCCGCATCGCGGCCTGCAATGACCGGCTGCACAAACAGATACTTGCGGATGGCGTTGATGAGCGTGTACATCACCGGCGGCACTACGGACGCGATAACGACCGCAGTCGTATCCGCACAGGCGATATCGTGGAAGTGATAATACTGCGCGATCAGCATGCCCAGCTCATCCGAGGTGCGCTCGGAATTGGTGGAAATGCGGAACGAGCCGCGCAGCTTGTCTCCGTCATATAAACCGAACACCATGTTGGTGTTGCCTACGTCGATTGCTAAAAGCATAATGTTCTCCTAATTTTCTATTTCTCTTACAGACTCTCTTTTCGCAGCAGACTGCCGTCCTCATCGACCAGCTCAAGCAGCGTAGCCCGTCCGTTCTCGATGGTCAGACGTGCATAGCTGGCCGGACCGCCGCGCGGCAGACTGATGCTGCCCGGATTGCATACCCACACGCCGTTCTCCCGCTCGAGCATCATGCGGTGCGTATGCCCGAAAAAGGCAAGCGCGCAGTGCTCCTCGTAAGCCCGCTGGGACACAATGCCGCTCGACAGCATGCCGACACGCTCACGATGACCGTGCGTGATATAAATCCGCACGCCGCCCGGTGTCACAACCGCATTCAGCGGCACTTCGGGATCAAAATCGTTGTTGCCCCGCACACGGCAGATCGGCATAGCCGGGAACACACGCTCGATCTCCCGGGCATCCTCGGCGTGATCGCCTAAGTGAATGACCGCATCCGGTTCTTCTCTGTCTACCGCAAAGGCTATTGCCATGTTATAGCCGTGGGAATCTGCAAATATCAGCACTTTCATGTTGTTCCCTCTCTCTGCGCCGCCGCACATATAGCTGTATTTTACACCGAGTATCCCGCGATGTAAAGTAATTTTCTTGCGATCAGCCACAATTTATTCCCCTGTGCACACACTTCTCCTCCCGGCGGCATATACTGTCATGAAACAACTTCTTATGAGAGAGGACGGGACGCGAATGGATCAGAACGAACTGCTCCGCAGACTTGCGGCACAGGCCGGTGGAGATGCAGCACTCGAACGGCTTTCCGGTGCGCTCGGCACCGCAGACGGCAGGCGTGCGGTCGAGCAGCTGTCTGCACAGTATGCCGATGAGCTGGAACAGGCCGCAAAAGCCGCTCAAAGAGGTGATATGCGCAGCGCAGCACAGGCAGCGCAAAAACTCATGCAGACACCCGAGGGTGCGCGGCTTGCCGCTCAGCTGCGGCATATTTTCGGCAAATAAGGAGGCTTTTGCATGGAAAACGATATGCTTTCCTCGCTGCTGAGCGACCCGGAAGCACTGCAGAACGCGATGAAAACCGTGTCCGACCTGCTCGGCGGTCAGCCGTCCGCACAGACAGAGCCGCAGAACGCCTATGACCCTGCTTCCGAAATGATGCAGAAGGCGCTTCCGGTCATCGGCGCGATCGCGCAGAGCGGGCAGAATGCCGTAAAACCAGCAAAACGTGCACTGCTCGGTGCGCTCAAGCCGTTCGTTGCCGAGGAGGTCTCCGGCCAGTTCGACCGTGCCCTCCGTCTGGTCAGCATGGCTCGGATGGCGCGCGCGGCACTCGGACAGGTGAACCTCTCTGCAGACGATACCGCGCCGCGAGCCTTATAGGAGGTGCTGACCCATGTATAACCGCTATCTTGCCGCCGCAGAGCAGACCGCACCGGAAACAAGCGAGCCGCCGCAGAGCAGCACCTTTTCCGGTCTCGGACGCACGCTGAATGCGCGTCTGCAGGGTGTCCGGCTGGATATGGATACTATGATCGCCCTGCTCATCGTGTGGTTCCTGCTGATGGACGATGACGGCGCGGTGGACTGGGAACAGTTTCTGCTCACCGCCGCCCTGCTGCTGTTTGGGCTGTGAGTACATGAAAAAACTGCTGCACCGAAGTTTATGCAGCAGTTTTTATTTATCATGTTGAATACTGGAAAATGAAGAATTGAGGATGGAGAATGAAGGTATCGTGCATAGCACGATTATTTAATCCGCGCCTTCAGTGCGCACATTCATTTTCCATTCTCCATTTTCAATTACAAAATAGGTCCCGACCCATCATCCTTCTCCTTGGTGATGGACTTGATCACAACGGTATAGCTGTCGCCCTCCTCGGTGGTGACATCCACCTGGTCACCGACCTTTTTGCCGAGCACTGCCTTACCGAGCGGTGCCTTGCAGCTGATTCTGCCGTTCAGCGGATCACACCGCACGGTCGTTACCACCTGAATGGTATCCGTGTCATCATCGTCCTCAAACAGCAGTTCCACCTTATCGAACAGACCGACCTCATCCGCGCCTGCCTTATCCTCAATCACATGCGCGGATTTAATCATGCGCTCCAGATATCGAATGCGGCTGCGGTTGCGGTTCTGCGCCTGCTTGGCGGCTTTGTATTCAAAATTTTCACTCAGGTCGCCGAACGCGCGTGTGCGCTTGACCTCCTCGATCAGCTCGGGCATCAGCTCCAGCTTGCGGTGGTCCAGCTCCTTCTGCATCATTTCAATGTCCTGTGCGGTCAGATCGTCATGCATAGCTTTTCATTTCCTTTCATGCTTCCATGCTCATGCCTTAGATTATATGCTGTTTGACGGAATTTTGCAACGCCTGTCCTCCCGTCAAATTTCTGCATGGTTAAATCCGCATGATAACCGCGCAGAATGTTCAACATTTTGCACAATTTTCTGTTTTTCTGCCATTTTTATTTGCTGTATCGTTTTCCATATGATATACTGTTGCTATACGCCTGTACACCACAAAGCAGGGTGCTGACGTTTTCCGTTGGCCGCCCTGCTTTTTGCTGTGTACGGGAGAATCACGAAAAGGGGAATAAAAACATCATGGGAACTGCATTTTTGCGGCAGCTTCAGCAGGAATTCAAGGGCTACAACGGGCAAAAGCTGGCCAAGGACCTGATGGCCGGTCTGACCGTTGCGGCAGTGGCGCTGCCTCTGGCACTGGCGTTCGGCGTATCGGCCGGTGCGACGGCGGCCTGCGGCCTGGTTACGGCGATTGTTGCCGGTCTTATCATCTCGGCGCTGACCGGCGGCTATTATCAGATTTCCGGGCCGACCGGGGCGATGCCAGCCATTCTCGGCTCGCTGATCGCGACCTACGGCATGCAGGGCATGTTCGTGGCAACCTTTCTCGCCGGTGCGCTGCTCATCCTTGCGGCGGTGCTGCACCTCGGCAACCTGACCGCCTTCGTACCCGCGCCGGTTATCACCGGTTTTACCTCGGGTATTGCGGTCATCATCGCGATGGGTCAGATCGACAACTTCTTCGGCACGCACTCGGAAGGGGCCAGTGCGATTGCGAAGATCATCTCGTATAAGGATCTCGGCTTTCATCCGGATATTGCTACCACGCTGATCGCGCTTTTTGTCGTTCTGCTGATGGTGTTCTTCCCGAAAAAGTGGAACGCGGTCGTACCGGCCTCGCTCATCGGCATTATCATCGCAACTGCGGCAACGATGATTCTGAAGCTCGATATCGCAACCGTCGGCGAGATTCCGAAAACGCTCATGCTGCCGGATCGTCTGTCTCCGGCACAGATTGACTGGAACACAGTTCCTGCTCTGCTGGCACCGGCGTTCTCCATCGCGGTGCTGAACATGCTCGAGAGCCTGCTGTGCGGTGCGTCCGCCGGCCGCGCGACCGGCGTCAAGCTCAACAACGATCAGGAGCTGTTCGCACAGGGCGTCGGCAACATGGTGCTGCCGATGTTCGGCGGCATTCCGGCGACTGCTGCTCTGGCGCGTACCTCGGTAGCAGTTCGCTCGGGTGCGCAGACCCGTCTGACCGGTATCTTCCATGCGGTCGGTCTGCTGATCATGATGTTTCTGCTCGCGCCGGTCATTCAGAATGTGCCGCTGGCCGGTCTGGCAGGCGTGCTGATGGTCACGGCATGGCGCATGAACGAATGGCACGCCATCAAGTACATGTTCAGCCACCGCTTCAAGGGTGCCATGGCGAAGTTTATCGTCACCATGATCTGCACCATCGTATTCGACCTGACGGTTGCGATCGTAGTCGGTGTCGGTCTCGGTCTGATTCTGATGGTTGCCCGTCTGTCCAAGCTGCAGATCAACTACGAGCGTGTTGACATGTCCCGCATCAAGAACAACGACGAGGCGCTGAACGAGCGTTACCGCAACGCAATGGTCGCTTACATCACCGGTCCGCTGATCTTCGCCAACATCGACACCATCGAGCAGCTGACCGAGCGTGTCGGCACCTGTGATACACTTCTGCTGTCCATGCGCGGCGTGCCGTATATTGATATTTCGGCAGCACAGGCGCTGATGGATATTCTTCGTTCGCTGCACGAAAACGGCGTGGATATCGTACTGTGCGGCCTGCCGAGCAGTGCCATGAATATGATGCATCGCTCCGGTATTTATGATATGGTCGGTGAACAGGGCTTCTACTGGAGCGTAGAACGTGCTCTGCTGGACCTTCGTCCGTATACCGGCAAAAAGTAACAATGCACAAGGCGTATGTTTGAGACATACGCCTTTTCTCTTGTGGATATTATACAAATTCTTTTCATGGTTTTAATGCAATATAACGAAATTGCGTATTGCGTTTTTTCTGAAATGCGCTATAATAATATCGTAATCAGAAAGAACAGAAAAAATGTTAGCAGCACCGTCAGAAGACGGATTAAAGGAGGCTCATTATCATGACTAAGAAGAATTACATCCGCACGCTCGGTATGATCGCTGAATCCATGTTTATGCAGAACCCCGGCTACTCCTGGAGAGGCAGCACGGCTTGCCGCGATTTCTCTAAGACCCGCAAGTAAGATAAACAATAGAAAGACCGCTGTATGATTGTACAGCGGTCTTTTTTCCGGTTTGGGCGGTGAAAACACCATGGATTCCCCGTCCGGACACTTGACAAAAGTCCGTCAGACCTTTACAATAATACTGTTGTCTGCAGGGTTAGTTCATCGGTAGAACGGTCGCTTCCCAAGCCACAGAGGCGGGTTCGATTCCCGTACCCTGCTCCAAAAAACACAGCCATCCAAAAGGCTGCTCCCGATAAGAAAACATCGTGAGGAAAGAGAGAACGGTATAGCTTCGGCTGTACCGTTTTCTCATTTTTCCATTGATGCCGTGACTTTTGACATTTCCAAGGCTCCGATACCCTTGTAGTAAATATCGATCTCCTGCATCCGGTTCTTGCCCTTCGGGTCGCTGGCCGCATGGACGATGATTTTCTCCACGAACTCATGGAGGATGCAGGGCGTGAGCTCCGGGATATCCGTGTACCTCTCCACAACGGAGAGAAAACGATCTACATCCGCCGATTTGCTTTCCTCCAGCTCCACTTCTTTCCGAAGGGGACTCGTCAGCACCTTGAGCTCCTGTCCTTCCTTCTCATAGTCCGCAGAGAGCTTCTGAAAGCGTTCATCGGAGAGCTTGCCCGAAATGTTGTCCTCATAGAGCCGCTTGAAGATAGCATCCAGCTCTGTGATCCGCTTCTCGGAATCGACAAGCTGCCGTTTCCGCTTTGCAAGATCCCGGTCACGCTGCCGCAGGTCACTGTCCATGACCAGCCTCACAAACTCGTCCTTACTGCGGGAGGCGAAGGAAACGATCTCCCGCAGGTTTTCCAGAATCAATTCCTCCAAGATCACCGTGCGGATGGAATGGGTCTGACCGCAGAAGTCACGGCTCTTTCGGTAGCCGGCGCATAGGTAGTATTCCTGCTCGCGTCGGAAGTTGGTGGCTCTGCATTGATACATGACAGATCCGCAGTCCGCGCAGAACATCATGCCGGAGAACATCCCCATTTCTCCCATTTTTGTAGGACGACGGCGCGTCTGCCTTGCTGCTCTCGCAGCGTCCGCGATTGCCTCCGTCCAGATCGGGTCATGGGTGTTCTCAAAGATCATCCACTCACTTTCCGGATTATGGATGACCTTTTTGCTCTTGTAGGACTTCTTCCTCGTCTTGAAATTGACCGTGTGCCCCAGGTACTCCCGCCAGCGGTCCATGATATCCGCTACGGTGGAGGCATCCCATGCGTAGGGTAAGCCCCGCTTGATATTGCTTGCTTTCCGGCCCCTGCTGGCATAATAGGCGGCCGGGGTCAAGATCCTTCGCTCTGTCAGCTTCCTTGCAATCTGGGACGGTCCGAAACCGTCCATCACATATAGGCCGATCTCATAGACCACCGTTGCGGCTTCCTCGTCCCTGACCCACAGCTTTTTGTTGTCAGGAGACTTCATGTAGCCATAGGGCGGCAGGGTCGTCAGATGCTCGCCGGCGTTGCCCTTGACCTTCATCACGGCACGGATCTTCTTGCTGGTGTCCTTCGCATACCACTCATTGATGATGTTCCGAAAAGGAGTGAACTCATTATCACCCTGGGTGCTGTCCACACCATCGTTGACAGCAATAAAGTGAATGTCATGCTCCGGGAACATGATCTCGGTATACATGCCCACTTGCAGATAATCACGGCCCAGGCGTGACATATCCTTGATAACGACCCGCTTGACAAGGCCGGCTTCGATATCCGCAATCATTTGCTGGAAGCCAGGGCGGTTGAACGTCGTACCCGAAATGCCGTCATCAATATAAAAGCGATAGTTTTTGTAGCCGTGGTCAAGTGCGTAGCGTTGAAGGATCTTTTTTTGGTTGATGATACTGTTGCTGTCGCCCTGCAATTCATCGTCACGCGACAAACGGCAGTACAAAGCGGTAACAGCTTCGACGCTCATAGCGTTGTAAGGGAATTGAAGCGCGGCAGCGGTGTTTGACTGATGATACATAGTAACCTCCCATCCGGCAGTCAAACACGGTTTTGAAGTCACCTTCATTATACCGCGTCTTTTTGTCCCTGTCTGCCTGTTTGGGAGAATTAAGTTGTCGCTTTTTTCTGAACGTCCGCTTTCATCAGACGTTCCAACTTCACGGCAATACTCTCGTCGCTCTTTTCCCGAAAGAAGGAATTGACGATAAAGGTTGTGTTGCCGATCTGTTTTTCGCTCCGCTTCGGCGGGGCGTATTTTTTTTCAGATGAAACGGTCGTTTGCATAGTTAGCCCCTTTCTAATCGCCTGAAAACAAATCATGTTTTGATAGCTTACAAAGAACAGCAGAAACGGACGGCTGAATGGCTTTTCAGCTCCACGGGAATCCCACCCCCGCGCGGTTCTCGCGCGGCCCTGCTCATTGCCTGCGGCGCCTCACCGCCTGAATACGGCTGCACGCCCGGACTGTGACTGCAAGGGAGTATCGCCCTGTCTGTGCATCGTGGCCCGCGGGCTGCCTTGCCCGCTTTGCGGCCTGGTGGATATCGCTCGCCTCGTTGGAGGGTCATGGCGCGCCGGCCGTATGGCTCCGCACAGACGGGAATGTATCCGTCTGCTCTATGCTGCGCCGGGATTTGCCGGGCTTTCTTTGTCAAGGAGCAAAGGGTTCAGCCGCACGGAAAGGGGTGCGCGCGGTTAAGACCCGCCTGGGTTCAGTTCAGGTCGAAACTCAGGATGGCGACGATCAGCTTCGTCTCGATCCGGCGGCGGATCTCCTCGTCCACTGCAAGGCAGGGATTTCCGTTCTGGTCATACCCTCTGCGCATGGACAGAGCCGCTATGTAGCCGGAATAGTGATCCAGCACACGGTTCACGGCTTCCGGGTCGCCCCGCACGGCGGCGGCGATTACCGGATACGGAATCAGCTTGTGCTTACTCATTCGCGTCACCTCCCATCAGCTTTTTCAGCAGCTCATAGGCCTGCTGCCTGCGGTTGTTGACCGTTCTCCGGGACAGGCTCAGCCTCTCGCCGATCTCCCGGTCTGCCAGCTCCAGGAACCAGTACATCAGAAGGATATCCCGGAATCTCTGAGGCAAGGCGGTCAGCGCGTCGGCCAGCCGGTCATCCTTAATGAGGATCACGTCGCCGTCCACGGGGAAGGAGGTGTATTCCCAGGGGTAGACGTCCCAGGCCGCAAGTGCCTCCATCGCCTCCTCCGGCAACTGGCTGAACGGGATCTCAAGATCCTGCCGGCGCCCGATTGCGCGGTAGGCGTTGTAGGCTTCGCACCGTATCACCTTTTTGCAAAAGCTGTCAAAGGTATGCTGCTTGTGTTCGTCGTGACGGTCGAGGTCCATTTTCTCACCTCCCTTCGCGCCGGAAGGCAGGTCGATGTTTCCCCTTTCACCCCCTACTCGTCTTGCAAACACCCCTTTTGGCCATTTTTTCGGAAATTTCTCAAAAATATTTTTTTCGCGGCTCATGCTGCGCTCCTTTCGTTCTGTTCGGGTGGATGTTCCTTCCAGAACGAAGGGCGGCGGGGAGCGGCAGCCCACGGCGAAAAAGTGCCGGGAACGACAAAAAGCGCCCACACAGGCATAAAAGCCTGTATGGGCGCATCGGTGCGGTTCAGTATGGAAATTGTCGGTAGCTGCCGGAGGGCATAGGTATCCTACTGTGTCTGGGTATCGTCCGGCTATGCTCCCGGCGCGGCTTGTTGCCGCAGCATTAGCGGCACCTCCTGTGCTCTCCTGTCATACGCATAGGTCCCTTTCATCTGAAAAATGTTGGGACAGCAAAAACAACGGCCGCCCCGTACAGAGCAGCCGCCGTTTTCCCTATACCATACGCTGCTTTTCAGTACCGCAAGGATGGGTGTCCTGTTATCGTCGTATTCTGATTTCTTTTAGGGCATTTCAGGACTATCCACAAGGGATACGCTGAACTCCTGCGCGGTCGCCCCCTCCGGCAGCAGCTTTGCCATGACCACCAGCCGCTGATTGCCGCTGTTGGCCTTGTCATACTTTCGGCAGCAGGTGGAGAGGGTCAGAACGGTATCTTCCTCGGAGAAGGTCACGCCATCAAAGTCAAGCCAGTTTTTCCTCTCCACGGTCTGGAAGAAGTCGGTAAGCTCGCCGCCTATGGGATTGGGATTGATATAGTCAAATTCAATATCCGTGATGAACAGGGCGGTGATCTGGAAGATCAGGTCGTCTCCGTCCACGGAGAGGTAGATGTAGGGATTCTCCTTTACGAAGTCTGCATCCATATAGCGGTAGAGCTTGGTGAACCGTACACCGTCCGGGTCGCAGTTGCTGGCGGAGTGGCCGAAAATGGTGGTGTTTTTGTCCAGCTTATCCCTGCCGCCGATTTGGTTTTCACAATGGGCATAGTAACAGCCCCACATGGCGTACTCGCCGTTTTCATCCAGCTTTAGGTAATAGCCGTTGTCCTCCGCCTGCATCACAGGGTCGTCCACCTCCGCACCGGGGATATACAGCCATGCCACGGTGTCGGGATTCTTCGCTCTGGCTTCCGCCAACTCTGCCTGCCTGTCCACCGAGGGGATAACTTCGCCCGCGGGAGTCGCTGATGGCTGAGGCGCAGATGTGCCGGAAGGCGTTCTGTCGGGAATGTCGATAGGCTCCGTCCCTTTCTGATAGCAGCCCATGACTGCCGTGGTCATGGCAAAGAGAAGGACGGCCATGCAGATGATCGGACGAATGATTCTTGTGATTCTTTTCATAATGCTGTCTCCTTGCCGCGCTGGGATAGCGGCGCAGCTCAAAATGTCATTGATTTGTTTCTTGTAGCGAAAAGAGAACAGCGCAGCTTCAGGGCGAGATGCCCGTCCGCTGCGCTGTCCGATGTTCGCTTATGGGGTCATGCCAGCGGCTTTGATGTTTAGCCGTATGTCAGCCGGTCACTTCTTGCAGCGCCAGAGGAAGGTCACGATCTGCGCTCTGGTGCAATCCGCATTGGGGCTGAATGTCGTGCTGGTGGTTCCCTTGGTGATGTTCTCCTTGACCGCCCACAGTACCGCATCAGCATAGTAGGCGGTGGACTTCACATCGGCAAAGGGATTGGCTGTACCCGCTGCCGGGGACTTCTCAGAACGCCACAGGAATGCGACGATCTGGGCGCGGGTGCAGGTCATGTTGGGGCTGAACGTGGTGTCGCTGGTGCCCTTGGTGATGCCGTTTTCTACCGCCCACAGCACAGCGTCGTAATAGTAGCTGCCCGCGGGGACGTCGGTAAACGGCATGGTGCGGGTTTCGGGTTTGGGACTGCCAGCGGCACGCCACAGGAAGGTCGCGGCCTGCGCACGGGTGCAGATGCCATCCGGGGAGAAATGGGTATCATCGGTTCCCTTGGTAATGCCGTTCTCCACTGCCCAATCCACAGCATCCTCATAATAGCTGCCAGTGGCTACATCCACAAACACGCCGGTCTGGGGGTTGCCGTTGGCTTTCATAAAGATGACCTCGATGGTATGGGTTCTGCTGACATTCTCAAAGGTGTAGGACTTCACCGCGCCGATGCTCTTGCCGTCGATCTTGACGTTGGCGACAGCATAGCCCTTATCCGGGGTGATGGTGAAGGTCTGATCCCGGCCCTCGCGGACGCTGACATTGCCGGAGGGAGAAATGGAGCCGCCAGCCCCGGCAGTTGCCTTGATGGTGTAGTAGCTGTAGCCGCTGCTGCCTCCGCCGCCCGTGTAAGTCCAATGGGCATACACGGTGGTATCTGCGGGAAACTCGGTATCGGTCGTAATTTTTGTGCCGCCGCTCTCTTCGGTGTACCAGCCGTCGAAGCTGTGCTTGCTCCGGGAGGCGCTGGGCAGAGAACTCAGCTTCTGATTGGTGGTGGTCATGCTGCTGACAGAGGGCGTACCGCCGTTGCCGTCAAAGGTGACGATGAACTCGGTGGACGCAGGAGGTGCGTCCTTCTCAAAGATTGCTTTGACCTCCACGTTGGCGCTCGGCATGATGAACTTATTGTCCTTGATGGTCACGCCGCCGCTCATGACCTCCCACTCCTTGAAGTGATAGCCCTTGTTGGGCGTAGCGGTCAGGCGAATCTCCGTTCCGACCACAGCTTTTGCATGAGATGCGGAAGCCGTGCCGTTGCCGCCGCTGGTCACGGTGATGGTATGCTCGGTAGGTGCAGGAGGCGCATCCTCCTCGAAGATGGCCTTGACCTCCACATTGCCGTTCGGCATGAGGAACTTGTTGTTGGTGATTACAAGTCCTGTCGGAGATTCGACCTGCCATTCCTTGAAGTGGTAGCCCTCTTTGGGCATGGCGGTCAGGGTGATCTCCGTGCCGGTCGCAGCGGTGGAAGGAGTTGCGGTGCCGGTGCCGTTTCCGTCATTGCTGACGGTGACGGTGTAGGTGGTGGGGGTAATAACGCTGTTTTCCCACAGCGCCTTGATCTCTGTGTCCCCGCTCACGGTATAGGTATCGCCTACCTTGTACTCCGTGCCGCCTATTTGCCATGCCTTGAACTCCTGATCGGCGGGAGCGGTGAAGCCGCAGACGGGCAGGATGTAATTTGTCTCTGCCTTGACGATCACGGGACCCATGCTGCCGCTGCCGCCGTTGCCGCTGAAGGTGATTGTGCAATCCGCAAGCGGCGTACCCTCACCCACAGTGACTTCCGCATCGGTGCTGGCAAAGTGGTTGTTATCCTCCGCATAGCGGACGAAGTAATTGCCGGCGGACAGGTTCTCAATCTCCGTGCCGCCGCACGCCGTATAGCTGCTTTCGCCTGCCATACGGTATTCCATCTTGTCGGTCACGCCTGTGATTTTTCCGTCGCCGCCGCCCTCAGTGGTAGGCGCGACACCGATCAAGCCGTCAGGAGCTTCCCGCGTGGCTTTGCCGATGCTCCACGCTGCGGTCACGGCGTCGGTGCTGCCGTCCGCCCATTTGCCCGTTTGGGATGTGACGCTAACGGTGTAATCGCCCGCATCCGTGGCGGTGTTGCCTGTGATGTCCATTGTGGCAGAATCATAACCAATCACGGTCGCGGTATGCTCGGAGCCATTGTAAGTATAGGTTCCGATGACGCTGATGCTGGGTTTGGCGGGATCGGTAGGCGCAGGAGGTGCGTCCTTCTCGAAGATAGCCTTGACCTCCACGTTGTCGTTCGGCATGAGGAACTTGTCGTCCACGATTGTCACGCCGCCGCTGATGACCTCCCACTCCTTGAAGCGGTAGCCTCCGTCAGGCGTGGCAGTCAGGGTGATTTCCTCACCGGCAACAGCCTTTGCAGGAGATGCGGAAGCCGTTCCGTTGCCCTCTGTGGTCACGGTGACGGTGTACTCGGCAGGGGCGGGAGGCGCGTCCTCCCACAGCGCCTTGACTGTGATGTCAGCGGTGACGGTCACGGGGGCGTTCACCGGATACTCCGTACCGTCTATCTGCCATGCCTTGAACTGCTTTCCTTCGGGCGCAACAAACTCGCACTCCGGCAGATAATACGCGCTGCCGTGCAATACCTTCTTGGCGGGCATTGCGGTGGTGACCTCCTCGGGCAGATCCTCAGGCTCGGAGCCGCCGTTCGCGTCAAACGTGACGGTATGCTCGTTGCGCTTTTCAAACGTTGCGGTTATGGTGACGTTTTCCTCCGGCTGGGCGAAGGTATAGGTATCGTCTCCAACCGCAACGGTGGCGGGGATACCGTTAACGGACAGCGCGCTAAGCATATAGCCCTCGTCGGGGGCGATGGAGAGCATAACAAGCTCGTCCTTAAAGAACAGCGGCTTGCCGTCCTCGGCGGTTTCTGTGGCATTTACCACCGTTATACTGCCGTTTGCGCTATCCGCTATCGTCAGCGTGTAGCGCGGCGCGCCCGCAATCGTCACGGATATCTGGGCTTTTCCAAGCTCCGTCTTATCCGGATGCAGCACGATATCCGTACCAGACAGGTCAAGCGTTCCGTTCACGGTAAAGCTCTGCTCCCGCTTTGACGCCTGCTCATACGTCTCTGGTATTTCCCATATCACAGGGATATTGGTAAACATAGAGCTGTCTCTTGCCGTGAGAATCCGAACCGTCTTCGGGAGACTTTCCTCCAGATTCGCGCCGTTCGGTAGATTCAGGGCAGAGGGATTATCCCTGCGGTCAAGCGTGTTCATACGTATCTCGTTGATATACGCAGTTCTATTGTTGCCGGCGTCCATGATAACGATCTCGTGCTTTATGCCCTCGTCCATGTCCGCTTTTATCGTATAGACGCCATTCTCATCCGGCTCCAGAGGCGTACTCCCGTCCTTTACGGTGAACTCCGATTCATCAACCACGGTGAATTGCAGATCGCCCCAGTATGTACCGCTCTCGGTTTGCCTATACTTGCCGGTAAGTTCCTTGCCGGAGGGATATTCCAGCGCCACCGCCGGGTCGGCGTCTATGATGATGTTCGGCGTTGAAACGTATCTTGTCCCCACCTCGTTTGTCGCTTTCGCATAGTAGTACCAGCTTCCGTTATATTCCTCATAGGAAATCACATCGAATGTCAGGAGCGAGGTCGTGTCGAACTGCGTCCACTTGATTTTGCCCTCTACATCCAGTGCTTTCAGCTGCTCCTGCGTGTAGCGTACCGGCGATCCGAAGTAGTAGCCGATTTTGTTTGATGTGACGCGGATATCCATAAGATAGCCTTCCTCAGTCTTTGACGGCATATCCGCGTAGCAGAAATCGCTCTCCGAGTCTGCGTGATAGCCCCAGAAGCGCCTGCTCCTGAGCCCTAACTCCAGCGTTGGCAGTTCAGTCTCCGGAATCACCTGAAGGAACGTCCGGTTCGAGTTGATGATGCCGAAGTTATAGTCATTATTCTCCCCGCGGCTTATTTTGATGTCCTCGTTATCCCAGTCGACAAAATACGCTTCCTTCGGCAGATTATCGAACGGCAGTTCCAGTTCAAACCCGTGCGGCACGCCAAGGTGGAGGATCGCGCTGCTCGGGTCGTTTCTGTCACTCAGGATCAGGACCCGGTGTCTTCTGTACAGAGTTATCTTTGTTGTGGTGCTGTTGCCCGCATTGTCCGTAACGACGACCTCATACACAAGTCCTTCGTCATTGTTGCCGCCGTCCGGCGCGGTCAGCTGATAAGCCTGTCCGGTCTGCACGGTCTGCTCCTCACCGTTGATCGTCACAGACTTGACGCCGGAGGACACCTCCTTGTCTCTCACCGGGTCGCTGACTGTGAAGCTGATCGTGCCTGGCTGCCCGTCATCGGTGTCGTCGGCGGTATACTCCATTCCATTCGTAATTCCCTCGATCACCGGCGGGGTCGTGTCCTTCATCAGCTTATGCCCGCACACAGTGCACTTCTTTTCCTGGCTTTCCCATTCTCCGGGAATATGTTCACCATCCGGAGCAGGTCCACTCTTTAGTGGATCCCGAGCCGGGCAGCGTGTGCATCCCCAGACATGACAGCCATTCCAGTCTTTCCAGCCATAGACATGATTCCCTTCGCAGGAGGTCTCCATCATTTTCATATCAAGATCAGTTATCGCCCATCCGTAGTTCTGCGTGTATGGCAAAGTCAGCAGCGACAGGTCAATCATTCCGTCGCTGTCCGGAATCAGGAAATCAGTGAGATGCATGAAGTAGCTCGGTTTCCCATCCGTTCTGAGCGCGTGACCGTTAGCCGTCAGCATGACGATCTTTCCATTCTTTGAGCCGACCTTTATCCGGTCATTCGTCGCGATTGACGGATCCGCCACGAGCTGCTCCGGTTTGTAAACAATGTCGCCGTAGCCGACAGCCGCCGCGTTCGAGCCGTTGCTGCGGTAATTGGTCGACAGATTCAGAGTGGCGTCGGTAAGGGTTATGTCCATTCCGTGGCACCAGCGACCGCCGCCTATCGCCGCTCCGTAGTGTCCTGTCGCCGTCACAACGCCGCCCGTCACCGTGATATTACGGGCGGGGACATACTGCCCGCCGCCGATACCAGCGCCGTTGTAGCCGCCTTTGGCCGTGACCGTGCCGCCGGAGATGTAGATATCGTGAGCGGCGTTGATGCCATTCATGTCCTGCTCCGTTTTCCAACAGCCGCCGCCGATACCAGCGCCACCTTCGCCGCCTTGAGCGCTGACTGTGCCACCATAAATATAGATCTCACTGCCGCGACCCTCATAGCTGCCGCCAATACCGGAAGCAAATCTGTCGCTGGTGGCTTGTATCGTACCGGAGTAGAAATACAGCTTTTCACCGGCACCTCCCTGGCCGCCGCCGATGCCTGCGCCGCCATTGCCGCCGATGGCCGCTATGATGCCGCCCCAGTAGTCAGGATTGCTCTGAGAGCCGAAGTGCATATTCACGCCGTGGCCGTACATATCTCCGTTGTAATAACCGTTGGAAATATTGCGGGTCGCGTAGCTTCCTCCTATGCCCGCCGCTTTGTCGCCGCCCTTGCAGGTCACCGTGGTGCCTGTGCGCGCCAGAACATAAAGCTGACCCTCGCTGCGGTTTTTCTGTATTGCCGCGCGGCCGTCGGCGCCTTGCAGGGAGCTGTTCTTGCCGATGAAATAGATATATGCCGAAGCCTTTTTGTTCAACTCTATGGCCGGCCCCAGGGAGCTGGGACTCATCTTAATATTTACGCCGTCAATAAATACGTGCGGCGCGGTTTTATCTCCCTTGATGAATATCTTCTTATCCCATGCCCATGTGTCCCTGAGCTTATCGGGAACGGACGAGTAGATATAGTAGCTCCTACTGTCCTTAATGGATATGTCCGATGTCCGGTTGTACACGTCAATGCTCACGTCGTACTTTGGTATGGTATCCATCGGCCCGTCCGCTGCCAATACTGTTGTCGGAAGCATGATCAGCACCATGCAGCATAGAAGCAGGATGCTGAGTATTCGTTTCTTCATTGGCTTTTCTCCTCCTGTTCGTGTCGGTTCGGCTTGTCCGTCCCGTCTTTTTTCTGGTTTTCTCTGATTCTGAGCCGGAAGCACAGCGCGGTGATCGCCACCGCCGCGGCAAAGGAGATGACGGCTACCAGCACATAGCCGCCCGCGTCCTCCCGCAGCAGCATCGCGCCGAACGCACCCCATGCTTCCGGTTGCCCCGGAGCGACGACCGTGCCCGCCGCCTGCATCAAGACCGCGAACAGCAGCATACACATAGCGCTCAGTCCATAGATGCCGCGCCGCTGCCTTCGGCGGGTGTTTTCCCGCACCCGCTGCTTGACGAGTGCGACCCGTCTTGCGGTATCGTACATTTCGTTTGAACCTCCTCTCTGGATTTTTTGAAATGCGGCTTAAAAACCCCTTCACTTATATAGGTACAAAAAAACGAAAAAACTCTCACCCAAAACGCAAAATTTTTCAAAAAAATTTGAGAGCCGCCAAAAAGCAGCTCTCAGGGGGTAAATGTTCGGTTATTTCCTCTGCGATAAGCGGAAAACGGACCATCTTCCCGCCGCCACCAGCAGCACCGGCAGGGCGTAGGCGATGTACTGCGCCGCGCCGCCGTGGGCGATGAGCAGATTATAGATGGCGTGGAGGGTGATGGCCGCGCCCAGCAGCCCGCACGTGCCGGCAATTTTAAGCCACGTCCGCCGCCACGCATAGGCAAGCCCGCCGCCTACGATCAAACCGCAGAGGACGTGCATGGCTCCCGTGCCGAAGCCACGGAAGAAGATAAAGGAAAAGCGGTCCGCGCCGTTTTGAATCAGATAGCAGACGTTTTCAAAGGTGGCGAAGGCGAGGGCGACTGTTATTGCGGCAGTCTTGATTTTATCCCCCTCCGGCTCGAACACCAGAAGATAGAACACCAGCGGCAGCAGCTTCATCATTTCCTCCACCACCGGCGCGATCTCCGCCGTGGCGGCAAGGGCGTCCGCCTGACATACCGCCGCGAGGAAGGTGTTGATATAGGCCGAAAGCAGGCACACCCCCATCCCGGCAATGCAGAACAGGAAGAAGCGGAGCTGCCGCCTGCCCATGCACAGGGCGGCCACCAGCAGGGGAGATACCATGCAGAGGAAGATGTTTTCGATGTAGGTCATGCGTCCACCGCCCTTCTCGTGGCGGGCAGCAGCCCCAGAATCGCAAGCGTCAGCAGCATATCGCACCAGAAGGTGGGGCTTGCGGGAGAAGTATCCGGCCAGAAGCAGCCCGCCGTCCAAAGCAGATATTCCGAGACAGCAAAGCACAGCACGCCGCTATGGAAGTACCGCATATTCCGCGCCGCGCCCGTCTGCGTTTTCGCATAGACAAGCCCACGAATGGCGCAGAAGGAGAGCCATATCATCATGCCGCACCAGATCAGGTTGGAGAGAATATCCCCGAAGATGCAGTAGAACGCCAGCAGCGGCACGCCGAACGCAGGCGCGAGCCATGCCCTGCGGCAGCGGAAGCTGCGCTCGTCCTGACTGGCGAGCGTGGCTTGCAAAATGCGCAGGAAAATGACGCTGGCCACCCAGCCGAACTCCGAGACATAGAAAACCCGCGGCGTGGTATCGAACAGCAGCAGATACAGCGTCCAGTAGAGCGCGCCGAGGGCAAAGCAGCCGTAGAAGCAAAGCAGCAGGAAGTAAGCCTGCCTGCGGCTTTTCCGGTAGGCGATGCCCGAAAGCAGCGCGCCGACGAACGTGGTCAGTAATTGCAGCAGGTTCTCAATCAGCTCCATGAATCCCCTCGCGTTCTTTGTTCTGATCGTCCTCCCGGTTCATCTGCCGCAGCCGGAAGCACAGAACGGTCACACACACGCCGAGTAAAAACGCCAAAAGCCCGATAACGATGTATCCCAAAGCCGCGCCGCCGTGAAAGATGCTTGCCGCCGTTTCAAAGCCGGAGTAATCCCCGGTCTGGATGTTTGCGGCAATGCCGGGCATGGCGAGGGATGTGCCGATGAGCAGCGCGAGGCACGCCGCCACGGCGGAAGCCATGGTAATTGCATTGCGTCGCAGCCGTTTCTCCCGCTCAATTTTGGCGATGCGCCGCTTCGTCTCCGCAATGCGCTCCTCATGACTCCGCATTTGTGATTCCCTCCCGTTCCAGCAGCTTTCGCAGGCTTTCTTTTCCGCGATACACCATGTTGGTGATCTGTTTTACTGTTTTCCCCGTGACCTCCGCCGCCTGCGCGTAGCTCATATCCTCAAAATAGGTGAGGTACAAAACCTCCCGGTAGTCTGGGTTCATTTCGTCCATGCAGAAATGCAGAATGCGGTTTCGCTCCTCCGAACGGATGACCTCCTCCGCCAGCAGCCGCCCGTCCGGCTCGCCGGTCAGCGTATCGAGGCTGAACAGGGTCTTTCGTTTGCTCTTATGGCGCAGCGCCATGTGCCGTGCCGCCTTATAGAGATACGCCTTGAAGCCGCCGTCCCGGATGCGGGGCTTTTTGGTGAACAGGTAGGCGAAAACATCCAGCATCAGCTCCTCCGCCTCATGAACGTCGTGCAGATAGCCGTCGATATACAGGGTCAGGGGGTCGCCGTATTTTTTCATCAGGGCATTGAGCCCTTCGTCGTCGCCGCTCAGATATTGGCGGTATAAGCTCTCGTCGCAGGCCATAGCGTTCACTTCCTTTTTGCGGCTGCTTCAAATGTAGCCGGATGTCCGTCAGGTGCTTGTCCTGTCGGAATCGCGGCGCTGCCCCTTGAAGCGCGGGTCGGACGGCTTTTCCGCGTTTTCCGGAATCGCCCATGAGCGCCCGAACCGGGACGCGCCGGGGATCCGCCCCTCGGCGCAATACTGGTTGACCCGCCGCTCCGACACGCCCCAACGGTAGGACGCCTCCCGAATGGAGATATAGCCCTTGATCCCGTTCATACCGCACCTCCGCATGGATAATACTCAACATGATACATTATATACGAATATCCGAAGAAACACAAGGCATCCAGCGAAGTGTTCAGAGAAAAGTTACGGATAGGAGCGACATTTTTTGAAAAAGTCCTCCGAAACTGGCCAAAACGCCCTGTTCGGATTGTAGTATGGGTAGAGGGGGAAATACGGGGGTACGAAGTAGTCAGCAAGCACAGCAAGCGAGTACTTGCTTGCTGATTTTGCGCTGTTCAGGTCCCTTGCCCGAACAGTCAAAATTGCTTGCTGGGATATCCCAGACCCTTATAAGAAACGGAGGCTGCCCATGGCAAACCGAAAGCGGAACATTCAGATGAAGTTCTATGTGACGGAGGAGGAAAAACGGCTCATAGATGAAAAGATGGCGCAGCTCCCCACACGGCGGTACGGCGCGTATCTGCGGAAGATGGCGATAGACGGGTATATCATCCAGCTTGACACCACGGATATCAAGCGGATGAACGCTGCCCTGTCCGCCATTGGTCGGAACGTCAATCAGATCGCCAAGCGTGTCAACGCCGGAGGCGGCGCGTACAAAGCGGATATGCGGGAGATACAGGAGAGGCTGGATGAGATATGGCAGTTACAAAGACGCATCCTATCAAGTCAACGCTGAAAGCGGCCATTGACTATATCTGCAACCCGGAAAAGACGGACGGAAAACTGCTTGTATCCTCCTATGGCTGCGCCGCCGAGACTGCGGATATCGAATTTGCCTGGACCCGCCGCCATGCCATCGACAAGGGAACGAACCTGGGCCGGCACCTCATCCAGGCGTTTGAGCCTGGGGAGGTCACGCCGGAGGAGGCCCACCGGATCGGCATGGAGCTGGCGCGGGAGGTCCTGGGGGGAAAATATGAGTTTGTCCTCACCACCCACATAGACAGGGATCACGTCCATAACCACCTGATTTTCAATGCGGTCAGTTTCCAGGATCACCGGCACTACCACTCCAATAAGCGGAGCTACCATGAGATCCGCCGCACCAGCGACCGAATCTGCAAGGAGCATGGCCTGTCCGTCATCGTCCCAGGCCGGGACAAGGGCAAGAGCTACATCGAACACCAGGCGGAACAGAACGGCACCAGCTACAAGGCGAAGCTGCGCTCCGCCATCGACCGGCTCCTGCCCGGCTGCGCCGGCCTGGAGGACCTGCTCCGCCGCCTTCAGCGGGAAGGGTACGAACTGAAACGGGGCAAGTACATCTCCGCCAGGGCACCGGGCCAGGAGCGGTTCACCCGATTGAAGGCCCTGGGCGCCGACTACGCAGAGGAGGCCCTGACCGCCCGGATCGCCGGCAGGCCCAGCCCCTCCCGCCAGCCGAAGCAGCGCACCGGGAAGCCCAGCCTGCTCATCGACATCCAGAACAATATCAAGGCCCAACAGAGCGCCGGTTACAAGCATTGGGCAACCATCGAGAACTTGAAGCGGGCGGCGGAAACGCTGAACTTCCTGACGGAGCATGGCATCGGAAGTTTGGAGGACCTGTCCGAGCGGTGCGACGGGGCGGCGGCCGCCACCGCCAGGGTGAAGGCGGACCTCCGGGCAACGAAGAAAGAAATGGAGCGGCTGACCCTCACTATGAAGCACGCCGCCGCCTATCGCCAGCTCCGTCCCCTGTATGAGGAATACCGCCAGTCCAGGGACAAGGAGAAGTTCCTCCGGGGGCATGAGGGCGAAATCATCCTGTTTGAGGCGGCGGCAAGAGAGCTGAAACGCCTGGACGCTGTACCCCTGCCCGCCACCAAACGGCTCCGGGCCGAGATGGACGGGCTCACCGCCAGGCGGACCGCCCTGCAATCGGAATATCGGAAGGCCCAGCGGGAGGAGCGAGAGTACGACACCCTCCGCCAGAATGTGGAGGCCCTGCTGGAAAAGCCAAGGGAAGCCGAACCGCAGAGGCAGCGGAATCACGAACTGGAATAGGTAGGATTGTGCGCTTTGCCGGACTTTTCAAAGGCCCCTGGGCGCGGTCTGATTTTATCTGTATAATGGGAGGCAGGAATGGAGGTGCCGCCAATGACGAGAACCGAGGCCGTTAAGGAATTTTTCAAGAAGGCAGTTTTGCCCGTCGCCATCGCCGGGCTGCTGTACTGCATTTTCAAATCCGCCTGCATCAGGAATGGAGAGCTGGATCTTCTCTGGCTCTGGATACTCTGCGGCCTGCCCTTCGGCATCCATCGGATGTGCGTCTGGATCGTGCCGGGCGGCGACTCCCTGGGCGGCGGCGCCGCCCTGTTTGTTCTGAACTTCGTGATCGGCGGCATCATCGGCGGCTTCGTCCTGGTGTGGCGCCTGCTGGTGGCGGCATGGTATGTGCCCCTCACCATCTACCGCCTGATCGTGGGATATTGAGATGGACAAATGATAGAGAGCCGGCTGGCATTGACCAGCCGGCTCTCCTCATGGTGTCCGCTCCAGAATAAATTTTGTTACCAGATCCGCATACTGTTCCAGCCGCACCATCAGCGCCAGGTGGCCGCCGGTCAGGTCGGTGACCACCGTGGGACTTGGCATCAGGGCGATCAGGTCCTCCCGGCAGGCCGGGGTGAAGGTGGTGTCGTCCTCGGACAAAATCAGCAGCACCCGCCCCTCCCACGGGGCAAAATCATTGCGGGTCATGCCAAAGTAGTGTTCTGCGTCACAGAGAAAGTCAATCATGTGCTGTTCATAGGGCTTGGTGAGCAGTTCCATCATAGCGCCGCACAGTTCCTCCATAGCGGCCTTTTCCTGGGCTGTAAAGCCATCGGTTTTCTTTTTCATCACCGCCCATCTCATCATCCGCTTGATGAGCGGAAACGGCAGGAAGGCAAGCCATTTTTTGAACTTCCGCTGGCTTTCGATTATCTTCATCAGATCCTGATACCCGGCCTTGCTCATGTTGCCGGACAGCGAGCAGGTGTTGGAGAGGACCAGCCCCTCCACCACTTCCGGGTGGCGGGAGGCGATGACCTGGGCCACTACGCCGCCCAGGGACTGTCCCACCAGCCAGACCTTTTCCTTCAGGTGGCGGAGCAGTTCTGCCACGGCGTCGGCAAACTCGCCGTTGTCCGCAAACTGGAGCTGATAGTCAAAGGTCAGCACTGAAAAATCTCCGGCGAACCTGGCAAAGTGCTTATAGAACAGGTCGGACAGCCCAATGCCGCCCGTGAGCAGAACCAGCGTGGCTTTGGCCTGGGGATTTTGATAGTAGCGATAAGTAAAGGGCTTCCCGCCGCTGACCGTGAAGGTGGCGGCGGGATAAGTCCGGCGAAATTCTGCAAGCGTCATCAAATCTTCCTCTTTCTATTTTCCCTGCCGTTCTTTGTCCCAACGGGAACCCTTTTTGCAGATATAAAAGTCACAGCAGTCACCGCCGGCAGCCAGCGTTTTGGTACGGTAGAGCCGCCCACCCATCCAGTCGACGGACATCGTGTCCAGAGCGCATAGATAGGGAACCAGATGAGGAAGGCCCTCCTGTCGGCCCAGGGCACACAGACCGCACTGGTGGTAAAGGATCGTATATTCCTCTGCATCCCGGCCGAAGATGACCTCGGCATTCCACTGAAAGGGGTTCCTATCTGCATCCGCCAAAGATGCAGTCGCTGCTCGCTTATATTGAGCCTTCAATGTAAATGCAGTCTTGGCTTTGCCCCGGAAGGCGGTCACAACCAGAGGAGAACGCATACTGGCACTTACCATGCCCTCAAAGCACTTTTCACTCATTTTTTCTTCTGCCGCCTTATAGATAGACAGCCATAGAATTCCACCAGTCAGGCAGACCCGCAACGGGTTTTCCATCATGGAGCCAATATCCGGGGTACGGGATACCATTTGCCGGTAAATCTGCTTAGAGAGCTGCTTCAACGCAGAAATATCCCATCCCAACTCCTGCCTTGCCAGATACCGAAATGCGGCAGGAGCGATGGCAACCCACATCAGCCTTTCACAATATGTATAGTTCATGACAAACCTCCGTCTTACTTCCGCCCCACCAGCATCCGGGAGTCGCCCAGCATCATCATGGCCGCCCGGCGGCGGGAACCGAAAGCCTCCTGGGCCGTGTCGATGAGCCGTACATCCGCATATCCCATGTCCCGCAGTTCCTGGGCGAAGGCCTCCATGTTCCCGTACATGTGGGGCTTCATCTCATCGTTGAGGGCGAACACGCCGCCTTTTTTCAGCACCCGCAGGGTCTCCAACAGCAGAGCCTGCTTGTCCGCACCCATTACATTGTGGTAGACATAGTTGCTCACCACGGCGTCGAAACTCTCATCAGGGAAATCCAGCTTGTTGGCATCCCCGTGCCGGAACGCACACCTGAAGCCGACGCCCTCGCTCTCGGCATTTTTCTCGCACATGGCCTGACCATAGCCGTAGGCCGCGCCCCAATAGTCGATGCCGGTGACCTCAGCATCCGGCCAGGTCAGCGCCGCCCGGATACTCAGCGCCCCGGAGCCGCAGCCCACCTCTAAGAGACTGCCCTGGCCGTCGAAATTAAGATGCGCGAGGACGGTCTTGTGCACCCGCTCCATCATCCCGCCTCCGCCGAAGGCATACTGTTTCCGTATCCATGTGATCCAGACCAGCAGGGCCAACAGCGCCGCTGCGGCGACGGAGAACAGGACGCCCAGCGCGGCGATATGGAACACCGTAAATGACAGCACCGCCAGTACCACAGACAGCGCCAAAAGGGCGCCTACCACATAGAAAACAGGGTTTGACATCCAGCTCCCGTAATGTTCCCCATGCGTCCCAAGGCGGATTTCTTTTTGCTGAACTTGATTTTGCTTCATTTGAACCATCTCCGTATTATCAAATTTTTTGCAGCAGCAGACACAATCCCGCCTGGGCCGCCGCCATGAGTGGGCACAGCAAGAGCGGCCACTGAAGCAGATGCTCCGGCAGAGCGTATTCCTTCATCCAGGCTTTGAACCCATAGCCGGGGTGCCCTTCGGTTCCTGAGATGATAAAACGGCGTTTTGCTTTTTTCTGTATCAGCCAGAAGTCCAGAAAAAGCAGATCACAGACATTGACGACCATCCACTGGATATATCCCGTCAGGGCCAAACGCCAGAAGCCGGTTGTCCCGCCCTCCACAGTGCTGACCGCACCATAAAGAAGGAGAGGCAGCAGCTCTCCAAAGCAGATCCAAAGCCGGTAAAAACGGTTTTCGGCCTTTGTCGGCGGATCTTTTGCCGCCTTGATGATGGCGGGCGGATAGCAGGGAAACATCAGCCGGGGCCTATACAGCGCCACCGCCGCGGCGAACAGGTTAAAATAGGCCGCCATGGCAATCCCGTCCAGGATGGTGCGTGTCCAATTCACATATATCCCCCTTTCACTTGTAAGTAATCATAAGGTTAGCAATAACTAACCGATATGTATTCAGTATACCTTGTCCCGCGTGAAAAAGCAATGCACCATTGATGCCTTCCTGCGATTTTGCACTATGGAAATGTGGAAAACGGCCGCTCCGCCGATGGAAAACAGATATTCACGGCCCGATGGAAAAGCCGCCGGCTTTCCCACAGCCCGCAAACATCGTTTCCCACAGTTCCGCAAGCATGACCGTTTACGCACATTCCCACAGCGCCTACTACGGCGAATATCCTTCCCGTCCGATCCTGATTGAAAGAGAAAAAAGAGAACAAAAAAAGAAGCGGGAGCGTCACCCTCGGCCTAAACCGAAGGCGGCGCTCCCACTCTGTTATGGAAAAGTGTTCAAAACAGCCTCTTTGTCCCCCCTCAAATCAGAGGGAGAGGCCCACATGGGGAAATCATAAGGGCGGCTCCCGGAAAAGCCGCCACAGGCGATTTTTCAGCCCGTTTTCAACCCCTATTCCCGCATTTTTTCGAGCGTGCGGACTGGTAATGGGGACAGGCGATGAGGACTGCCCGGAAGCTCTGCTTGCAGGGATGGACACAGCCCTTGCAGATCTCGTTGTACCTGCGGCGGCCGTTCTCCCCGAGG
>ENA-OPBG01000599-OPBG01000599.1-human-gut-metagenome-genome-assembly--contig:-NODE-599-length-29746-cov-10.456603_pt1 | contig 29746 bp, 27 predicted proteins | sample MGYA00241065_ERZ501446 | MGnify/ENA primary metagenome ERZ501446 (study PRJEB25962, sample SAMEA2042632) | human gut metagenome | biome: human gut; feature: human-associated habitat; material: faeces...
AGCTTCCTTTTGTCACCTACACAGCCAATGCTCTGGTCAATTCCATCCTTTCAGAATTTGCAGAACGTGCCAGCCGTTATAAAGCCATAGTGGAGTACAGTATTGTCATTGGCAGAAGTCTCAACATGGAAGATATTGATCTGTGCCGAATGTTGACAAATATATTGGAAAATGCAGTAGAAGGGTGTCAGAAGGTTTCTGAAGAACAACGGATCATCCGGCTGAATCTCCATTCAAAGGGAAATTTTCTGTTTATTAAATGTGAAAACTCCTGCAATGAGGATAACCTGAGAATCACGAATGGAAAATATAAATCCAGTAAAAAGAACAGTGACAAACACGGTTACGGTCTTAAGATCATCAATGGAATCGCCGAAAAATACAATGGTATACTGAACGTACAGGTACGTGGTGGCTTTTTTGCTGTAACAACAACGCTTTGTCTTGACGAAAATAACGATTAATAGGAGGCTTTCACTATGTACCATATTGTCATCTGTGATGATGAACCGATTTTTTTAACACAGATATCAGAAATGATCATCGATATTTTAGCGTCCATGGGAGAATCCTGCGAGATTCGAAAATATACTTCTATTTCAGAATTAAAAAATACATTGCAGAATACTCCCAAAAGCTGTGACATTCTGATTCTTGATATTATGCTGGGTGAAAACAATGGGATCAGCTTTGCAGAATGTCTCCGTGACACTGAAAACCAAATTCCCGTTATCTTCATTTCCAGCAGTAAGGAATTTGTATTCGATGCATATTCTGCTGAACCTGTAGGTTATATCCTTAAGCCGGTCAGCCGTCAAAAACTTGCAGAAGCACTAACCCGTGCAATCCGACATCTGATCCCGAAATCCATTATAATCGACACTCCGTCCAGAACTGTATCCTTTCATATCAGGGATATTACCTATATTGAAATAATCAATAAAGAATTGCAGATTCATCTTCAGGATGGTACTGTCACGAAGATATATAAATCCCTTTCTGCAGTCCGTGAAATTCTGCCGAAAGATATCTTCGTGCAATGTCACAGATGCTACATTGTTTCTCTGTATGCTGTCCGTTCAATCCGACGTTTTGAAATCACACTGAATAATCATGAAATAATCCCGGTCAGCAAATACAGCTACCGGGATGTCCAGGAACAATTACAGCAATACGCTGCAAAATGGTTTTAATTTCTGCAAACAGCAGAAAACGGCGGTCTTATCGACCGCAGAATTCTCATTGATATTTTGCAACAAGCTCTCCGGCATTTGCTTTCACATCATCGGAAACAAGCCCCGGGAATTCCTCTTCCAGTTCATTCAGGATATTCATAATATCTTCTTTTTCCTGATCGGTGCTGATAACAACCTCGCAATAGTTGATCTTCTCCATACCTGCCACTGAGGTTTCCAGCTGCATAATATAATCCACATGCGGATTCCCATATAATCGGATCAGATCCTCCTGCGACCTTGCTTTCATCTTAAAGTTCAATGCATATTTCAGGTTCCGTTTCATACTGTAATTTTTGTCAGTTCCGAGTATACTGTCCACAAAAATAGATAGTGGATTTCTTCCCTCCATGGCAGCCGTTGTTGTTGTCATTCCGGACCATCTTGGATTAATTTCGATAATATACCATTCTCCTGCCCGGTAAACCAGATCGACCTGCACCGTTCCTTCAAATTTCAAACTCTGTGCCATATTAAGCAGTTCTTCCTGTACCTTTTCAAAATGATAGGAAGGATCCGTCACCGGACCAAATTTTACAGAGCTTAACGAATCTGTAATGCCCTCTTTTGTTACAGAAAAGGCGATCGGCGGAAGGACACTGTAACGTCCCTCTACACCATGAATTTCCGTTCCGAACTGTTCTCCCTGAATCAGTTCTTCCACCATTATATCTGAATTGTTCCGATCGGAATTAAGAAAGCTCTCTACTTCCTCATAGGAGTTCATGATTTCCACTCCGATTGACCCTGCACCTAATGTATCCTTCACAATGACCGGAAAGTTTATTTCCTTAATCCGATAAAAAACATATTCCTTATATACATTTACACTGACACCCGGATTCTTCTTCTCCGCAAGAAACAGCTCATGGTGAATATAGATTCCCTTTGCCGCTTTGACAAAGCTACGGAACATGATATTACTACGCCACTTATCAAATGCTGCCACTGACACCAGCGTATTATTGGCAATGGTTGCAATTCCTCTTTTCTGTAATTCCTCAGCAATGAGAGCGGTCTTGATCGGTACCCAGTCAAAGGGAACGGCTCCCGATGCAATTGCTACAGCAATATCCGGTCTCTGCTGTGCAATCAGCTCTGCCGTATCCTCCGCACTCATTCCACTCTCCAAAAGCACGTATTTCACCTTCTCAGGTTTTTTGCAGATTTCCCCATCTGCCACGTCAAAAATGTAAGAACCATTCAGGGGTCCTGCTACAACAAATTCGCAGTCCGGATAAAGCCGGTCCATTTCATCCCAGGTATCTGCCCGGAACGGCTGGTAGGTTGTTTTTGTTGATGAATTGGAATGTGCTGATGTTGACGCACTATAAAATACAATACGCATAATCTCTTCCTCCGCCTATTTTCTATGATTCAAACTGTGCCTGATATAATCTGGCATAGGCTCCGTTTTGTGCTAATAGCTCTTTGTGGCTGCCCTGCTCCACGATATGCCCGTTCTCCATAACCAGGATTACGTCTGCATTGCGAATTGTGGACAGACGGTGGGCAATGACAAAGCTTGTCCGTCCCTCCCGCAGCTTATCAAGTGCCTGATCAATCATGGCTTCGGTTCTGGTATCTACAGAACTTGTTGCCTCATCCAAAATGAGAATATTCGGTTTCACAAGAAATGCCCTGCAGATCGTCAACAACTGCTTTTCTCCGGCAGAAAGGCTTGACATTTCATTGGAAATTACAGTCTGATAACCATCAGGCAGTGTACTTACAAACTGATCCACGAAGGTCTCCCGGCATGCATTCCGGAATTCTTCTTCCGTGATTTCCCGTTTCAAACCATATTTCAGATTGTCTCCGATCGTTCCTTTATACACCCAGGTGTCCTGCAGAACCATTGCAATGTTCTCCCGCAGGCATGCTCTTGTAAGGTCGTGAATTTCTACTTTGTCATCAAAAATAATTTCTCCAATGTTTACTTCATAAAATCGTTCGATCAGATTTACAAGTGTTGTCTTGCCGGCACCAGTTCCTCCAACAATAGCGACCATCTGGCCCGGTTCTACAACAAGGTTCATATGTTCAATCAGCTTCCTCTCAGGTACATAAGAAAAGCTCACATCCCGGAAATCGATCTTTCCCTGCAACCGGTAGCTCTCTCTGGCTTCCGGTTTTTCTTCAGCCTGATCTTCACTATCTAACAGCTCATAGATCCGGTCAAGAGACGCTATTCCGGACTGCAGTGAAGAATACGCCTGGGACAGCTTGGAAAAGGGTGTCTGAAACTGTCTGGTATACTGAATAAATGCCTGCACATCTCCGACCGTCATCTGTCCGGATATTACCCGTAAAGCACCTCCCAATGCCACAATCACATAATTCAGATTCGTAAAGAACCGGGACAATGGTTGAATCAGGTTCGATACGGCCATAGCTTTGAAGGAAGATTCATACAGCAGACGATTCTGCTTCCTGAAAGCTTCCACGAACTTCTCTTCCTGACCATAAAGCTTCACAATATTGTGTCCGTTCACACTCTCTTCCACATTACTGTTAATCATTCCGGTATAATACCACTGCTTCTGATATTCCTTACGCACAAACCTGGAAATCAGGGTCACAATCCAGCCCGAGACCGGAATAATGATCACAGTGATCAATGCCAGCCTCCAGTTAATTGCAGTCATCATGACAATCATCCCGACCAGCTGGAAAATACTGTAAATCGTATCTGCACCGGAAGAATTCAGAGTCGTGACCACATTATCAATATCATTTGTGGTCCGGCTCATGATATCTCCGTGACTGTTTGTATCAAAATAATTTAATGGCAGCGACCATAGCTTTGTCTCTACCTGACTGCGCAATTCTTTCGCCGTATCAGAGATGATCCGTGTGGAAAACCATGCGGACAGCCATTTCGATACGAACTGGATCAGAAAAATCACACTCGATATCCCTGCCCAGAAGAAAAACCGGTCCCAGTGAATGTTACTGCTTACCGGGTTTGACATATCCTGTACAATGGAATCCGTTGCATACCCCAGATACTGCGGTCCCCGCGCTGTAGCAACCGCTGAAATAATAATACTGAACAGCATAAGAGCGGTCAGCATCTTATTTTTAAAGAAGAAGAGCTTTAACAGCCGCTTGAAAGACCCCTTTTGTATGGTCTTTTTCTGCTTTGTACTCATGATGCCACCTCCTTATCTGTGGGCTGGGAAGCCACAATTTCCTGATAAGTCCGGCTGCTTTGCATGAGTTCTTCATGTGTTCCAACCGCTTCAATACGTCCCTGATTCATCACAAGGATCTGGTCAGCATCCTTAATGGTACTGATTCTCTGTGCAACAATAATCACAGCCGCATTCTGTGTAACCGGCTTCAGTGCTCTTCGCAGCTCCTGGTCTGTCCGGTAATCCAGTGCAGAGAACGAATCATCAAACAAATAGATGGAGGGTCTGCGGACAATTGCTCTTGCGATTGCAAGCCGCTGCCGCTGCCCGCCCGAAAAGTTTGTTCCCCCTTCGGAAATCTTCATCTTAAGACCACGTTCGTTTTTCTCCACGAATTCCTTTGCCTGCGCAATCGAAAGAGCCTCCCAGAGTTCTTCCTGTGTTGCATCCGGTTTTCCATCCCGCAGATTGTCCTCCAGCGTCCCCGAAAACAGGAAAGCCTTCTGCGGAACCATGCCGATTGCCTGATCAAGCTCATGCCTTAACAGCTTCCGGACATCCATGCCATCTACGAAGACCGTCCCCTCTGTCACATCTGCAAGACGTGGAATCATATCAAGCAAGGTAGTCTTACCACATCCGGTAGATCCGATAATCGCCGTCGTTTTACCCGGCTGTGCGCAGAAGGAAATGTCCTTCAATACAGGCTCCACCTGCTCATTATCCGGTGCATAGGAATACGTCACATGTTCAAAACATATTTCTCCCCGGAACTGCTCTGGCAAAAAAGCATCCTCTCTGTCCTGAATTTCACTTTCACTGTTTAAAATCTCTTCAATACGTGTAACCGATACCTCGGCTCTTGGCAGCATAATAAAAATCATGGAAGCCATCAGGGTTGCTGTCAGAATAAAGGATATGTAGGTTACGAAGCCGATCACCTGTCCAATCTGTACCTGACCGTTCCCCGCCATACGGCCGCCAAGCCAGATCAGCGAAATATTGGCAAAGCTCATTGTCAGGGTAAAGATTGGCTGCATCAGCCCTGTAATCTTACCGATGCTGGTATTAATCCTTGAAAGATCTCCGTTAATCCGTTCAAAGCGTTCCTTCTCGCCTTGTTCCTTCGTAAAGGCCTTTACCACACGGATACCGGAAATCTGATCCCTGAGTACGGTATTCATCTCATCTATTTTCGTCTGCTGTTCTCTATAATAAGGAAGGATCAGCTTTAAAAATACCACAGAAACCCCAAGCAGCAGAGGTATCGTCACAAGCAATACCACCGAAAGCTTCACGCTTTGGGACAAGGCAAGCACAAGACCTCCGATAAACATCATCGGTGCTGCGATAATCGCGGTAAATAAGAACGTAATAAACTGGATTACCTGCTGTACATCGTTTGTTGCCCTTGTAATCAGCGTAGGAGCTCCCATGCTTCCGATCATCCTGCGTGAAAAATGTATCAGCTTCTCATAAACCTGCTCCCTCAAATCCCGTCCGGTCATCAGTGCCACCTTTGCTCCGAAAATACCAGCCAAGGTTGATAGCAGAAACTGGATAAGAGCTATTCCCAGCATGAGAATTCCCTGATGCATGATATATGCAGCATCCGCATTCGCCACACCATAATCGATCACTCTGGAATTGATTGTTGGCAGATACATGGTTAAAAAGGACTGACCAAGCTGCAGTAAAATGACCAGTATCAAAAGTCCCCTGTATGGGCTTAATACTCTTCGCAAAAATCCGGTCATGCCTGTCCCTCCATAAAATCATCAATAACGGAAGCATATGCATCCATCATCTTACGCCCCGGCATACCCGGAAATGCATTTACCTCTGCCAGCACATACTCTCCATCACCAATCATAAGATCCAGTCCGATAATCGGAAGATCAAATATGGACGCCACCTTTTCACAGAATACCTTTTCTTCTTCGGTAAGAGTCTTCTCCTGTGTAGTTCCACCCACATGTACATTCGAACGGAATTCATCAGGATTCGATGCATGGCGCTCCATCGAAAAATAATATCTGCCATGGAGAACAACAACACGGATGTCTCTTCCTTTGGAAGTAGCAATATATTCCTGTGCCACATAAGCCTGTCCATAGGAAAGAGTTGCAAAGTAATCCTTAAGCTCCTGGCCGTTATGGATCAGTTCTACACCAATCCCGCCAAATCCACTGTCCGGCTTCACAACAAATGGATAACCAAAACGACCAGACAGTGTTTCGGGATCAGAATCTTTGAAAAACACCATCGTATCAGGCACCCGTATTCCATTCTGTGCAAATCTCTGATAAGTTGCAATCTTACTTCTTGCGACCTGAAGCTCACGCAGATTTAAAATAGATGGAATTCCCGCATCCTGAAGCATATTCTCCAGAATAAATCCATCCGTGGATCCAAGTAGTGGCCAGAAATAATCCGGCTTTTCCATTTTTTCGCCCAGACAGGTGATCGCAAGTTCCCCGTTCCTGCAAATTTCAATCGTGGAATATTCGCAGAAAAGCACTTCCTTATCTTTACCTATCAGTGCCTGCATCTGCCTTCTTCCATTTGTCTTAACATCTTCCACAGTACTGTCCTGGCTTGCTACTAAAGCTAAAATTTTCATAGGCTTCTCCTTTTATTTTCACAAAGTCCTTCCATTTATTTTACAAGCTCCACCCCGTATTCTGTCTGACTGAAAAAGAATTTCCGCTGCAGTTCATTCCGGATGATGTGCACAGGCTTCAGCTGTGCCGGCGCAATTCCCTTCATTATCATCAGATCACGGTATAAGCTATATGTCTCCGGCTCTAAGATATTTAACTTAGTTGGCGCACAGATTCCTTTTGCCACCTTATCTCCCATGGACGGATTGGCCTTAGCAAGATTCCTCTCCAGAAAAAAACGGATTTCCTTTGCTTTCATCCCCTCCGGAAGGCTTTCGATTTCCATAAAATAAGTATAACGTGGAGGAACATGTTCAACATCCGGATATACTGTAAAATCAATCATGTCAAAGCCAAGCTGCTTTGCTGTATCCTCTGCGGCAGTCCTGAGTGCCACTTCTGTTGTCTTCTCCCCCATAATACTGACTGTCTGATCAATACGTCCGATGAATTCCAGAATCGGCAGATTCTTATATTTTCCTACAATCTTTACCGCATCACGCATACGATACCGGTAAAAACCGGAAAGATTCGTAACAATCACTTCATATTCTTTACCTGTCTCAAGCTGATCTATCGTTACTATTTTGGAGAAATCATCATCTGCGTCTGTCGGCAGAAATTCATAGAACATACTGTCCGGAACCGGCACGCTCTTCTCATCATTTAACCGGTACGGGACACTGATCATGCCTTCAGATGCATTAATTCCGGTAAAATAACGGGCTATTTTTTCTCCCATATATTTCTCTTTGATCTTATCAGCATAAACCTTAAATCCACCGGAACCGACACCGGTAAGGAACTGTGCATGAGGCCACAGCTTCGGTACAATCGGTTCCTCAAACCCCTGCATGAAAATTCCCCTCAGTTCCTGCGCTCTCTCCGGCATGGGCTGAATTTTCTTTAAGAGACTGGAACGGACTTCCTCTGACATTTTAATACCCAGATCAATCGTTCCCTGTTCAATATCATTAACCAGAAGCTCCCAATGCTGTTCCATATAACGCAATACTTCCAGTAAAAATCCAAGAAAGTTCGCTGCCATATTCGTAAGATCCTGGTCCATCAGTCCGAAACGTGCATGCAGATATCTGGTGTTGGTTTCCGATTCCGGATAAATTGCTTCATCGGGAGATGTAAAACTCATTCCGAGGTAAGGGCGGAATTCACCGATCATTTTTACTGACAAAGCCCCATAAGTAACACCGCTTTTCACGTGCTGGATCTCTGCAATGGATTCCGCAATGGACATATTCCGTCCGTTGATCCAGTCTTCTCCGAGTTCTTTTGCGACCAGACCCATACGGTAGGGACCATTATACTTCTGAAAAACCTGAAAAGCCTCTTCCGTCAACGGTATACGCTTGGGATTTCCAACCGTTCCTGAAGACTTGTTATAATGTACAACCTTACCGGAGGTAATCAGATTCTCCTCCCCATCCTCACTCATTCTTAAAATATAGCCTGCATAATCATCGTATACACTGACCGGAACCTTCTTCTGGTATTCTTCTATGGAATGAATATTCGCAAAGCCATATTTCCTTCCATATTCCGTATCCTTATTTTGTTCCAGAATCCTTAAAAGCAGCTTTTCATTTTCCCCCATGGGATCCTCTGCCATCCGATTCAATGCTTCCACTACCGGTATTCCCAATTTGATCTGTTGCAGATTCCCCTGTCCGGCAGGTGTTAATTTTCTCTCTTCAATTGTCATATTCTTTTCCCCATTTTCATCTGTCTTTTATTGTTCGACTGTCAAAATACTGTCAAATCCGGTTGCTTCAAATACTTCCATAATAATTTCATTGACATGCTTTACAACCATACTTCCCTTTGCTGCATTCATTTTCTTCTGACAGGATAAAAGAACTCTTAATCCGGCACTGGAAAGATACGCAAGATCGGTAAAGTCCAGAACAAGCTCAGTAACTCCATCAAGCTTTTGGAAAATCTCCTTCTCAAATCCCGGTGCTGTTGCAGAGTCCATTCTTCCTTCCAAAGCAACCTCCATTTTCTTTCCCTGTGTTTTAACATCAAATTTCATTGATTTAACCCCCTTGTATTTTATACATATGCGGTAACTATTTTATCTGAATCCGTGCTTTCTTCAGTTCCCTGTTCTTTATCTGAATTTGTGTTTTCTGTATCAGTATTTTTCTCTTGATGATCCTGATCCGTAATATCTGCTTGATCTTCTTTTACAGGTAATTCTGAATCTTGTTCCATCATAAGAATATTGCCTGCATACACGGTTGTTGCTACAATACTTTGACTTAAAGTACTGAACAGCAATACAAAAGATAGCAAACATGCTTTCTCTATTTTTTCTCCTTTCTTCTTTTAACTGTTTTTATATCTATATTATATATATTATTTGAATCTAGTTTCTCTGTCTATATTTTTGCGTGAATAGTCAAAATATAGTGTAAAAAGACATTCATCTGATTTGATTTTGCCGTTTGCAAAGTTCTTCTTTTGATAAAAGATTAACTTCCTGATTTTCTATATTCCGTATTACTGAATTTTGATTTTCACAATTATTAGGCGGCTCATTCTAGTATTATTCCATACTTTTAAAAGTAAGAAAGCCTGCAATCACTCCGGTTCCCAGAGAAATTAACAGGCTGATCAATAAGGGTTTTTGCTTCATTAAAGAGCTCCCTTTATTTTTAGAATTAATTTATTATATTCTGCTGTCATGGAGACATTCTACTTTTGGCTGCGTTACTGAGAATATTATCTATTGTCTGCTTTATTGGTTTTTCCTGAATCCGTGAAGTTGATTTCCTCACATACTCCTTAAACCCTATAGTTTCATGCTTTTGCAATATTTTTTTCCAATATTGTTATTCACCCACCAGGTGAAAGCAGTCTGTGGTAAAATAGACATAACAAAATCTATGGATTGGAGTCTTTTACCATGAATAACAACCACCGAATCACACTGAACACCAATAAGAACATTATTGTTGAGTTTACAAATGAACGTATTATCCCAGCCAGCGGTCTGGCTGTTGTTGGCGCCCTCCTTGGGAAAAGCGATTTCATCAAAAAACTCAATCGCATGGACGTGACATCCAATCGGTCTCAGCATCAGATTAAAAATGGTGATATTGTACTCACTTACCTTGGAATGCTTTGCATGGGCAAACCTTACTTTGAAGCTTTTTCATTATCAAGCGAAAACTTCGCCGAGAAAGCACGGATGACTGGTTTGAAATGGCAAAGCAGTATTGCCGGAATGTAACCAGTCCCAGAGACGGAAAAACCGTCTATATAGGCAGTGACTGGAAAACCGTTACCAGTAAGCAGTTCAATACAGAGTATACACTCCGTGCCGGATACGAGATTACAGAGCGAACCATTGATAAGTATGGTCAGTTCAACCTTGTTCCCGATATTGAAGTTGAAGCCTGGTGGACAAACCTTGGTGACCCGGATGAGGAAATCATCAGTCTGTATCATGCCCATGGGGAATGTGAGCAGTTTCATAGTGAGGTAAAAACAGACATGGATCTGGAGCGGCTTCCATCCGGAAAGTTCGCGACCAATGCACTGATACTCGAATTAGGGATGATCGCATATAACATTCTCCGTATGATCGGTCAGGGCACAATTGGAGGACGGGCACCCCGTCAGAAGAGGGATGTTAAACGCCGTCGTTTACGCACAGTTATCAGCAACCTGATTATGATGGCAGGACATATAACCATGCATGCACGCCAGTTGATAACCGGCCTCGGAAGAAGCAACATCTGGCGACATATATTTTCTGATATCTGTCAGAAATATGCTGTCACAAACTCATAAGTAACAAAGCAATTTTATAGCAGGCTTATTTCGTGTACCCTTTTTGCCCAGTGACTGCTTTTGTTCCCGGTGCTGATACAGAAAAAGCCACAGAAGTATGCTCACATCATGAAACAAACTTACCTTTGGAAGATTGGTTCTCTTAAAGAATGAACTTCACGGATTTAGGTTAGTTGCTAAGTCTCTTGGTGTGGTGGTACTGTTACCAATGGACTTAATGGGAGCCGCATAGCCTTCTGGTGCAACAGGAGAATCATCCCAGCCATTTGCAAAGGAATATAAGACCAGTCCCATCTTCCCGAACAGTCGTTCCAGGAAATCTGGATCTGACGTTGCAATTTTCCCAATGATTTTGATCCCATAACGGTTTAACATCGTTCTGGTAGATCTTCCGACATACAAAAGGTTAGCTGCAGGAAGATTCCAGACGATACTCTGGTAATTTTCTTTATGAAATTGGGTGATCGCATCTGGTTTTTTATAATCGCTTCCAAGCTTAGCAAAAATCTTATTCCACGAAATCCCGATACTGACTGTGATCCCCAATTCCTTTTTTACACGGCTTCTAATCTCATCTGCAATCTTTTTTTCATCCCCTTTTAAGGCGGTACTTCCAGTCACATCCAGCCACGCTTCATCACATCCATAAGGCTCCACCAGATCGGTATACTCTCCATAAATCTCCCGCAGCATGGAAGAAAACTGTAGATAAAGCTCCATTCTGGGCGGAACAACAACCAGATCCGGACAGGCACTTTTAGCTTGCCACAAAGCCTGTCCTGTCTTTACCCCCTTTTGCGTAGCAGTATAATTTGCTGTCAGAACAATCCCACGTCTGGATGCCTGATACGCTTTAATCGCAGGCTTGTTCAAAACTCTGGACCAGTACGCAGCGATCTGGTAATGTGCAGACCCACATACAGCCTCCATGTGATATGATTTCTTCTGGTATTCCACACCTTTCCATGATTATTGGCAGACGTCTTGGTATCCAGATTATCAAGCATGCTTCATCTATCTGTTCCTATCAAAATATCGTTTTGCAAGTTATCAAGACGCATTCTTCTTTAATTCAAGGATTTTCTTCCTGATTTCTTCTATAACTAATTTAAACGCCTCATCGTTTTTTCCCGTTGGATCTTCCAGTCCCCAGTTATCGTCAAAAGGCCTGTCAATAAACGGACACCCTACATTGCATCCCATGGAAATCACGATATCAGGAGTTGGAATATCGCGAATCAGTTTGCTGTACTGACCATCTGCTTCCATATCTATTCCATATGACGTTTTCATAATCCGGACTGCATCCTGATTGATCTGCGGTTTTGTCTCTGTGCCGGCAGAATAGCTTTCAAATATATCAGATGCCAGATGCTTTCCGAATGCTTCTGCTATCTGGCTGCGGCATGAATTATGGACACAGATAAAAGCTACCTTTTTCTTACTCATAGAAGAGTCCCCTTTCTCTTATATCTTACTCCTTTTCCATAATTTTACAGTTCCTCCTGGTGCTCGTTTCATTTTCTGCTCCAGCTTCTTTCCATAATTTTCCTTCTTTGTAGTGCTTCCGGCAAAGCGCCACATAGCTTTCATTGGAGCCAAGCATGATCTGCGCACCCTCCCGTACAATTTCTCCATTTGCATACCGAGTATTACACTGTGCACGTTTTCCACACCAACAGACAGTCGGTACTTCCTCAATGACATCTGCAATCTCCATCAGACGTCTGGAGCCAGGAAATAAGCGGTTGCGGAAATCGGTGCGCAGTCCATAGCAGATCACTGGAATATTATAAAAATCCACAAGGTCGGACAAAGTGTCTATTTTCGCTTCCGAAAGGAACTGTGCTTCATCTACCAGAACTGCATCCACTTTCTTTCCCTGATAACTGTATTCTTTATTTCCTTCTTTCCAGGTTTGGGAAATCTCTTTTAAAAATTCATCCACGTATTCTGCTGAAGCAGACAATCCCATACGGGACTGGATCTTGCGTTCTCCATCCCGGTTGTCTGTTCTTGGTTTTAACAAAACGGCATACTGACCGCGCTCTTCGTAGTTATAACGGACCATTAGTATGTTTGCTGATTTCGAGCTTCCCATTGCTCCGTAGCGGAAATATAATTTTGCCATTTTCAGACTCTCCTTATGCTCAGTGTTCTTTCAAAAGCTTTTCCATATAGCTTTTCCTTCTATCAATCAAATTTCAGAACCAGTTGTCCGTCGATCCAGCTTTTCTGATCCGCCTGATGTATTTTATCATCCGCTTTTAAATTTCCAATCAAAAACGGGGATTTCGGATCATGCAAAGCATAATTCTGACGAACCGTTTTGGTATCATAATTAGCATAACAATATTTGCATCCATGAAGGCAGGTATTATATGCTCCAATATCATTTCCCATAAAACAGGCACATTCTTTCCGTAGTGGCTGCTTTTTCGGTATATCCAGCGTGGTATGGAGGGCTTTTTCGTATGTTTCCTGTGTCATACAGCCATTGCAATCTGCCCCATAACAGGCTAATTCTGTTCCTTCTCCACAGGGATATACTTTCATTCCATGTGCCGCGGCTATCTGTATCATGGTTTTCCCAAGTGACAGACGTTTTTCTTTTGGTACAGCTTGGGCTTCCGGAAAATTTCTTCTCACTTTCTGGTACAGGTCGATGAAACTGATCACGCAGGTATGGGTATAGCCCTCAAGGGCCTGTGCGATCTGTGTAAACTTTTGGATATGGACCTCTGGCGTATAAGTCTCATTCAGGAATATAGGGTCATAACGCCATCCCATGGAATCCGGTCCTGTAATCTCAGCCAGTTGCCTAAATGTATCTATTACCGCTTCTACATCTGGAACCAGAGGCTCTATTTCTTTTCCATAAGGGGTAATGGTAACGAACCAGTACATTCCATATGTTTTCAGTAAATCCATGTGTGAAAGCATAGGCGCCGGATTTTTCGAGCAGAACGCAATCAGATCTACCACAGAAGGCGAAAAGGTATATCGTGTTACCTGCTGCGGCTGATATGGATTCCGAACCATCACGTAGCCCTCTTTTATCCGGTTACACAGCCATTCCGAATAAAACGCCGGGATATCCGTCCGCATACCGGTCTGAATAATCATAAATGTGTTCCTTTCTCTTTTATGTCAGCAAACTCTCTTACACATTATTTCTCATTTACAAGCTTCCCTGTCATATGCTCAATTCTGATTGCAAATAGCTGGACACGACTTCTTGCAGAACCATTCATTTCTTTTTCTACTTCTTCTACTGTAGGGTAATATTTTTCTGCCAGTTTTTGAAGACGGTCTTCTATAATCTTGGTATCTGTGACAAGTTCTGCTTTTCCAAACACAACAACACTTGTGGCATTCCACTCCCAGTGCCCTTCTTTTTTGAAACCCTGGTTCCAGGTTGTCAGACACACTTTATTACATTTCTGGATTGCATCCATCTTGTGTCCTTCTCTGGCTCCATGAAAATAAATCGTATGATCAGCCTCTTCATAGTAAAAATTAATTGGAATGGTATAGGGATACCCTTCATCACCAATTACAGAAAAAGCAGCTCTTTTTTCATCTTTTAATATTTTTTTACATTCATCTTGTGAAACCTGTTGCTTAAATCTTCTCATCTCGCGAAACATAAGATATCCTCCTGCCAATTATTTTCCTTTTCAATGGAATCTCATTCTTAAGATTACATTTTGATTAAGGCAAACTTCATTTTTCATCTATATAGATTACCAGACAATATGTAATAACCTCCACATTGTAAGATGTTTTTCACTATATCATTATGGAAAGAGCAGCTGCGCAATATACCGAATAGTTCTTCTCCAGGCGCATGCCTCGCACTTAAAGCATCCCATTTCGGTTCTTCCATCGCTATATTCAATACTTCGCTCCTCATGTGGTTCAATTGTTCTATGAGTGAAGCAGAAATGCTCTTTATTATTTATTGATTGTCCGTCACACTGGATAATTATATCTAAAAAGTTTACAGCTTCTGTAATGTCTTTAAATCCATTAATTTCCTCAGGTTCAGGATCCTTAAAGGGTAAAATACGTGGCATTTATTTCTTTGTCTATTACTTCTTTATGGCCTGTTGCCTTCACTGCTTTCTGTGCTGCAAATACTGCACCACAGGTTTCACAGTATCTTCCTTCCGTTAATCCATCTTCTGTGCAGGTCGCTGCTACTTTTGACAGGTTTTGTCAGTCCTTTTATACTTATATAATTTTCAAAATATTTACTTTTCTGCCAAAACTGATTCAAATCCTTCTTCTGCTTTTCTTACTGTGTCTTCTATGATTTTCTCTGCAATTGGTTTCAGATCCATTTTTAAGATCTGACCGATTACTTCCTCTTGTTTGGCTTCCGGTACTTTATATAAGGTAAAGCAGCATTTCAGTAATCTTCTTAATTTGTTTTCCATGGTAAAATAGAGGTCGCATTTTTTTGCCATAAATCCTCTGGTGATTCCGGCAGAGGCAATGTCCATTTCATAAAAATCTTTCAATTCTGCTTCTTTTATATATTGTGAAAAAATATGCTGAATCTTCTGCGCCGTGCTCATATAAATATATTCTGAGGTAGTAGGAAGAGAATATCCTACCACATATAATTCCCTCAACGGTTCTGACAATTCGGCTATGTACATCTGTATCGAAACTTCTACTCCATAGACAAGCAACGGATCCGGGGTTTCCCCTAATAATTTCTCCGCCTTATCAAACTGGCTTCCAAACATTGTTTTGACCAGGGTAAGCAGCAAAGCTTCTTTATTATCAAATGCTGCAAAAAAGGAAGAGGGGGACATCCCGGCAGCTTTTGCAATAGAGGCTGTTGTGGTCTTCTCGTATCCATTTTCCAGAAATAATTTTACTGCTGCATAGATCATTTTGTTTCTTCTGACGATTCCTTTATGTTGTAATCCTTTTGGCATTTTTACATCAATCCATCCTTGTAATTATAATTTTGCATATACTTTTGATTATAATCAATTATATATTGCTTTAAAGTTTTTCGCAACTATTATTTGGATAATTTGTACAAAATTCCCACATTATATTTATGAAAAAAGACCTATGAAAAATGATCGCTCTTTTTTGCAGGCTTTATAAAACAAAAAGAATGCAACACATGAGCTGCATTCTTTTGTTTTGTATCTACATTCCGCATTATTCTAACTACTTATCAATTTTCATTCGATATACCCCCACCCAAACTGAAGGTCATATCCCTTGTCTCCGGCATCAACAGCTTTATTTTTCAGATAGTCCAGTACTTTTTCCTGCGTTACACCTGGATTCTCCAGCAGGTACCCTGCTACAGCTGCACTTACTCTGGGGACCGCATAGGAGGATCCTTTCTGATCTTCATAGCTTCCGTTTGCGCTTACATATACTGCTTCACCGCCAAGATACCACAGCGAACTTATGGGATTCCCGTTTTCATCAAGATCAGCTCCTGCCACGCCGATTACTTCTTCCCAGGCAGCCGGATATACCTGGCTTCCAGAAGGTGTCTGGAAGCTCAGGTTTCCGGCTGCAGCCAGTATCAGGACTCCGTTTTCGCTGGCATACTGAATTGCTTCATGGAGGAGGTTCGAATCTCTATTCAGTGTCCAACTCATATTAAGGATATCTGCATGGTATTTATCTACGCTGTCATAGATGGCCTGGATGATGGTATTATCGTCTGTCTGATTTTCAGATTCCCCATCAAAACACTTTAGCATGACCAGATTTGCATCCAGTGCCTTTTCCAGCAGGATTTCACAGACGCCTGTTCCATGTCCGCTGTTGTCAGAAAGGTTATCGCTGCCTTCCAGATAATTCCACCCTGTAATGTCTTCCATGTTGCAGCCTGAATCCAGAATACACACAGTTACCTGGGATTCACTGTCTGCAAGAACCGGAGTATATGCTCCGATTGCAGACATAAGGCACAAAGCAATTAATGGAAGTTTTGAAAAAATTTTTAGTTTGTGTTTCATAGCATCTTTTTTGTCAAATTCAATTGATCAGTCAGTTTTTTGTGGCTAATTTATTCTTTCGGAGCCAAAGGTTCTGTTGGCGCCGGGGCGTCCGTTGGCGCCAGAGCTTCCGTCGGAGCAGGTGCGTCTGTCGGAGCTGGTGCGTCCGTTGGAGCTGGAGCTTCTGTTGGAGCTGGGGATTCCGTCGGAGCTGGTGCTTCTGTCGGAGCTGGTGCGTCCGTTGGAGCTAGGGATTCCGTTGGAGCTGATGCTTCTGTCGGAGCTGGTGCGTCTGTCGGAGCAGGTGCTTCTGTTGGAGCAGGTGCTTCTGTCGGAGCAGGTGCTTCTGTTGGAGCAGGTGCTTCTGTCGGAGCTGGAGTTTCTGTTGGAGCAGGGGCGTCCGTTGGAACTACAGGCTTATAGTCGACATGAATATAAATCATCAAGTTTTCAACAACAGCTTCTGAATAGTTTACTGTATCTTCCGGAGTAAAGGTAAGCTTATATGCAAATCCTCCACCCTCTTCAGTGATGACTTTGTCCTCAACAGGTGTTGCCTTCCAGGTTCCCACAATAGTTTCGCCAGTAATTGGATTTTTCGCTTCAACCCAGCCATTAATCTCTGCATTTGAAAGATAACTTCCAACCACATTTCCTTCATTATCTTTTGAATTAAATAGTTTTCCGCTGAAATCTTTACACGTCAATGCAGGTACCGCCTTCTTTACTTTTACGGTAAATATCTCTTCAATCGGTTCTACATTTTTTGCCACGCTTTCATCAGCAGGTTGAAAAACTGCTTGAAGCTTATAAGCGTTTTCAGTAACTGCCAGCTGCTTTTTCTCGGATTCTTCAAGCTTCCACTGCCATTCTCCGGCTGTTTCCATCTCTGCGACCTTCACCTTGATTCCGGATATCATATCTTTTGCAATCAGAGTTTTCTTTTTCGCTCTGTCCGGTTCTGTTTCTGACGTCAATCCATCTGAAAGCATCTGCCCATAAATCAGGGTCAGTTTTTCCGGGTCCGGAGTTCCTGTAATGTCTGCTTTGGCTTTTTGAATCTTATAGGGCAGGATCGTAATTTTTTCTTCACTTTCCGGCCATCTGTACAGTGCAGGATTCTTAAGTTCCAGCGTTACATTGTACTCTCCAGCATCTAAATGCTTTTCATTTTGAACTGTTTTATAGAATTCCGTTTCTGGAATAACCGGAGCCTGTTCCTGCCCATTATAGACCATTTCCGGGATCTCAGGAGGCGTCACCACTGCTTTTATTGTGGATACGGTTACTTCTGCCTGGATTGTTTTAAATCCAGCTGTATTTTCTGGAATAAACAGCATTGTGTATCGGATTTCACCCACCTGGTCAAGTACTGTCTCAGGATTTTGCCATTGCCAGGTTCCTGGAATTTCTTTCTGATTGTATGTAGCTTTTCCATCGGTTAAGACCGGATCCTTTTCTGGTGAATTTTGGATATCCTTTAATCTGGTACCGATTTCAAATTCCTGTGCTACGGTTGGCACAGTTTCGATCACTGGCGTGATCCAGTAGATAGAGGCTGTTGTTTCAGCTGTAGTATCCAGAAGCACATACAGGTTATCTGCATTTTGGTCTTCCCGAATTTTATAACCGCTGAAGGTAACTTTAAGGTTTTCACCAGGTGTTTCCTGTTCAAACTTAAATATACCGTCTGTCAGTTCCAGATTTTCCAGTTTCATACCGTCACCGGCACGTGTCAGTTCATAGGTTCCGGTGGTGGTAACATTACCTTTTTCATAATCTCGGCTGTCAGCTTTACAGCTTACGCGGACACCGATCTGTGTTTTCACTGGTAATTCAAATTCTACAGGGGTATAAAGCTTTGCGCTGTCACCATCCGGTATAAATGTCGCTTTGTATTTTGCGGTTCCGTTATCTTCTCCTGCAGGCACAAGCTCCGGTTCATTCCAACGGAAGCTTCCGGTCACCTTGTTTTCTTTGTAGGTCACTTCGCCTCCCGTAAACGGACTGAGCGCCAGTTTTTCCTGATATTTCAGGTTTCCAGCCAGTGGCAGTACCGAAACCTCAGGTTTCATTTTTTCCAGTACGAAACTGCCCTTGGCAGTACCTTCCCATTCTTTTCCAGCCAGACCTTTATAAAGGATATCTGCCCAGTAAGTATAGATATACTGGTTTTCTGTCTCTTCTACTTTGTCAGAGAGCACCACATGGAAAGAAATCCGGTTCCCATACAGCTGATACACATTTTCCTTTTCCAGGATTTCTGTCAGTCTTCCAGTGATTTCTGCCTGAAGCTTTTTGGGGGTATTTTCCAGTGGAAGATACTTTTCCAGGGAGTCCGTATAATGATTGGATAAAACTCCTGTTATAGATTCCAGTATCTGCTCCGGTGAAACTAATGGTTCCCACTGTGCATAAAGTGTACTGTCTTCTTTTAACTTACGGTCAAATTCATACGGTTCCCCGCTTCCATCTGCTGTCAGATACCAGCCTTTAAATACGTAACCAGGCACAGACGGATCCTTTGGTGCTGTTACATCCTGCTTTTCTGTGGAGTAAATGGTCTTATAAACCCCGTAATCGTCTAAATTATAATCAAATGTGATCTTATGGCGTTTATAGGCCCGAAGGACCAGCGTGATATTTCTCTGTGGCATGGTAAAGGTGATTTTATTCTTACCAGTAACGCTGTATTTAAAGTTATCATATGTACTGACGACTTCCAGGTCACTGTAATCCGGATCCAGCACAGTCCGTATTTCCACTTTCGTTCCGGAACGGATCTCCTCAGAACGGATCAGCACATTTCTAAAAAATGATTTCCGATATGCCTCAAAAGTCCTGATTCCGTCTCCAGCCTGTATGACAAGCTGTACCTGACGGAGATCAAGTTTCAGGTAGACGTCTTTCTGGCTCTCCCTGCCGGTTATGGACAGGCTGGTCTTCTGATCAGGTTCGTTATTTACGGACATCATCACCGCCTGCTGTTCCCCGTTAAAATCCCGTTTGTTTATGGTGAGGTCATAGCTGCCGTTCCTCTGCTTCTTAAATTCCTTCACGGTACCGTCCGCAGCAGTTACCCACAGCTTATAAGTGGTATCTGCTTCTTTCCCGTTCAGGCTTATGTGATAATTTACCTGGCTGCTTTCACCCGGGAATCTGTGCACATAAAGATAATAAGTTGTTTCATAATTTTGGTCATTCGCAAAAACTTTATATCTTAAGGTTCCATTTTGCGCATCCAGTGAACAGTCCTTCACGGAACCAATTCCGGATTGCTGGGAACCGCTTCCATTTATCCACTTACATTCCATACCTGCCAGTTCCGGATAAGCATCTTTTGCTTTCTGGATGATCTGATTTAAATTCAGGCTGACGGTTTTCCACTCTGCTGTTTTCTGGTCTGTACTTAGATAACTGGTAAAAGTGTTCTGATAAACCAGGGCATTGTCCCAGCCGGCAGGATCCAGTCCCCATTCGTCTGCGCACCAGTCCCTGAGCACGACTTTCATCGTGTGGTTTGTGGTTGCAACATAAATTTTTTTACTAAGATGGAACCTGCTGACCTGCTTTTTCACGATAGCAGATTTGCTGTTGTTGGTATAAGTTACAACCAGGTCCAGTTCTGCCTTTTTACAGTTATATTTTGCCGCTAGGCCCTGATCCAGATAAATAAATCCGAGGCTGGTGTTGTTCTTTCCGTTTCCCACATAAAAGAGTTTTGCCAGGGGATCTTTGGCCGATACTGCTTTCCCATCAACTTTCAGATTCTGGATCTGAAGGGAAATACCTGCATTCTTCTGGGTCGCCAGAACGAAGCTTTCTTTGCATGTGCCTTTCGCCATATCCCAGTTTTTCATCGGAATGGAAGCAAAACCGAAGGAATCTTTTTTGTCTGCATTTTGGGACACAACCTTCCACATGTCAGCCAACGTGGTCTGGTTCATATAGGAAAAACCGCTGGAATAGCTTTTCGACCACAACGGCCATCTACCGCTGTATACGGTCCAGCTCTTTTTCTTGGTCTTAAAGATAAGCTTGACTTTCAGCTGAAGCTTGACAACCACATCAATACCGACCTCAAATTTCAATGCGCCCAGCTCTGTGCTTGCACCGCTTACCAGGTTCGCTGTGTTATAATAGAAGCCAGACAATTCTGCGTAAGCGTAGACGCTGCCTTCTATGCTGGTGGAGATGAAACCGCAGAAGGTAATGGAAATCGTAACACGGATTCCCACCCTTGCCCCTACTTTACCAATCAGGTAAACACTGCTGGTCACACTGCTTTCCAGCTTCTGTGTATAGGAGCTTCCTTTAAACTTCAGGAACTTATACTCAAATCCAATGCGTTCTCCGCTTTTTACCTCAATTTCCACGCCAAAAGTTGCCAGCACACCGACCTGGCCCACAAGGTCAATATCCACACCCAGGGTAATGATTCCGTAGAAAGAGAACCGCAGCTTCAAAAGAACGACGTTGAAAATATCATTGTAGACCAGGGAGGAATTTACAATGGAACCAACTGTCTTCATCAGTTCGGAAACATTTTTGTCATACTGGCTGTAGTCGTTGGAATCCTTTAACCCTTCTGGTTTTACGATTTCGGAAAGTGTTTTCTTCGCATCATTGAACAGCTTTACAGAGCCGCCGGAAGATGCGGTAACCGTAAGGGAAATCTTGGATGTGGAACGTAAAGTTACGGACATGTCGATCCAGAATTTTCCACCTTTTACATTGGTCTGTACGGACAGGCTCTGGGTAAAGGACAGCTTAGGTGAAATGGTAAGAATTGTCTTTGAACCGTTCTTAATGGCTGCACTTGCCGAGATACTGATCGTCGCAGTTACGTTGCTGCCGGATGCAGAGATCTTTACGGATGGTTTGCCCGGCTTCAAGGTGGCATTCATTCCTGCCAGGGAATAAACCCCTTCCCCGTATTTTTCATTGATCATCTTCTGGGTTTCCTCAGAAGTCATAACCGCCATCAGCATCTGGGCTTTTAATTCCTCGTTTTCCTCTACCTGGCTGACGATTTTGGATTCCACTACCTGGAGTTCTTCTTCGGACAGCTGGCTCTCCAGATCTACATCATCTGTAGTGTTTACATCAAAATCTGCCAGGTAATCCTGTGGATCGGCATATCCGAACCAGATCCTTGTCTGATTCCCTTCGCTCTGGACATCCACAACCTGGGCAAAAAGCACATATCCGTCAAAAGAGCCTTCGGTATAGGAATCCATGCTCTTTTCATCCCGGCCGATTTCGCCGTCATAAAAGGCTACGATTTCCCCGGGCTCATAGTTAAGCGTCCCCTTTACAAGAAGTTCCCCAGGCTCATATGCCGGAGTTTCGGTTTCCGGTACATCCGCTTCTGTTTCAATTTCCGGTTTTTCTTCGGAAGGAAGTTCTTCATTTTCTTCTGTTGTTGTGAAAGGCTCATCCGCTTCCTGCCGGGAAAGAATTTCCTTTTCTTCCTCCTGAAGGAGTTCAGCTGTTTCTTTTTCTGTTTGTCCTGCTGTTTCTTCTGAATTTTCTTTCTCAACAGCAGGGGTGTAGGATATTACCTGGTCCCAGAGAATATAATCGATATCTTCTGAAAAACCAACAATCTCCACCTTCTCTTTATAAACAGAAACTGTAACTGAGCGAACATCTTTGGAATAATCTGCAAAATTAATTTCTTCAGGAAGCCTTACTGTAAATGTGGCTCCCGGCTCAAATCCTTTTTTTCCATCTTTTTCGTAATATTCACCGAAAATGGAGAAACCGTTCGGTGTCTTTTTTACAGACAGGATCGGATCCAGATCACCGGCTCCCGGCTCTAAGGAGACAGCGGACAGAACCTCGTCTTCTGTCATTTTGGTATCTGTAATCAGCGGGATCTCTCCCTGCCAGTCGAAATCATTTAACTCCGCACAGCTTCCATCCTTTTCCTGGCTTATGGCTTCATTGGAAGTAAAAAGCGCATACAGAGTCATATCTTCCTGAATCGGCTCTGTATATGCAAATAATTCGGTACACGCTTCATCACGGCACCATCCGCCGAAGGTATAGCCCTCCTTATTTGTAGAAATTCTGGATACTGGTTTGGAAAGAAGTGTTTCCCCTTTTGCAAAGGTAAGAGGTGCTGCTGGTGTACCATCAAATGTTTCAAAGGTAACGGTCACAGCTTCAGCAGCATCTGTAAAACCTGCATATAAGGTCAGAGGTCCGTTCACACAGTCAAACTGGGAATATGCTTCTGTGCAGGCTGCATCCTGATACCAGGTGGTAAATATGTATCCTTCTTTTTCTGGCGTGATCCCGGTAACATCCACCGGAGTTCCGGGAACTGTCTGACGGACAGCCACTTCACTGCCATCAGCTACAAATGTAACGGAGTAAGTTTCCAGTTTCAGAGAGCTTGCTGCACCACTTGGAAGGTTTTCACTGCTTCCGTCTGGTTTTTCCAGTTCCAGTGCTTTTCCGGACTGGTTTGTTACTTTACAGGTGGCGTAAACCGCCAGGGAACTTACCGGTTCTTTTACTTCCACATCTCCGATGGTTCCGCTTCCTTCCAGTGTTACTGCCTGGCCGCCGTTTAATTCCAGTTTGGAAATATTCGTTTCAGAATCAATCTGCAGGGAAGACTCTTCTGTCTTTTCCCCGGCTATCAACAGCTGGTCTGCTTTCACACCAGTGAAGCTGATCGCAGTACCCTGGCTGATGTCCAGTGCTTTCGCAGTAACATTAGATAGCTGGATCTTTGTTGTATTGCGGATTGTGATGGTTCCTGCTGTGATGCCGGAAAGATAAACCGACCCACATGCAACCAAAATGGATTTAGAATCATCCGACACCCGTAGTTCATCGGCCTGTTCCTGGGATGTGATCACGTAATCGTAACCATCTGTATCAATTCCATCCAGAAACCTGCTATCCACGGTCGTTTCTGCTTGATCCGAAAATCCCTGATTTTCAGTTCCTGCAAGCACAGTACTTCCCATTGTGGTTGTCAGCATAACTACCACCAGAAAGAGTGCAATTGTTTTTCTGAAATGCTTCATACATTTCCTCCTCCCTTTTGGCAATGCTTTTGCCTTTTCTTGTAATTACAATGATATTTCAACTATTGATTATAGTCAATTATATATTATTTGGCACCTTTAAGCAACTGTTATTTGACAATTTATGGCAAATTTCCAATAGAAAAAGGAATGTTCACTCTGAACAATCCCTTTTTATAAAACTTTATTCGTTTTTCACACGATACAAAGGATGCTTCTTTTTATTATCAGAAACAGCAACCCTACTGCTATTGCATATGTTTCTCTACCCGTTTTTTCTCCAATCTGTCACTGATTCCTACAGCAAAGTAAAGTGGCTCCCCGTTATATTCCAAACAATCCGAAGCTCAATAGAACACCTCCGATGATGCCTGTACACCATTGTACACCATATAATAATCTTCCACATATCATAAACAAGGAAAAAAGAACAGAAAAAATATTAGTTTCTTTTCGTAACCAGTAATTCGAACTCCTATGATTTGCCTGATACATAAGCGAAAGCATGACACTTAACGTTAAAAGGGTAGTTGAGGATGGATATGAGGCTTCCAGGACTCCCTCGATCAGAACCGGGCGGTAATTAATGGGAACCATTTCAAAAATCAGATATCTCAAGATTACCAGTATATAGTATATTCCAAGCAAAAGAATATCCCGGTCTACCTTTAACAGGCTTCTTCTTTTTATAAGCTGGAATAAACCATGACCTCCAAATCCGATACAGATAAAAACCGGTATCAATCCAAGCCAGTCTGTAAGGTTGTAGATTCCCCTATGTACACCAGTTGTCTTCTTTTTCTTCCATGTTTGGCATGGTACTGGCAAGCAGCTCCAGTTCATCGGTTCCCGGTCCGCAGGTGAATGCATAATACGGAAGGTTTAAAACCTGGGCGATCATTCTTGCATCCGTGGTCTTTCCGGTACCGGCCTCACCGGTCATCATAAACAGCCTTGCAGAAGACCCGGTTCCCATGCGGATGATCTCTTCTGCCTCCTGGCTTACCAGATAATTTTCTGGAAGTGCCGGGATACGGTCTTTCTCTGTTACCTCCCAGTTTCCGGAATACAGTTCTTTTAACTGGGCGATGGTATACCGTCTTGCTCCCCTTTCTTCTTCCAGTATCTGAAATTTTCCAGTCACACAGTCATTGGGATTAAACACTCCTGCATTCAGCTCAAATGAACTAAACGTGCTTTCCAGCTCGTCGCTTTGAAACTGTAAGCGGTCAAAGGGAATATTATTTGGAGTTCCCATGGTCAGCCTTTGATACAAATTGTCACAACAGCGGTACGCCATCTGTAGTGTCTTTTGGGCTTGTGCGGTTCCAGAGCGCAGGGCATTTTTAAATTCCTGGTAGCAGTCGGAAAACTCCTGATCATATAAGGGGATGTCTATAAAACTGCTCGCATATACAAAAAGTGCCAGAAATTCCTCCCCGGTGGATTGTCCGGGATGTACAGACGGCAATTTTCCCACTCCTTCCTTTTTCCTTTTTCCAAATTCCCTGGAATCTTCCATTTTTGTAGTTGTAGACCATGGCGCAAAGGGAAGCCTCCAATGGATATTCCAGACAGATATAGTTCACCTGGTTTTTTACCCTCTGGATCCCGGCCGCCCCGTTTTCCCGGTTGTTTTCGATCTCATAGAGCTTCAGCATGGCGGAGCATGTGGGCGGGTGGAGCCTGGCAGATTTTCCCTGTGTCCTTGCATTGTATCTGGAGCAGTTACTCTCCTCATAACTGATCCGCTTTTTTCCGTTTGTTTTTAATAACGACTCTATTTCTTCTGGCATTGCCGTTTTCATTGTCCATGGTTCATATAAACAGATCTCCGGCATGTTTCTTCCTTCCGGATATTGATCCGTATTTGTTTTTTGCAACAAAAAAAGGCCACTTAGAATCCATTCTAAATGACCTTATCCATCACAAAAGGCAGGAACCATGTCCCTCATAATTTTTCTTTCGGGCTTCCCCGAAACAAGAACTTCTTGCCTGCTTTTACAGGTACAAATACAAATCTCAAAATCACAATAGTACAAGATGTAGTATGTGTCAACAATTCATTTTCTGTATTTTGTGTTATAAACAATATGTTTTTCAATTTTACCACAAGAGTCATATTCTTGCCAAAAGATCGGTTGGTATAAATGCTATAACTTTACTTTTGGTAAAATCTTTCAGATTTCTTGTCATGATATAATCTGCATGAACAGATTCCGCCGTCGCACTCTGCACTGCAAATTCAAAAATCAGACTCAATTTACGAAATACCCCTTCAATCTGATCTGGTGTCAGCTGTTTTCTCATCACATACATCATGTTTGAAGTGAATTGCAGAACACATACCTTATTGTACGGATCCACAAAAACCAGATAGTAAAGCCTCAATCAATATCCGCAAAAATTTCTGCCAACGCCATACTGATATTCGGGAATTCTTTTAATGTGATTACGGTATCTGCATTATAATGCGCTTCCTCTGGATCATCCTGAAGAATATAACTATAGTTCAACTTATAACTTCCATCTTCCAGGTAGTAGATTTCAACCGCTCTTTCTCTAGGTGACACGATCCAATATTCTTCTACCCCAGCTTTCTGGTATATTTCTTTCTTGTCTGTTTTATCACGCAATGCAGTAGCCGGGCTAAGTGTTTCTACTATAAATTTAGGCACGCCAGAATAGGCACCGCCTTTTAAGTGTTTCCGGTCACACACAATCATAACATCCGGGATTACATAATCATCATTTATTTCAGGATGGTATTTGTAATCCAAGTTCTCAATGAATGCCAGACAAATACTTCCCTGCAGTTTTCCAGATATAATCCGGTATATATTTCCGTTTACGATACCATGCTGATAATTTGGTGATGGCAACATATCATAAATGACACCATTTATTTTCTCTTCCTTTTTATATTCTTCCTTAAATAATGGCATATACGTTCCCTCCAAATCTATAATTCGTATCTTTGTCTGGCTTTATGTTTTGCAATGATTCCAATCAGCAACCTTTGTTTCTATTATAGCGGATTTTTCCCCGTAATACAATGCGTTTTCAACTGCCTGATAAAACGTAAGCGCTAAATTTTTAGGTATGATAGAAAAATCCCCGACTACTTTTCAGTAGCCGGAGCACCTTGACAATTCACATATGATTGATTTGATTCGTTTGCACGACGTTCGATCTCAGCTTTGACAGTTTCGTTCCATGGCGCCAGAAGTTCTAATTCATCATCACTCATCCTATCATCAGGCAGTTTTTCCAGCAGATAGGTAAGATTGTGATAGACGTTTACTCCATTGGCTTTTGCCATTTCTACCATTTTGTACACAATAGCGTTGGCCTGGGCTCCGTTTGGTGTGTCACAGAACAGCCAGTTTCAGAAGTTTCTCCGCTAATATTTTCATATTGTCTTCTGAAAAAACTATTTTTAAATCATCCCCACCATCGTCTCGTTCATGAACACTAAGAAAATCCCCAATATGAATTAATGTATCTATTAACCATGTAGTATCTACAATTTCATTTACAGTATTTTTTAGATAATCCTTACCTGCCTCTATCACATCATTAATAATCATCTCCATATATAATTGATTTCTCCTTAAATTTCTTTCCAAAACTGGTAACCGTTTTCTTTTTTAATAATTTCTTTTTGCTTCTGATTCTTTTTCTATTGATTCTGTAATGCCTGTACTGCATAATATTCATATTCTATTAGAATATATTTTCTAATGGAAATTCATATTTATCAATGTTATAAAAATTGCCATCCAGTCAGAAACTCTTTTCCGACCAAATGGCATTAATTTCTTCTTATGCAGGCAGTAATTCAGAATTCTTAATTATTTCTTCAATCTGTTTTTCTTCCATTCCCGCCACATCAGCGATCTGAGCGGTTGTATAACCTTTGCTGTGCATTTTTACAATCATTTCTTTTTTACCAATCTCAATTCCTGTCTCAATTCCAGTTTCTTTAATTTTCTGACTTAAATTACACATAACACTCACATCCTCTCTGAAGTCTTCTTCCATTGGAATATCATATTCATTTCCGATGATATTCAGTTTTTCATTTACAGACAGATTCTGGGATAATAATGCCCCAAGCAATCTATGTAACTCATATTTTTCTTCATGTTCAGGAAGTTCTTCAGCTAGTCCGATCATGACAATATTAATCAGATCCAGCTTGCCCTTCCAGGCATGCGAATTGACAAGACTATCCTTTACCAGGTGAATATGCTCCAAACTATTTTCCGGCATGTTCATACACACCCAGATGGAATAAACACGTTTGATGTCATTATAGTTTGAGTTTGAAAAATCTTTCTCTTTCTGTGAAGAAATCATGCGGCTCACATAAAAGATAGCTCGATTTAAAATCTCATATTTCTCAGGTTCATCCTTTTGTGCTTCCACGTTCACAATAATCTGTGATAATCCATCTCTCATCCGTACATAAAAGATAATATCAAACCTTATAGTTCCTTCATGAATCTCCTGGTTTTCAGAATTAAACCCTACGACTCGCTGACTATCTTTTTCAACAATAGTATTCGTGAGTCCCGGTTCCACTGGAACAGTATTGATAAAGGGCTCGCCCTCAATGTAAGATATTACTTCTTTTGGATTCATTCCCATGAATTCATCTACTGTTTTTACCAGTATGTGTGCCAGAATGCTTTTCTGACCAAGCAGTCTTTTCGCTCTTTCGTCATACTGTGCATCTTTATCAGTTATAAGAATTGCATTCTTCGTTTCTGTATTCACTGGCATTACTCCTTTTCTGGCATATTCAAAAATTCTCTTCCGAATATAGTTATATTATACTCTAATTCGGCATCTGTAACAACTGCTAATTTTTCGCAATTCCATCGTTGCTTATAGCTTCAAAAAGAGCTATACTTAAACTGAGAATAAGTTCTTATTTGAAATCATTTCAAAGGGGCTATATCCGATGAGCCAAAGACAACTAGATATTGCCAATATGCAATGTTAGATTTTCCATATGGCACAGTCAAAATGGAAATTAACACCAAAAGAATGCGCTGAGCTATTCAAAAAATATGACATTTGGGGTTTCATTTCTGAATGCTATGAGCTCCTTCACGTAAGTAGTTATGCCTGTGCTCTTGACGATGTAGAAGATATATTAAGAGCAAATGGTGAACATGTGGCGATATTCTCTGATTCTGCTTCAGATCAAATGAAAAATACGTGTGCTATCAATCTAATGCGAAACATGCTCGTAAAGTACGTACAAAAACACAATACTTCTTTTGAAAATACCATGATTCAATTCGCAGAGTCCAATACTTATGAAATGTTATTTGATTTTGATACTGCGGTTTGGAAAGAAGGTCCAGATTATCTATTGGATCTCTATGAAGAAGAATTGTCAGCTGAAGTATCTCCTGCAGTTTAGAATAAAAAATTTAAAGAGTCTGGTTTTCACACCACGACTCTTTTTTTGTTGGCAAATATTATGCTGGTTCCAAAATAAAACCTTACTCCAAAAACAAGTAAGGTTCTTTTCGTTGCTCATTTTTACAACCAAACAGTACTCAAAATCTGGTCTTAAAAAAACAGTCTAGGTTGTTTTTTGACAACCCATTTGACACCCTTTTTGTGATAATACCATACCTTTCTATACCATTTAATACCATTTCAAAAGTCCCCTCCAACCTCTATAAGTCCTATAAATCCTGCACGTTTACCTATTGCATGGATTTACACGGATAATTTTCAAATTATGGGTGACATGTTCATTCTTTTGCCAGAACCCCTTGATTTATCTGCATTTGCGCCGCTTTTGGAAGTGTTACTGCACGGTTTCTGCACGGTATTTTCATT
>ENA-OPBG01000666-OPBG01000666.1-human-gut-metagenome-genome-assembly--contig:-NODE-666-length-27701-cov-2.932323_pt1 | contig 27701 bp, 28 predicted proteins | sample MGYA00241065_ERZ501446 | MGnify/ENA primary metagenome ERZ501446 (study PRJEB25962, sample SAMEA2042632) | human gut metagenome | biome: human gut; feature: human-associated habitat; material: faeces...
TGTTTGACTACTTTGATACTTATAAACCATAGGAGGACTTATGCGTAAAGTTGCGATTCCTGTGGCTATTCTGGCTTTGATTGGTTTGGATCAGTGGGTCAAGCATTGGGTTGTGGCAAATATTTCCCTCAACCAAGTTATTAAGGCTATTCCTGGCGTTTTCAGCTTGACCTATCTACAGAACCGTGGTGCTGCTTTTTCGATTCTACAGAATCAGAAATATTTCTTTGTAATTTTGACGGTTCTAGTGATTGGTGCGGCTCTGTTCTATCTGGTTAAGAATTACCAGAAGAGTCTTTGGTTGGTTCTATCTTTGATTTTGATTATCTCAGGTGGTATTGGCAACTTTATCGACCGTGTGCATTTGGGTTACGTGGTTGATATGGTTCAGCTTGATTTTATCGATTTTGCAATATTTAACGTGGCAGACTCCTATCTAACGGTGGGCGTGCTGCTCTTGATTTTAATCTTATGGAAAGAGGAAAATGGAAGTCATCATTAAAGAGGCGGGAAACCGTCTGGACAAGGCTTTGGCAGATTTGACAGAATTGTCACGTAGTCAGGCCAATGAAGCGATTAAGGCTGGAACAGTATTAGTCAATGGTAAGTCGGCCAAGGCTAAGTATGTGGTAAAAGAGGGTGATGTCATCACCTATGTATTGCCTGAAGAAGAGGTCTTGGAATACAAGGCTGAAGATATTCCTTTGGATATTATCTACGAGGATGCGGATGTGGCAGTGGTCAACAAACCTCAAGGTATGGTGGTCCATCTTTCCACCCGTCTGCTGTTTGCTTGGCGTCGATTGCTACTACGCATACTTGAGAGCCAAAGTGAGAGGCTATGTCGTCTATCAACTGCGGATTGCGGATAGCCGAAGAATTGATGGAGATTTTATCAGCTCCGGCGCTGAGCAGACGATCTACATCGCTTAATTCATGGATACCTCCTCCTACCGTGAAAGGTATGCTGATATGTGCAGCAATACGTTTTACCAGGTCGGTAAAGGTTTTTCGTCCTTCGTGACTGGCTGTTATATCCAGATATACCAGTTCGTCAGCCCCTTGTTCGCTGTATATCTTTCCTAGTTCTACAGGATCACCGGCTTGTCGGAGATTTACAAAATTCGTTCCCTTTACGGTTTGTCCGTCTTTGATATCCAGACATGGGATAATTCGTTTTGCTAACATATATATTGTACTATTTTATTTAAAGATAACGGCTTAACTCTCTCAGTGAAATTTTACCTTCGTACAAAGCCTTTCCTACAACTACAGCAGGTATACCTGATTCGTGTAGCTTCAGAATATCATCAATACTGCTTACGCCTCCACTTGCTATCAGATAGAGTTCAGGATGGTGCTCCAGTATCTCCTTATACAACGCTATCGATGGTCCTTGCAGCATTCCGTCACAACTGATATCAGTACAGATAACCTTACAGACCCCCTTCTCTACATAGTCTTTCAAGAACGGAAACAGTTCGCAGCCACTCTCATCCTTCCAACCATTGACGGCTATTTTATGCTCTTTCACATCAGCACCAAGAATAATCTTCTCGGAGCCATACATTTGAAGCCACTTACAGAACAATTCGGGATTCTTCACAGCAATGCTGCCACCGGTCACCATCTGCGCACCGTTCTCAAAAGCTATCACCAAATCTTCATCACTCTTCACCCCACCTCCAAAATCAATAATAAGAGACGTACGCACAGCTATCTGTTCCAACGTGCGGTAGTTTACCACATGATGGGAAGCCGCACCGTCCAAATCGACCACATGAAGTCTACGGATACCATGAGCCTCCAGCTCCAGAGCCACTTCCACGGGATTTTCGTTGTACACCTTCTTGCTGTCATAATCGCCTTGGGAAAGGCGTACACATTTTCCGTCAATAATGTCAATAGCGGGAATCAGTTCTATCATTTTATTTACAATTTGACGATTTACAGTTCCAGGAAATTCCGCAAAATACGCTCTCCCACACTTCCACTCTTTTCCGGATGGAACTGTGTGGCGTAGTAATTGCTTTTATGCAAAGCGGCACTGAACGGATGAATGTAATCCGTCACGGCTGCCGTACAATCATTGACTGGCACATAGAAACTATGTACGAAATAAACAAACTCTTCTTTAGTAAAGCCTTTAAAAAGTCCGCTATTCGTCCGGGCAATGGTATTCCATCCCATATGAGGTACTTTATCCTCGTGCCTCTGCGAAATGAAACGTTTCACATCAGTATCAAAAATACCCAGGCAATCCACATCCCCCTCTTCAGAGTGGCGGCACATCAACTGCATGCCGAGGCAAATTCCTAAAACAGGCTGCTTCAATCCTTTTATAATTGTATCTAAGTTATGCTCTTTCAAGTGCTCCATTGTGGTATGTGCTTCACCGACACCTGTAACTCCTTTATCAGCCTATCCATACCACCGGCACGCAAAAAGTCCATAGTGGTTTCCGCCTCTCCCACACCGGGAAAGATAACCTTATCGGCAGCACGTAGCACAGCCTCATCTGCCGTAATCACTGCCTCTACTCCCAGACGCTTCAAAGCATAATCCACCGAACGGATATTGCCTGCATTATATTTGACAACTGCAACTTTCATTTTTTTAATTGAGAATTGACCATTGAAAGGTAATAATTGAAAGGTAATGACAAGTTCCCCACCATCAACTATCAATTATCAACTATCAACTAATTAAATATTACCGTTTTGTTCTTATATGCCAACACCTTGCGTTCAATATGCTTCTGAACAGCACGAGAAAGCACAATCTTTTCCAAGTCCTTACCCTTGTTCACCAAATCCTGCACAGTGTCCTTGTGTGTAATACGCACCACATCCTGCTCTATGATGGGACCGGCATCCAACTCTGTGGTAACATAGTGGCTGGTAGCTCCAATAATCTTCACTCCACGTTCAAACGCAGCATGATAGGGCTTCGCTCCCACAAATGCCGGAAGGAAAGAGTGATGAATGTTGATTATCCTATTGGGATAAGCGTTTATCATTTGCTCGGAAATGACCTGCATGTAGCGCGCCAGCACTATGAAAGTTATCTTATGCTTTGCCAGTAACTCCATTTCCTTCTTCTCTTGTTCCTCCTTTGTCTCTTTGGTAATGGGGAAAAGATGGAAAGGAATACCGAAACGCTCGGCCACGTGCTGCAAATCGGGATGATTGCTTATAATAAGAGGTATCTCCACATTCCACTCACCAGCGGTGTAACGCGCCAACAAGTCGAACAAGCAATGGGACATCTTTGAAACAAAGATAGCCATACGCGGTTTTGTATCGGAGAAATAGAGACGGAAATTCATCTCATATTTCTGTGCATACAAAGTGGCAAAATAATCCTCAATCTTTTCCTGAGGCACCAGAAAATCTTTCAATTCCCATTCAATACGCATAAAAAAGATATTCTCTACATGGTCTACATACTGATCCAGATAGATAATATTACCTTTATTCACCGTTATAAAGTCTGTTACTTCTGCCAATATGCCTGGTTTGTCAGGGCAGTGTAGCAACAGTTTGGCTGTTTTCATCATCCTAAAATGTTTTTTATCATTTTTCAAATTACAACATTCTCTTTTTGAGTTCGCAAAAATAACGATTTATTGCAAAACAACGAACTTTTCGAGCAAGAAGTTTAAAACAAGCTCCGAAATGTTTCGTTTTCTCCAGGAAAGGTTTTCATATCAAGAATAAAATAGTGCATAAACGTATTTCTAAACAGTTGTTAAATTTACTTTTCTCTTATTTTTCCAATCTTCTCAATATGAGGATATAAAGCAAATACAGCACAAAACGCTTGGAAAAAAGTTCGCCATAGCTATTGCAGATATCAAAGAAATGCCTACCTTTGCAACCGCAATCAAGAGAGATAGCAACGAAAGAATGAAATAATGGTGCGTTAGTTCAGTTGGTTAGAATACATGCCTGTCACGCATGGGGTCACGGGTTCGAGTCCCGTACGCACCGCGAAAGCAAATAGCAAATTAAAGCAAAGCTCTGAAATTCAAGGATTTCAGAGCTTTTTCTTTTTCTCGCTCCGGCAAAAATGGGGACCCGAAATATCCGGTGCATAAGCAATTTTCGAGTTTCAGCTTTCTCAGACTTACATCACAAGAATAAGAAACTGAGCAGCAATGAATGGGCAGACCGTCCTCCGGATAGGGACAAAACTGGAAGAAGGTATAGGCAGAATCCACGTATGTCCCATGCTTTTTATTATGAAGGTTCATGTAAACCCTCGTCCCACGCACGTGGGCTCAACGGTTCACGCAGGCAAACCGGCGAGCACACATGCGTGGGACGAAGTTTTGTAATAAGGTTTCGGGAATTATGCGCCAAGCTTCTCTGCATTACACACAGGACATGAAGGGAAAAAGTGCCCATATACGGGGAGCAAAAGCCATACTTCCGGCACTATAGACAACGGAGTTCGCCCCTTAATCACCATATTTGCACAAAGAAAACGGAAAATAAGCCCGAAATAGACATTAACAAATGTTATTTATTATAAACGAAAAACAGAAAAAAAACACGTGGTTAAATTCTTGCTGTCAGATAGTTAAAGCCGAATATGAGAAGAAAAAGTAGTGCTGGCAAAAATGATGATTTTTAAAATCGGGGTCTGACTTACGAACTACAACTGCATGTGTAAAATAGGATATTCTTTACCTTCTCCGTCCAAATCAGACCTTTTGTATACGTTAAAGCCTATATATTTATAAAAACCGACAGCTTGAATATTCTGCTCGTTCACATCGACTTTCGTTACCTGCAAATGATTTATGGCATAAGTAACCAGTTTTTTCCCAATTCCTGTGCCTCGATAATTATTGTCAATAAACAACATTTCAAGATTTCCTTCTGCAATTCTCATAAATCCGATTAAGATTCCCTCCTGTTCAAATCCGAATAGAGTGACATACTGAAAATATACCGGAAGCTGTTCCTTATAGTATAGACAATCTTCCTCTTTAAGAAAATCATGTGTACTCAATACTGCACTTTCCCAAATTTCTATCAAACGTGGATAATCCGTAACTTTAATTTTTCTAATCATAATTGTAATTGCTATTTAAAGCCGCAAAGTTCGGAACTTATACATTCAATGCACTGAACCCAGGTTAAAAAATACGTTTACGGATTCTGCTTAGTGCTTGCGGCGTGATACCCAAATAAGAAGCTATATCTTTGAGTGGGATATAGTTTAATGTAATGCCATATTCTTCAATCATCTGTAGATAATACTGTTCAGGAGAATATTTAATCAAGTCGATATTTCTTTTCAAGAGCTTATTCAGTAGTATGGCATTCAAATCTTCAAATACGGTTTTCACCTTAGGAATAGCAGTATACAGTTCATCTACTCGCTTCTTGTCTATTCGGTAAATAACGCTATCTACAATTGTCTGCACATTAAATGCAGATTTTGTTTGTAAGGTAAAAGATATGTTCGACATTGAAAACGTACCTTCTTTACAAAACCAAAAAATCTGCTCTTCCCCTTTATGATTCAAAAGCCAACAACGTAACATCCCATCATAAACGAAATAACTATATCTTTCTATTTCTCCTTCCTTAATCAAAAATGTATCTTTACCAATCAATATCCGCTCAAAATATCGGTCAAATAACTTAGATTCCTCCAAATTAAAAGTATTGATGCTAAAATTAAATTCTTTAAGCAGTTTTTCTAAAAGCATAATATTCACTGACTATAGTTTTCATAAGTTTTGACAGCCGATTTTTATTCCACAATACCAAAATGAACCAGAGCGTTCCGGATACCATGCTCATCCACCGTCTCCGTTATATAATCGGCAACGCTTTTCACAGCCTCGGAAGCTCCTCCCATAGCTATTCCCATCCCGGCTGCACGAATCATGGAAATATCATTCCCGCCATCACCAAAAGCGATGGTTCCTGAAACATCAAATCCATAATAGGAAGCAAACTCATTGATACCCATAGCCTTGTTTACTCCCGTCACATTGACATCCGCAAAGAAAGGGTTCCATCTGGAAACAGAAAGTCCGGGAAGTTGTGCCATAACTTCTTTTTCCATTTCTTCATCACAATATATGCATAACTGACAACATTCGCCTCCCATAAATTCCTTTTCAATGTCTGCCACCGGCGGTGTAGGGTGATTGACCAGCCTAGCCAATTCGATGACGGTCGGATTGAGTTCGTTGACAAAAATACCTTTATTCGTTTCGATAGCCAGAGCAAACCCATAATGTTGAGCCAATACTAGTACCCTCTGAAAATCCTTTTCGGGAATCTGTTTACGAGATATAGGAGTGCCATCTCTCAGTACACAATCGGCCCCATTCAAAGCTATCACTGCATCGTATGGAATCTCTTCAAGTTCGTGAAGATCGGTAAACGCCCTCCCAGTTGCTATTATGATTTTTATACCGGATTCATGAACTTGCTGCAACGCTTCGATAGCCGACTGCGGAACGCGGTGAGTGTCGAAACTCACCAATGTTCCGTCTACATCTAAAAATATAGCTTTGGTCTCCATTATAAAATATTTTGGTCTAATAAATTCATTCTATCTGCATCATCTCAATTTTGTGAATATCTATATTCATTCGGTGCAACTCCCGTTGCTTTCTTAAACACCAGACTGAAATATTGCACACTCGGATAGCCCAGCCGACGCGCTACGGCAGCAGGTGTATTACCACCTTCCGATAACATTTTCTTGGCCGTGTACAAGCATTTGAACTGGAAGTATTCAGCCAATGTCTTACCCGTCTCAAACCTCAGCAAATCATCAAAGTAAGCCGTCGAAAGATTCAGTTTTTCGGCACAGCATCCGGAAGTGGGCAGCTTCCCCTCCTGCAACTTTCCGGAAGTGATATACTCGTCCAATATCCCTTCCATTTTCCCCAGAATCATCTTGTTCTTATTCTCACGGGTGATGAATTGCCGCTCATAGTAACGTGAGCAATAATCCAGCAGCAATTCGATGTGACGGGACAAGATGGTATTGCTATGCATATCAATGGAATGATGAAGTTCATCATCAATATTCTCAAGGCAACACGTCACTTTGGCCGTTTCGCGCTGTGACAGATGCAACGCCTCCTCCTTGCGGTAGAAAAAGAAAGTATAGTTGTCGATATGATTCTTTAACGTAGTACAAAGCAATAAATCGGGATGAAATGCCAGCAGCCAACCTTTGTCCGGAAGCGTATTGTTCTTGTTCATCCGGAATATCTCGCCGGGAGTAAGAAATACCATCGTAGCATTGGAATAATCATAATATTTCCGTCCGCAGCAGTCACAATCCCCTTCACAGTCCTCAATCAGTAGGATGGCATAGAATTCAAACTTCACAGCATCCTGATACACACTAGGATTTTCCAGATTAATAATGCTTACCTGAGGATGCAACGTTTTACATCCCAGGCACCGGTTACATTCACATACGGTCTTTATGTCCAATGTATTGTCTTTCATCACCTATAAAGTCATTCTCATTATTGTAACTTCAGATATATAAAATCTTAAGGATATGTTTTCCACACCTTCACAATATACCAATTACAAAATTAGAGGAAAATCCAGACATCTTCACTACCCTTATTACGGATTATATAACCTTAGTTACTGTTTTTATATCTGGCTACGTGACTTCATCTCCAGATACTTGTTTATCACGTCCACAGAAAGATTTTCCGGTGTAGTCAGTACAGAACTGATGCCGTGCTGCTTCAAGGTGGAGACTATCAGCCGTTTCTCGAATACAAATTTCTCGGCAATGACATGGCGGTAATACCCTTCCGTATCCCTCGCAGGAGTGGCGACGTACTCTTTCAGAGCGGCATCTTCGAAGAAGATGACCAGCAACCGGTGCTGGCGGTTCAACTGCTGCAAATAAGCCAACTGGCGATTCAAGCTGCCGATGCCGGAAAAATTGGTATACAGCACCAAAAGACTGCGTTTGTTGACGCGCTTGTTCAAATGTACGCACAATGAGGAAAAGTCGGTCTCCCCAAAAGTAGTCTGCTGGCTGTAAAGGTTCTCCAATAACGCCTGCATTTGTCCGGGCTGTCGGGAGGCGGGGATAAATGTATCAAAGTGCTCATTAAACGTTACCAGTCCGGCTTTATCCTCCTTCCGCATGACAACGTACGAAAGAACCAGGGAGGCATTAATAGCATAGTCCAGCAAGGTCATCCCGCGAAATGCCTGCTGCATAATCCGCCCCTTGTCTATCACGTTATAGATTTGCTGGGAACGCTCGTCTTGATAGACATTTACCATAAGTTCGTGCCTCCGGGCGCTTGCTTTCCAGTTTATCGTGCGGTAATCGTCGCCTTTCACATACTCCTTTATCTGTTCGAACTCCGTATGATGCCCCACCCTGCGGATACGTTTGATGCCCAATTCCGTCAAGTTGTCGCTGATAGCAAGCAACTCATACCGATGGAGCATCAGATAGGACGGATATACCTTGACATCCAGCGGAGCATCGCAAGTATATCTGCGGAAAAGCAATCCCATTCTGCCTGCCACAAACACCCGAATCCGTCCGAAAGAGTAAATCCCCCGCCGCGTAGGACGCAGATGATACGTAATCGTCCTGCCCTCATTCGCCTGAAGCCTCATCCGGAAATCAATATTCCGCAACTGGAATGCAAAAGGAATCTCATCCACCACTTCCACAGCCACCGGATGCGGATAACTGCTCTCCACACGTATGTTCACGGTGTTTTCATCTCCGTTGGAGAAGCGGGTAGCACACTGGCGGAATGCCCGGATGCCGCGAATACGATAGAGCATCACCCCATCCACCAACGCCGACACCGCCAAAACAAAAAGCGCCCACTGCCCGATTGCAAAGAATGGAGCAAAGACGTACCCGATACCCGTCAGCAGGACTATCAGAACAAGAGCAATATAGAATCGGCGGCCCAGTCTCACTTCGGCACTTCCACCTTATCAATCAGACGTTGCGTCACCTTTACCGGCGAATAGCCTTCCATCTCGGCTTCCGCTGTCAATATCAAGCGATGCTGAAGCACATACGGAGCAACGAACTTAATATCCTCCGGTGTCACAAAGTCACGTCCCTGCAACAGTGCATATGCCTTGGAGGCCTGCATCATTGCCACGGACGCACGCGGAGAAGCTCCTAAATATACAGCCTTGCTGGTACGCGTCTGCTGTACAATCAACGCGATGTACTGAAGCAGCGTGCGGTCTACAAACACGTGTTCCATCAGCCTGCGCAACGAAAGCAGTTCTTCTTTTGTGAGCACGGGCGTCAGGCTCTCCAACTTCACCAACGAAGCATTGGCGTGGTGGCGCTCCAGGATGTCCACCTCCTCCTCCAATGAGGGATATCCCATGGTTATTTTCATCAGGAAGCGGTCCAGTTGCGCTTCAGGCAACTTATAAGTCCCCTCCTGCTCCACCGGATTCTGGGTTGCCAGAATCGTATAGAGTTCTCCCATCTGATGCGTGGTACCGTCAATGCTGACCTGCCGTTCTTCCATAACCTCGAACAAGGCTGCCTGCGTCTTGGCGGGAGCGCGGTTTATCTCGTCCACCAGCACGAGGTCGGCAAACACCGGTCCTTGATGAAAGCCAAAGTCATTGGTTTTCATGTTGAAGACCGTAGTACCCAACACATCACTCGGCATCAAGTCCGGAGTAAACTGAATGCGGCTGAAGTCCGCCTTAATCAAGCGTGCCACTAGACGGGCAAGCAGTGTCTTTGCCACCCCCGGCACTCCCTCCAGCAACACATGGCCGTTTGCCAGGACAGCCGTCAGTACCAGGTCCACTATCTGCTCCTGCCCCACTATGACCGTAGCAATCCGGTCCTTCAACGCTTGTATCTTCTCGGAAAAGAGAGTCAAGTCCACCCGTTTTTCTGTGTTCTCTTCCATAAATATCTTCTTTATATATGATTGATTATTTCATTCATTTTATCGACAAGCCGTTTCATCTCCTTCTCAGAGATGCTGCGCCCTCCGTACACCACCGGCCTCACCTCGCGGATGAACACGGCTATTTCCCCCGCTTCCATACCCGTCTTCCGGGCAATCCTGCCGAAAGAGCGCTCATCCTCTGCCACTTCCTCCACATCCACTTGTATTTCCCTCCTCAGTTCCTCCGCAAAATAGAGATATTTCTTGCGGACTAAGTCAGCATGGTCCTTCTTCTGATAATAAAGAGTACCTATCAACTCTGCAAACTCCAAAGACTTATTTTCCGGTTCGCGGATAACCGGAATGGCGCGCTGCTTCCTGCGGGCTGTAAATATCATAAAGAGCAGGATGGAAACCATACTCAAGTACAATGCCCAGCGAAGCGGCGGCTGCGAAAGGAAATAGCGAAAAGAAGACATCTGTACCTGGGCTGTTTCTTTCATATAGCCTTCGGTACGGACAATGGGAAATCCACCCATCTGGGACAATATACGAAAAAGATAAGCCGCATTCTTCCCATCCAGCACACCATAGTTCGTAAAAAGCAGGGGAGTGGAAGCCAGTATAACTTCCCCTTTTCCCCAAGAAACCGACATGGCAACCGGATGAGCAGCTTCTCCGGTAACAGTTTTTTCCGCCAACACTTTACTAGAAATGGAATCTGCAAAGAAATAAGACTGACAAAGTTGGGGATAGAAACAGAAAGTCTGCTGCGGATAAACCGCCGAATCCCCCACCCAGCACAAACTGTCTTTCGAAAGCAATGCAGTGGCATATTTTTTCAAAGCCGACGGACTGAAATAGGAATAGCTGCACTCAAATCCCAGCGTATCTTTCAAAATACGGCTGAAAGAGCTCCCCGCCAGCATAATCCGGTCTCCCCGTCCCGCCATCTTCAACATCGCCTCCACATCTACATCCGTCAAATGCAGGTTATCGGTAACAACCAGTATTCCGCGGCGGAGCGTCGTATCTTCCTGCTCCAGTTCATAAAAAGTCTTTCTCGACAACGAATATCCCTTCGGCAACGATGAAGACAGCAGGCTATCGAACACGGCACAGCCGAACGGTTGCTTGTCATAATGGCTGAACGTAGGGTTCCAGACAAACTTCTTTGGCAGACGGCACTCTATCGCAAACATCAACACCAGAAAAACAATGATACCGGCTATAAACCAATGGTTCCCCTTCATGCCGCCCCTCCTTTCTCCACTTCTTTCTGCAAATCCCGCATCGCATGGAACAAAGTTTCGGTCGCTTCAAAATTTCCGTAACGTACTCGTAGAAAATGGTTGGTCATTTGGCGGAAAGCTGGCAGACGGACTTCATAGATATATTGTGTAGGCGTTTTATATAACTGCCAGTCTATACGTTTTCCATCGCTGAGCTGTTTCAGCGTCTGCAGATAGAGCAAACGCACTGCCTCCCGATAATCCGTCCGGGCAAGCGCATCGGCAATTCTTTCCGCAAAATCCACTCCATAGATGGTATCCTCCCCCACTGTATAGGGCAGGGTACTCTTGCGCGAACGCATGAACAGTTCCGGACGCTTCTTGTACACAAACCAAATGACCAATACCAGGATAAGAACGGCAATGCATATCAATACGACTTCCGAATATTCTGCCACCAACGTATTCCCGAATATCTTGTCCAGCAGCTTGCCGAACCATCTGCTGAACCACTCAAGTACATTAATTTCGGGAGCTATCAACTCACGACTGTAAGCAAACGCCGGGTCAGACTGCCAAGCGGCAACCTGTGCAGTATCACAAACCAGTGTATCAGCCGGAGCCATATTCATAGTCCGTTATCAGAGTTTATCAAAATTGTCAATATCACTCTCCACCATCACATAATCTATCTTTTCCGAAGCATGACCGTATTGATAAGCCAGTCCCAGCAATGAGAAAATCATGGACATATAAACGCCGAATGCCTGGACCACCGCCAGCAGATAAAGCACAAAGCTATAGGCTGCCGATACAGTGGCACCGCCACCTGCATCAGTCATTGCAAAGATATATTTCACAATAGTCCCGATATACCATGGAATCATCGTCACTCCCTGCAAGATGGCGGCGATGAATCCCATAACAATGGAAATCAGTACGATACCTCCCCAGGTAGCGAAACCCAGTCGGTAGGCCTTCTTCAAGGCATCTATGATATAGATATCTTCGAACAGATAGACTGGAGCCCAAATAGCAAGTGGCACAGACACCACCACAACGAGCAGAACGAACAAGAACGCAATCGCCATGAACGGAATGACGGTGGCTATAAAACCAACAATAAGCCCTACAAACAGCACCAAAAGCACACCGACAATCATTATCAGAAATACCCTTCTGACATTACGGAACAACAAGGGCTTCAGCATCCCTAACGTCACTCCCTCCAAGCGTTTTTCCCGTTCATTGTAAGTACGGACCAATGCGTAGACCAAAGAGGTCAGCATGACAGTTCCTAGCAGATAGAGAACGGCATACAGACTGTAATAAGTCACCAGTGCCATGATGGACGCTCCGACAACAGAAGAGTCGAACGAGCCTCCGGTCATATCACCCAGAGCCATTGTACCGCTCATCAGCCCGTTCAAGCTCAGTCCCTGAAGCAGACAAAGCGGCAACATCAGATATGTGGTGAATTTCATCAACGGCTTCCAATTCTCTTTGATAAAATCAAAGGTAGCAGTTAGTTTCTCTCCAAAAGAACGTTGTACATACAGTGCGATTTTAGGTTTCTGTGCTTCCATGCTTCTTTCTGTTAGGTAAATAAATATAATAAAAAAAGATAAACGACAAAGAGAGTAGAATAAAGCCGAACCTCAAAGCATCCGGAAGTTCGGTATGGCGGGTAACGAATCCTTCTATAAATCCTGCCATGATGAATACGGGTACCGTACCCACCACTATTTTCAGTCCTTTTTTGGCTCCCCGTTTGAAAGATTCCAGCCTTGAATAGGTTCCGGGAAAGAGCCATCCGTTGCCCAGGGCAAGACCGGCGGCACCGGCTACAATAATCGCCCAGATTTCGAGTGTCCCGTGCAGCCAAATGGCAAGGAAGGACTCCCAAAGCAAGTCGTGCTGATAAAAGAAGGTTTGGAAAGCCCCTATCATGATACCATTGTTAAGGAGCATGTATCCGGTGCCAAAACTGGTCAGCAACCCCATGGCAAAGCAGTTGAAGGAGACCATGATATTGTTCAGCGTGATACTCAGAAACATGGGGAACTCGGAGGAACCGTTATATACAGCCATAGGTTCACCATTAGCGATATTGTTCAAAGTCATATCCACATAGGAGTTTCCTAAAATCAAACGCACAAAATCGGGGTCTCCGGCAGCGGATACCACTCCTATCAATGCGCTGACCACAAATATAATGAAGGAAGCCACCAGCTCACGGCGTGCATCGTGCATGGCCGAAGGCACTTCACGGGTCCAGTAGGTGATAATTCTTGACCATTTCTCGCGCTTGTTTCTATAAATGCGGTTGTGCAATGCCGAGGCAAGATTGTTCAGATAGATAGTGATGCGGGAAGCGGGGAAATGCGTTTGGGCAAAAGCCAGATCTGCCGTAAGCTCCGTATATGCGTCGGCAAGTTCATCGGGAGACAGACTTTCCGCCTGCTCCACCATTGTTTCTGCTCGTTTCCATTTTTCGATGTTCTGCCGGATAAACGTCACTTCTTTCATACCCCATGAATATTTCAGAGAAGTTTTGTCTGAAATCGGTAACAAAAATAAGAGAATAATGATATATTTGCAATGAAATACTAAAAATGTTTTATCAGGAATGGCAGAATCTACAATTATCACCGGGCAGTTTGTCCGCATCAGTCAAACGCCTGCCAGTATCGGTGAACGGCTCATTGCACTGGTCATAGACTATATTCTGCTCGGATTCTATGTATTTTCTACTTTGGCCTTGTTTTCACGGATTCATCTGCCCTCTGATTTCACGATGCTTTTCTTCCTCACTATCGTCTACCTGCCGGTCTTGTTTTACGCATTTCTCTGCGAAATGTTCAACCAGGGACAAAGTCTCGGCAAGCGGCTGATGAACATCCGTGTCGTAAAAGCAGACGGTTCCACGCCCGGCATAGGCTCGTACCTGCTCCGATGGCTTCTCTTTCCTATCGACGGACCGGTGACCGGTGGCCTGGGACTTCTGGTCGTCCTTTTGACCAAAAACAGCCAGCGAATGGGCGACCTTGCTGCCGGCACCATGGTAATCAAGGAAAAGAATTACCGCAAGATACACGTCAGCCTCGATGAGTTCGACTACCTGACCAAAGACTACCGGCCTACCTATCCACAAGCTTCCGACTTGTCATTGGAGCAAATCAACGTCATTACTCGGACCCTGCAATCGGGTAAGAAAGACCGTACACGCCGCATTGCCTCCCTTGCGAAAAAAGTGCAGGAACTTCTCTCCATCACTCCTCATGACAGTAACCCGGAAAACTTTCTTCAGACCATTCTCCGGGATTACCAGTATTATGCCTTGGAAGAAATTTAATACAAACTTCCAACAAAACCAAAGAAGTGTTAAGTCTTACGCTTATTTAAGATTCAAGCTGCATCTTTTTGGCTTTTCATTTGTTAATCAACCAGAAGGTCTTAACTAAATAACAAAGAACAATTATGAAACGAATCATTACATTAATCACACTGGTGTTGGTAAGTGCATCGACCCTGATGTATGCACAGAGTAGCAGCGAAACACGCCAAGCAGAGCGTAAAGCCCAACGCGAAGCCCAGAAAGCACGCGAAAAAGCAGAAAATGAAAGGAACTATGCCATTGCCGTCCAGGCATTGAAAGAGGGCAAGTTTGTATTGGAAGCAGACCAGCTGGTGTTCAAGAGAGGACGGAGCGCATTTGTTTCATCGACAACAAACTTCGTTCTGATGGACGGTGAACACGCATCCGTACAAATAGCTGCCAACAATGCCCTTGCAGGCCCCAACGGAATAGGCGGCATCACAGTGGACGGCAGCAGAAAGGAAATGAAAATCACGACCGACAAAAAGGGAAACGTGAATTGCAGCTTCAGCGTACAAGGCATCGGAATATCCGCACAAGTGTATATCACACTGACCAACGGCGGCAATAATGCATCGGCAAGAATCAGCCCGAACTTCAATTCGAATACCCTGACGCTGAACGGAGTCCTGGTTCCATTGTCCCAGTCAAACGTTTACAAAGGGCGGGCTTTATAAAACACCCCTTTTGTCCGTACAAAGTATAAAGAAAAGAAGATATTCATATCGTGTTCGCAGGATACGAATATCGTGTAGACACGATATTAACAGAATGCGATACAAGGAATTAATAAACTGTTATACAGAATATTAATTCCTTGCATCGTACATAAAGGGAGCTAACAGAATGTGGACATTTATTCTTTTATCTGTTGACACGTTGGGCAATAATATACCGAACCACCCATATAAGCCTCTTTTATGATGGTACTGCCACAACGGAGACAAGGATTCTTCCATGTTTTGGCAGAAAGAATGGTTTTGTAACCTCCGGCGTTGCCATAAAGATCTGTTTGCGTATCGCGTCCGCCCTCGAACGTCATATCCACCAATGTTTCTTTTAGAGCATTAAAAAGAACGTCTTTCTGATTATCCGACAGAAGTAGCACTTTCTGTTTGGGATTTATCCGTGCATTGAACAGAATATCCTGCGTTACGCCGTTACCTACACCGGGAATACGCTGATTGGTTGCTAATAGAGCTTTAGCAGAGAGGGTCTTCTTTGCTTCGGCAACGAGTTTCTCAAATTCCGCTTCGGTGTATTTATCGCTCAACGGCGAAATGCTTTCCCGACTCAATTTATAGTACTTATTGTCGATATAGCTATCAGGATAAACATTGATAAAACCATACATTACAACCGTGAAGACAAGGAATGAATCATCATTAAACGTCAGCAACAACTGGTAATTGGCAGGAATCTTATCTCCCGCATTGTAATAACGGACACTGACTCCGTCGCCTATATTCATGATCACATTATCCGAAAGATTGAAATTGACAAACATGCCATATCCTTCGGATGAAAGGATGGTTTTGCCTACGAGCAGTTTACCATACTCCGACGGATTGCCGTTATAGAACGTAAACTTATGCGGTTTGGTGGCATTGAATACCTGCGTGATTGTTTTACCGCTCAAGGCGTTGTTCACTTGTTTGCTCAGGGTGATAACTTCGGGTAATTCCAACATATTATCTTACTTTTATTTTCGATAGGGATATATATTTCCGTTAATAACTCGTCAATAGCTAATCAATATCGTTCATTATTTTAACCGGACCACTTCCCCTATAATAGGCATCAACACGTTCAAAGAGTCTTTCTCTTTCAGATTCATGGCATTCTTCAACGGTTCGTCCCAGCGGTGTCTAGCCAAAGCATATTTGGAATGATGGACAGTCAGAATCTTTTCCGCATTCAAGTCCCTGGCCACTTGTCCCAAATATTGGGGCATGGTATGGATATATTTCCAATCTTCGTTATACTGCCCATTCTCCAATATGGCAAGGTCAATGCCAGGATATTGCTTGCCTATTTCGGCAAAATGCGTATCATATCCACTATCACCGCCCATATAAATCTTCTGCGAAGGGGTTTCGATAAGGAAAGAGGCCCATAGTGCCTGATTCGCTTTCAACGAGCGGCCCGAAAAATGCCGGGCGGGCAAGCAATGAAGCAGAAATCCCTTATCCAGTACAGTATCTTCAAACCAATCCAGCTCAACCAGGGATGATTTCTCAAATCCCCAATACTCGAAATGTTCACCTACCCCCAAAGGACAGACCACCTTATCTACCCGATTTTTCAGCTGCATCACCGTTTCATAATCCAGATGATCCCAATGGTCATGTGATATCACCAGATAGTCAATCTCCGGCATATCGGCAGGCTTGTAGGCATCCGCCCCCTTGAACGGCTTGTTTACAAACGAAACCGGAGAAGCCCCACAAAATACGGGGTCTACCAGTATACGCTTTCCGTCTATCTGGATAAAATAGGATGAATGTCCGAACCATACCAATACATTCTCGTCCTTGCTTATCTTGCTGAGGTCCGTCTTTATAACCGGAATCTCTTTTTCAGGACGTAAATCGGTTTCTTGCTTAAACAAGAATCCCCAGAAAGCTCCCAAACGTCCCTTTTGGGAAGTCATCATCATCGTACTGTGCAGATTCCGGAATTCTCCGTCTTTGTAATGAGGCGACTTCTTAATCCTCTCCAACCGTTCTCCTTGAGGAGCCCTCCCGAAACTCGGCTGATTGACAAAAACGAATCCCACTATGACCGCAACAGCCACAATACCCACTATAATGCCAACTATCATACGTACTCTTTTCGTTTTTAATGAATTCATATTCAATGAGGCTACATTTACAGCTGCAAATATAGTCGAATTGTTATTAAATCACTATCTTCGCGCCCAATTTACGGAATCAATACAATAAAGCAATAAAAAGCCAACAAAGAAATGAACACACACAGTCTATGTTGCATCGGTTATATTACCCAAGATAAAGTCGTAACCCCTAAAAATACCATATATATGCCGGGAGGCACCTCCTTCTACTTCGCACATGCCATCAAGCACTTGAATGCTAACGATTTTTTATTGGTAACAGCTTTGGCTGATACTGACATGGGCATTGTGGAAGACATTCGGAAAGAAGGTATTTCCGTCAAAGCCTTGCACAGCACACATTCCGTCTGTTTCGAGAATATTTATGGAGAAAACCAGAACGAACGTACACAACGTGTCACGGCAAAAGCAGACCCTTTCACCGTGGAAGGTTTGAAAGATACCGATGCACGGATTATCCACTTGGGCAGTCTGCTTGCCGACGACTTCTCTTTGGAGGTCATCAAGTTCTTGTCCGGAAAGGGACTCCTCTCGGTAGATGTGCAGGGATTTCTCCGCAAAGTGGATAATGAAAAAGTGCTGGCAGTAGACTGGCCGGAAAAGAAAGAAGCATTGAAGTATATCCATATTCTGAAAGCCAACGAAGCTGAAATGGAAGTACTGACCGGATGCAGTGAACCGCACGAAGCCGCATTGCTGATTGCAGACTGGGGCGTCAAGGAAGTGCTGCTGACCCTGGGAGATAAAGGTTCGCTGATATATGCCCAAGGAGAATTTCACGAAATCCCCGCCTATCCTGCCCTTCAGATTACAGATGCAACAGGATGTGGAGACACCTATATGGTGGGGTATCTGTATATGCGCAACAAAGGTGCATCCCACCGGGAAGCGGGATGCTTTGCTGCCGCCATGTGCACCATAAAACTACAATCACACGGGCCATTCTGCGGAACGGAAGAAGCGATAAATAACGTGATAAAAGGATAAAGTGATAGGGTGATATAACACCCTACCATCTTTATTTATAATCCGAATTTTTTCAAATCATCTTCCACACTACCGATACCTGCGATATGAAACATATCAACCAGTACCTTCACAACATTCGGAGAAAGGAAAGCGGGCAATGTGGGGCCTAAGTGAATATCCTTCACCCCGAGACTCAGTAATGCCAACAATACAATAACCGCCTTCTGTTCGTACCATGCTATGTTGTAGACAATGGGAAGTTCGTTGATGTCATTCAGCCGGAATACTTCTTTCAGCTTCATGGCTATCACGGCCAGTGAATAACTGTCATTGCACTGTCCGGCATCCAATACACGGGGAATGCCGTTGATGTCTCCCAAACCAAGTTTATTATAGCGGTATTTGGCACAACCTGCGGTCAGGATAACGGTATCTTGCGGCAAGGCTTTGGCAAACTCCGTATAGTAATCGCGGCTCTTCATACGTCCGTCACAGCCTGCCATTACGATAAAGCGGCGTATGGCTCCGGTCTTCACGGCATCTACCACCTTGTCTGCCAGTTGCAGTACCTGGTTATGGGCAAAACCACCGATAATCTCTCCATGCTCTATCTCCACCGGCGGCTGGCATTGTTTGGCAATCTCTATGATTTCAGAGAAGTCTTTCCTGCCTTCCGCATCCTTATCAATATACTTGCAACCCGGATAACCGGTAGAGTTGGTGATGAACATACGCTCTTTATACACTGCATTAGCCAAAGGAGGAACGATGCAGTTGGTGGTAAACAGAATCGGTCCGTTGAAGGAAGTGAATTCTTCACGCTGTTTCCACCAGGCATTGCCATAGTTGCCTACAAAATGAGAATATTTCTTGAAAGCAGGATAATAGTGGGCAGGCAGCATTTCACCATGTGTATAGACGTCTATCCCCGTACCTTCTGTCTGTCTCAATAATTCTTCCATATCCTTCAAGTCATGGCCGCTAATCAAAATTCCCGGACGATTCTTCACACCGATATTCACCTTTGTAATTTCGGGATTACCGTAAGTACCGGTATTGGCAGCATCCAGTAGAGCCATTGTCTTTACTCCGAACTCACCAGCTTCGAGAACCAGCTTCACCCATTCCTCTGCCGATAGAGACTCAACCGCAATGGTAGCCAGTGCACGCTGCATGAAAACATGAACTGTATCATCATTGAATCCCAAGCGCATAGCATGCTCCAGATAAGCTGCCATACCTTTCAAACCATAGACAAGCAATTCTTTCAACGAACGGAGGTCTTCATTCTGTTCACGCAGAACACCTACTGTCTTCGCTTTCTCGGCATAGTCGTCACGCGTTCCCTGCCAAGTCAGTTCATCTACTTGGGGTAGGAACACTTTGTTGTGCTTGGCCTCTTGAATCAATCCATTACGCAAAGCAAGTCCCCTATCCACCCGTTTCAAGATGCTTTCATCATCGAAATTCGCATTCGTGATAGTACAAAACAAAGCATCCGTCACAAAAATATTCACTTCTTCAGAGACTGGAGAATCTGCCTTGCGTAATGTATCGGCAACAACAGAGATACCCCTGACTACAAACAGTAACAAGTCCATAGCTTGAGCCGTATGACTTTCTTTTCCACATACACCTTTCAATATACAGCCGGTTCCTTTGGCTGTCTCCTGACATTGATAACAAAACATGTTTGGTTCCATATTCCTATTCATTTAAAAGTTTGCATAATCTTTTGATAAGATAAGCAGCACCTCAGCAATAAAAATAAGCAGGCTTATGTTCTATTGCATTCGATTTGCATTATCTTTGTGCAAAGATGAGAGTTCTACAACGCACAAACTGTCACGAATGTTACATCGAATCACAAAAAAGTAAAAAAAGAATGGAAATCCATACATTATTGGAAATGCCTCCTTTCCAAGACATAACAGAAGAAGAGTTATTATCCCTCATCCTGGCACCCGAACATGCACGCAGGCAATACAAACCTGCTGACTTCATTGCCATGCAGGGAGAAGCATATCGTTCTCTATTCATATTGTGCAACGGCAGTGTGCGTACCCAAATGGTCAGTGCGGAGGGGAAGCAACTCACCATCGAAACGCTGAAAGCCCCGCAACTGCTTGCCCCGGCTTTTGTCTTTGCCTCCGAAAACCGCTTCCCGGTAAATATCGAAGCTAAAGAGAAATGTGAGATACTCGTTATAAACAAGAACATTTTCCTGGAATTCCTGCATCAACACCCCGCTGTGATGCGCAACTTTCTGCAACTGGTATCGGACAGAACCCTATTTCTCTCCAAAAAGCTAAATGCCTTTGCCCTACAAAGTCTGAAATCGCGTATACTGAACTATCTACGCATGCATGGCACGATACTCAACCAGCAGGAAGTGGCACAAATACTGGGAGTGGCGCGTCCCTCGCTGGCACGTGCCTTATCGGAACTGGCAAGCGAAGGGTGCATCCGAATGGAAGAGAAGGAAATGCGGATAAATGCAGTCTCCGCCCAAAAGTATTTATAAAAAACGTCCGCACTTATATATTATTCTTACCTTTGTCCAAGAATAAAAAGCTATGGAAAAGATTCTACTGGATGAAAAGTACGAACAGTTGTTGTTCCAAATCCCTCTACTAAGGGATTTGCCACATAATATCAAGCAATCGCTGCTTGAGAAACTGGAATATTCAGTCTATTCTATAGACAAGAAAGATATAGTTGCCCGGCAAGGCACCCCCTGCAAGAAGCTATATATACTATTGGAAGGTAAATTGCGTGTAGATATTATAGACGGTCTGGGCAATAAAGTTATGGTAGAATACATCGTTGCCCCCCGGGCCTTTGCCACTCCCCATCTCTTCGGCAGCAACACCACACTGCCGGCAACTTTTACTGCCATTGAAGACTGTATCCTATTCACTGCCACCAAAGAATCCACCTTCAAGCTTATCAGCCAGGATCCCAAAGTGCTGCACAACTTCCTTTGCATAACGGGAAATTGCAATGCCTGCACGGTTTCGCGATTAAAAACCCTTTCCCGCAAAACAGTCCGCGAAAGGTTTGTCGTCTATCTGTTTGAAAACAGAATTTCCAACTCTACCAGCATCACCATTGCGCATACCCAATCTGAGCTGGCAGAATACCTCAATGTAACCCGCCCGGCACTTTCAAAGGAAATCAATAAGATGACCAAAGAAGGTATTATCCTAATGACGGGTAAGAAAATTGAGGTATTGAATGAAGCAGCTCTGAAAGAGTATATCTAAACTACCATTTTACAAACAAGATTCTCGGATTGATGTTGACAGATACCCAGCCCCAATCCTGCCAGCGTTTATGGTCGCCGCCTTTCACCACGTCCATAGACTTCGTACCCCGCATAATGGAGTAACCGGCAGAAAGCTTCACGTCCTTCATCACATTCCAGTCAAGCTGATAGTCCATCTCCGAACCCAATCCCTTTTTTACATCATCCAGCTTGGCAGCAGTAGCAAAATAGTGATAATTCAGTTGCATACTCACCTGCTTGGATGTCTTGAAGTTGACACCCAACTGGGCATCCTGCAAACCGGGAGCGACTCCCTGCCAGGCAGAAGCATAGAAATAATCCATCGCTCCATAGAACTTATGATGTGTTCCGTAAAGAGGATCGAATGCTTTGAACTTGTCACCTTTCCCGTCACTGCCACTCAGATAATCATAACCCAAGCTCACACTCCATTGCTTGTCTATGGCATAGGCAGCCTTCACGCTTACCATAAAGGCAGATACACTCTGCGCATTCTTGTTCTTTCCGGTCTGATAATAGAAAGCAGCCTGCACAGGTAGCCAATTTCCCGATTCCGGCTGATAAGTCACGTAAGTACCGAACGTCTGCAAATAGCGGGTATGGGAAGTTTCTGTTTCTGCATCACCGGTTTCCAGGCCCAGATTCATGAATAACAAAGAGACATCAAGGTTGGGGGTTTGCGCCGCATAATGATACCAAAGGGTCTGCATATTCTTATAAGGTTGTGCACCGTCATAATAATAGGTACCGCCTTTTGCCTTTTCCTTGTTCTGGTTGAAGGCAAGAATGAAATGCAGTTGGTGGGCATTCTTGGCATAGCCCAACTTCAATGCATCGTGATAGCGACCGGCCACATTCCAGTCCAGCCCTCCCAAAATACGTTCGTCGTCATAAGACAAGGTCTGGCGCCCCAGTTGTGCAAAGAAACCGGCACCAAAGTTGAGTTTTGCCCATGCTTCGTTCATAATGAAACGCCCGTTAGTGTCTATCTGCGGGTCCTGCCCCCATACGCCTACATGTTGGGCCGAAATCTTCATACTCAAATCCGAACGTTTATACTCCATGGAAAGACGTGCACGGTTGTTGATAAATGAAGCAGCCTTGTCTCCCTCGAAACGTGGTAACTGTGCTCCGTTACGGTATTCTGCACGGGGTCTGATTTGCATCGACATGGTGAATTCGTTCTCTTTCTCCGAACCTTGTGCCCACAACATTCCGGGCAACAGCAATAAGCCTAATGCCAAATAAACTGTTTTCATAAGTATTTTAATTTAAGTTATACGTATGTACACTCACTCCTTGTGCCGAGGGCAAGTAATTGATGCCATACCAACACATTTGCAACAACAGAAAAGATACAAGCAAGCCAAACAGTGCCTTACGATAGGCCGCGGGGCATCCCAATCGGAAATGGATATATGCCAGATAGGAGAACCAGGTAGCCGCCGCCCAAGTCTCCTTGGGATCCCATGCCCAATAGTGTCCCCAAGCAGCTTTCGCCCAGACAGCACCGGACAGCATACCCAGTGTCATGAAGGCAAGTCCTACATAAGTCAGATTATCGCACAAAGCCATCTCATGCCGTTCAATTCCTTTTTTCTTGAACCACAGCAGGTAGACAGCCATCACCGTAGCGGCACCCAGCATGGCATAGGCAAACATATAGACAATGACATGAGGAGTGAACCACGGACTCTGCAAAGCGGGCATCAACGTCTTGTTGTGTATTTCGGGCCTAAAAATATTGATGCAGACAAACACCAAGGACAAGACGGAACTGAAACCGAGAATCCATTTGTACCTCCAACGACTGTAAGTGATGATTCCTGCCAATGGAAGAAAGAATGAATACCACAAACGCGTCTCCCCCATCGTCCGCATCGGAGGACGCTCCAAAGAAATCCACATGCCGACAATGAAGCTGAAAAAGACAGCCAAGCCCAGACAAGTCAAAGTGTATACCACTACCGGACGTTTACCACGCCATGCAGCGAAAGCTCCCAATCCCCAGAAAAGTAAAGCGACAATGGCAAACAGAGCAAAATAATCCCAACTCATACCGTCTCCTCCTTCCTTTCTTCTGTTCCTTTCGGTGCATTGACAAACAAGCAGACTGCCCCCAGCACCATCATTATGATGCCGGCATATACAGCCGGAAGCCAGGGATCGCGTACCAGTTCAAAAACACTGACATCACTCCACCGTCCTTTCGTTTCGTCATAGCTTAATTGATAAATGTTCCATCCGAATATCTTCAAAGGACGGTTCACTTCGATTGTGTCTTCCACTACCTCTCCTGACTGCGTATAAACCGTTACAGCAGAAACAAATCGCTGCGGCTCACGTTCGGGCATCACCAGACTGGTCTGTTCCGACAAGCGCAATGCCTTATAAGGAAACATGAAACTACCGCAACTCACCCATCCCTCCTTCGACTGTCCGGAGGTAGCATTCACCGCCTTCAGATAAACAGCATAGGTAGCTCCCATCGAATGGAATTCGGTAAACTTCAAGGTATCTTCCGTAGCCACGGAGGCAGCCATCGGAATGGATTGAAGGATAGAGATGTCCCAATCCAGCAACCTCCCCCGTTCTACCTTCTCTTCCAACAGCAAATGTTCCGGCACATCCTTCGGCAGTGCCTGCCCGGTCTCATTATTTATCAGCATCAGCTTGGGAGGGTATTCATGTATGGTGAATTCTTTCAGTTCAATGGCAAGCGGAAGCTCCGTCAGCTTGCCATCCTCATTCGTGGCACGCCATTCAGTCTTGCCCAATTGGGTAATCATTCTCAGTCGTTGCATATCTGCATTGCCCAGCGTTGCCGTCAAGAGGGCGACAAACAAGCCGACATGATTCAGCAGAAAAGGAATCTTACGCAATTTTAAAGGAATACATACACGGAGAATGGTCAGTCCCAAGACAGTAACCAGCCAGATATAAAGCAACACGAACGGCCAGAAAGAAAGCATCTTCGAAAAGCCGATGACATCTGCCGAAGGCTGGGTAGAAGGAACCTGCCGCACCAATCCCATAACGACAGTGACAACCGCCACACATACCAGGGAAGAAACTGCAGCCGTATAATGACTGAGCCATCCGAAACAGTACACCCGTCTACGAAATCCATGCATGCATGCCAACAATAGCAGGAACAACACCAGAACGATGACATTGACCGGCCACGCAAACAAGCCCCAACGAATATCTCCAACGCTCCACTGCAACAGCAAGCCCGTGACGAACAGTCCTGCCCCACAGATAAAACCTTCCTTATACCTCCACGGTTTCTTCCACATCTTCTGATTTACGATTTGACGATGTACGATGTACGATTGGAGTTAGATTGTTGATAGAGTCAATCCGGGATGTACATATCGGGGAGTAATCCCAATCGTACATCGTAAATCGTCCAATCGTAAATAAATTTATTTTAGTGCTAACCGGTTGTTGGCTTTGGCTTTTTCCAACCAAGCCGGTACGGTAGTCTTCAAGAATTTGTCCTTTGCAGCTCTTTCGGCATCCATATCGAGGCCGATATATTCCTGCGCCTTGTCTTTGGTAGAGATATCCGGCATGGGAACATTGTCCGTATATCCATGCTTTGCCAGCACTTTGGAGACAGCCAAACGCGCCTGCATAGCTCTATCCAAGCCGTGAGACAAGACACGCTGGATTTCCTGTGGTGCATGGAAAGCACCTCCGTGAGATGCCACACCGAAGTCCCAACGCCATTGCGCCTGGCGAATCAGTGCCAGCACTTCTTTCATCTGCTCTTCCGTAGCTCCCTTGTCCCAGGCAAATTTAGCTTCGATATGAGCTTTGGCAAGTTCCTGTTCAAGGCGGTTGCGGATTTCATTGGCCTTGCGCTGGCGTTCGTAGACATTGTTGCGCAAAGTCTCCTCACTTTCGCGATGGCAGGTTTGGCAGGTACGGTCTATCATAGCCAACGGACTTTGTATATGGTGGTCGCTGAACTTCACGCCACCTTCACTCTTATAGGGCATGTGGCAGTCCGCACACGATACGCCACGCTGACCGTGAATGCCCATCCGGGCTATTTCAAAATCGGGGTGTTGCGCTTTCAGGATGGGGGTACGGCTCAACTTATGTATATAGTCGTAGAAACCGGCCTCATCATAATAGGCTTCCATGTCTTCCACCGTAAAACCTTTGTCCCAGGGGAAAGTCAGGTACTTGCCGTCACCCTTGAAGTAATATTCCACGTGGCACTGTGCACATACCAGCGAGCGCATCTCCTGCGGAGTGGCCTCGGTAATATCCTTGCCCTGACGTTCAAAAGCTTCTATCAGAGCCGGACGGCTGATATGCAGATTCATATTTTCCGGTTCGTGGCAGTCCGCACAACCAATCGGATTTACAATTTCACCACCCAAAGCGCCCCACTTATTATTATAGAAAGCATCCACACCGATGGCTTCCATCATACGGGGGACATCGGGACTCTTGCAAGTCCAGCAAGTGGACGGTTGCGGACCATCTGCATCAGTGGCAGGCGCACCGGTACGCAGGGTTGCCGTAATATCCTCGATGGCATGCATGTGTCCGCGCGGAGTGGAATAGTCTTTGGAGAAGGCATATCCAGCCCAAAGTATCACCATTTCGGGACGCTGTTCCAATACATCCACAGCCACATTTCCATTGAATTCACTCTGGAAGTCGGTCTTGGCGGTTTCAGTCCACGTCTGATACTCACGTGGAAAGTCACTCTTGAAGACTTCGTTGCGTGCCTCAATTCCTTCAATCACAGTTTTGCGGTTATTGAATACACTTGCCAGCTCGGCCCTGCGCTCCATCAAGGCAGAAACGCATAGACCCAAGACAAATACAACGACCATTGAACCACCGAACAACAGCCATCCTTGCCATGATTTTAATCTCTTTTCCATATATATGAAGATTTATTGTTATTCAAGTTTCTCATGTCTTTGACCTGCTTTCAGTGAACAAATTGACAAGGCTACAAGGAGGGATAAACAGCCCTTTGTCTATATCTTGCTTTTTAAAGTGATTACAAGGAAAAGCCTTGTGTACTTGTTCACTGAAAGCAAGTTCTTGAACTTGCGAAACTTGAGTTGTCATTATTCCTTTATCAGTTTCTGCAACCACTCCGGTACGGGAGATTCCGGATAGGGTACCAGTGCAGCGGGCGTGGACGAGAGGCTGTTCATTCCACCATGAGGCACATCACGGTGGCAGTCCCAGCATGCCTTTCCGTCGCCGATGAGGGTCATCATGTAGTCTATCCTGCCGACATCCACAAACTCGTTGGTCAGTTGCGTATGGCAACGGATGCAATTATTCATAATGACCTGCGCACTGGCTTCCTCGGCTTGGATGGCCTGCGGTTCGCTTTTAGTGAGAAAGGCACCTACGTGCTTCATGCCGTCCATTCCCTTAAACATCCATTTCTTTACCATATTCTCATGAGGGACATGGCAATCGTTGCAAGTGGCATCCCGGCTGTGGGAACTGTGCATCCAGGTTGCATAATAGGGAGCCATGATGTGGCAGTTGACACATGCCGCAGGGTCATCTCCCAGATAAGTGTGCGCCCGGAGAAGATACATAAACAAGCCTCCGCTGCCGACGAGGACACCGCAAACAATGAGTGCCGTTACTTTCCACCTGTAGGATGGAAATAGTTTACTTATGATTGGTAACTTCGCCATAAAATGAATATTTTCAGCAAAAATAGGCAGTTACAATCTAAAAAAGTGTAATCATGATTACATTTTTCCATTTATTTTTCGGTATTTTTAATAAAGCATTCATTCTCACGCATACCTATATGAAGATGTCCACAAAACACGCACGCCTGCGCATCTTGTGGACATCTTCATCCTTTTATAAAACTGCCTGCTTTTTTTAAGCTGCTTTCTTTAATTGAACATTCACTTTTCTGCCACTCTTCCGGACCAATCTTCGAATCCAAAGATAATAGCCCGTCAGCGGCAAGCTGGCCCCTACCAAAGCGGCAAGGAAACTCAATATGCGGGTGGTCAGCCCTCCCCAACTGCCTACATGAACGGAGAATA
>ENA-OPBG01000671-OPBG01000671.1-human-gut-metagenome-genome-assembly--contig:-NODE-671-length-27522-cov-3.023556_pt1 | contig 27522 bp, 25 predicted proteins | sample MGYA00241065_ERZ501446 | MGnify/ENA primary metagenome ERZ501446 (study PRJEB25962, sample SAMEA2042632) | human gut metagenome | biome: human gut; feature: human-associated habitat; material: faeces...
AAAACCAGTCGGTTACATATATTGTGATTTCGCCAGACAAGAATAATATAGTTGGGTATTTTACAATAACAATTAAACCAATTACTGTTAATACAGATGAATTTAGTAATACAGTAAGAAGAAAAATTGCAAGGGTAAGTGAACAGAACTCTGATAATGGAAAATATTCGTTATCAGCATATTTGATAGCACAGTTAGGCAAAAATTATGATGATAGTATTGGAAATACAATTTCGGGAGACAATTTGCTTTCAATTGCGCTTGGAAAAGTAAAAGAACTACAATATATGGCTGGTGGGATGGTTGTTTTTCTAGAATCTGAAAATAAGGATAGATTATTAGATTTTTATGAAAAGCAGAATGGTTTTAAAAGGTTTGACACCAAAGTTACAAAAAAATATAAAGAAAAGATTAATCTTGTATTTACAAAAGAAAACGGCTTATATGTAGGAACTGATTTAACAAGATATCCATTTAAAATTATTCATAATGAGTTAGGAATTGAAAAATGTAGATTCTACGATTTAAGAGGAAGTTATGCAACCAAGATATTAACTAATGGAATTGAGATAAGAGATGTTGCTGATATACTTGGACATAGAAATGTAGAAACAACAGAAAATTATTATATTTCAAGTACAGAAAAATCTAGACGATTAGCAACTGATATTTTTGATAAGATAACAAAATCTGAAATTATAGAAGAAATTATTAAATATGAATAATTCGACAGCTCCATTGATAAAAATAAATATTTATAGTATAATAAATGTGCAAAAATAGAAAACGCACATTGGCATTTGTTATATATATAGAATATAATGACTTCAGTAAATGAATGCAAACATTGTTTGCAATTTGTTTGCAATAGAGGAATATTTATAATAACAAAAATACTATAAATATTATAAATATAATAGGTTACCAAGACGGTAAAGCCTTGAAATATCAATAATATTATAAATATTATAAGTATTATAAATATGGGAGTTCTTACAACATGTGGAAGTGGTAAGAAATATAAAAACTGTTGTGGAAGAAATCAGTAATAGCAAGGATTACAGAGATTTTATTACTTGACATAATTTATATAAATTATCAATTTGTCAACGATTTGTCAACGGAATTTTTAAAATGAGTTGACACAAAAAACTAGCATTTTATGATGCTAGTTTTTTGTATTGTAATAATTTTAAAAAAAAATATTGAATTTTTATTATATATATGATACGATACAAATGTTCGCAAAAATAAGTGGTATATAGGAACTTATATAACTTTTTAGGAGGTACAAGTTTGAAAGATAAATTAACAATTTTATAATACTAAGTATTATAATCTTGATATGATTATTTCTATAGGATTTAGAGTTAATTCAAAAAAAGCAATTAAGTTTAGAACTTGGGCTAATAAAATAATTAAAGAATATATGATTAAAGGCTTTACCATAGATGATGAAAGACTAAAAGGAAATGGTGGAGGTAATGTATAAAGAAGGAGAATAAAGTGGAGAAAGAATTAGATTCAAAAATATTTATGACGATCAATTATATGAATAAAAATGATATGAAAGCACATATTGAAGAATATATACGAAAACTAAAAAATGAATATCCAACAGCCATTATAACCAAGGAATTTTATAACGGAGAAAATATTTTAGTTCGAGCAACATACCAAGAAAATAGAAATAAATCATGCAATAAGAAGCAAATAAAGGAAAAAGAAATTGATGATTGGTACATAAGACAAAGGGGAGAAAGATAATGAAAGATCTAATAAACTTTTTGCTTTATCATATTTTGGTACAAGTCCAGTATCACTATATAAATTAATTAAATTAGCTATATGTATTGTGTAATATTTGTAATTTTAATAAATACATTAGTTTATAAGACTCGAAAAGCTAATATGATATATGGAAAAGAATATTGTACCAAAAATGAGAAAAAATCATCACTTACAAATAGATGTCAACAATGTGGAAAATTGAAAAAGTAAAATTATGATTGGAGAAAAAAATGTCAATATATAAATCAAAATTAAATGAAGTTAAAATAAAAAATATGTTACAAGAAAAGTATGAAATAGCTGTAAATAAAATTGAAAAAAATAGAAAAAGGAACAGCTAATATATATAAAATTTTAGGAGAAGATGGGCAAAAGTATATTTTGAAAGAGTTTGATGAAAGCAGAAAAGAAGAATCTATAGTAAAAGAAATACAAATAATTAACTTTTTAAAGTGTAGAAAAATAAATGTTCCTCAATACATAAAAACAAAATCAAATGAATTTTATATAAAATATGAAAATGAAATAATAATACTCCAAAAATTTATCGATGGATATACAATTGAGAATAATACAGGTGATCATGATAAAGTGATAGAAAGTGCAACAATACTTGGAAGAATAATAAAAGAGCTTCAAAAATATAAAAAACTTGATGATGAAAACATAATTGAAAAATGGTTTTCAAAAGAAAGTTTAGAAAATAAAATAATTCAAATGGAAGACTTTAAGAAATCAATAAAAAAAGATAATAAATATAAAGAAGTTTTCTTAAAAGATTTAGAAAATAAAAAAGAAGATATAGGATCTGTTACTTTTGTAGATAAAGTAAAAAATATTCAACCAACTAAAAAACAACCGACAAGAAAGGGAGTTTATGAAGATCACTATATCTTAAGATATGTTAAATATGCAATTGTCATTATTATTGTCATTGCTATTATTATTGTACTTGGATATTCATTTGTCTTTATGAAATCAAATGATTCATCATTTAAAAATAGTAATACATCTAAAACAGAAACAAGTGAAACTTTAAAGAAGAAAACAACAGAAACAGATAAAAAGAAAACAACAAAATCTGATACAACGAAAAAAGATGAACAAACATCTACTGAAATAACTTTTACTAAAAATGCTGATGGTGATTATAGTTTTAAATTACCTGATGGATATGATCAAGAAACTTTTAAATTAAAAGTAGACTTTACATTTGCGACAACTGTTGATCTACATGTTAATGGTGATCCTAACAGTTATCAAACTGATACATTTAAAAAAGGTGTTTATAGTAGTAATCTTGCTAATATTTCAGCATCAGATGCTTTAAAAGATGATTCTGCATGTGAAAGTGTTGAATTAGAATTTAATGTGAATGATTTCCAATATTTGGAATTTTCATATAGTTGGAACTTAGGACATCGTTATTATATTAATGATCAAAAAATTCCATTAGAAGAAAATGATCATTATGGAACAAGCTCTAATGGTAGAGTAAGAACATTTAAATTAACGATGGTCAAATAATGAATTTACCTAATAAATTAACGATTACAAGAATAATCCTTGTTCCAATTCTTATTCTTATTTATATGTTTCCTTATGCAACGTTTGGAATCAATGTACCTATGTATCATATTTTGAATGCTGATATTTCACTTGTTAATATTATTATCTTTATTATTTTTGCAGTTGCTTCGTTAACTGATTATTTTGATGGACAAATTGCAAGAAAATCTAAATTAATTACGACTTTTGGTAAGTTTGCTGATCCGATTGCAGATAAACTATTAATTAATACGATTTTTCTTTTACTAGCAAGTGATGGAACAATTTCTATCATTATTCCTATTATTATGATTTCTAGGGATACGATCGTAGATGCCATTCGTTTGGTGGCTGCTAATAAACAAGTTGTTATTGCAGCAAAATATTTAGGAAAATTAAAAACTGTGACACAAATGATCAGTGTGATATTCTTATTATTAAATGATTTTCCTTTTTCAATCATTCATTTACCAATTGGTCAAATAAGTGTATGGATTGCTTGCGTGATTTCAATAGTAAGTGGTATGGATTATTTTATGGATAGTAAAGATATGTTAACGGAGTCAATGTAATGAATGAACTTGCTGAATTATTAATAAAAAATAATATTTCTATTGGAACTGTAGAAAGTTTTACAGTAGGAAATTTTGCGACAATGCTAGGAAATATTCCTGGCATTTCTAAGGTTTATAAGGGTTCTTTAGTCACTTATCAAAGTGAAACGAAAGAAAGGCTTTTAGGAATTGAACATCCATTGATTGAAAAGTACGGTGTTGTTTCTAAAGAAATTGCTACTTTAATGTGTGTTAATGGTAAAAGTATTTTAGATGTTGATCTATGTGTTTCTTTTACAGGAAATGCTGGACCGGATGCAATGGAAGGAAAACCAGTAGGAGAAGTCTATATTGGTATTGCTTATGAAGATGTTGTTGTTTATAAATTAAATTTAGAAGGTAGTCGAAAAGAGATTGCTTTAAAGACAATAGATTTTGCTCAAAAGAAAGTAATTGAAAAAATTTTAAAAAAATAAAAGAAAAAATGAAAAATAAAGCATATATAGGAATAGGAGGTATTATTTATGGCTGGAAAAAAAGAAGTAGAAACAAAAGATGCTAAAAAAGCACAAGCATTGAATGATGCAATCAAACAAATTGAAAAGCAATTTGGAAAAGGTTCTGTTATGAAGCTTGGAGATCGTGCAGCTGTTGATGTGGCTGTTATTCCAACAGGTTCTTTAACACTTGACATGGCTTTAGGAATAGGTGGTTATCCTAAAGGAAGAATTATTGAGATTTATGGTCCAGAATCAAGTGGTAAGACAACACTTACATTACATGCGATTGCTGAAGTGCAAAAACAAGGTGGTACAGCTGCGTTTATTGATGCCGAACATGCCATTGATCCTGTTTATGCTAAAAATCTAGGAGTTAATATTGATGAATTGATTCTTTCACAACCAGATAGTGGTGAACAAGGTTTAGAAATTGCTGAAACACTTGTACGTTCTGGAGCTATTGACTTAGTAGTTGTTGACTCTGTTGCTGCACTTGTTCCTCAAGTGGAATTAGATGGCGAAATGGCTGATCAACAAATGGGATTGCAAGCAAGATTGATGTCTAAAGCTTTACGTAAACTTTCAGGGGTTATGAATAAAACAGATTGTACAATTATTTTCATTAACCAATTACGTGAAAAAATTGGTGTTATGTTTGGAAATCCGGAGACGACGACCGGTGGCCGTGCACTTAAGTTTTATTCTTCTGTCCGTCTGGACGTGCGCCGTGTAGAACAGCTGAAGCAGGCAGGAGAAGTCATTGGTAACCATACCCGTGTCAAAGTCGTAAAAAATAAAGTAGCACCGCCATTCCGTGAAGCAGAGTTTGATATCATGTTTGGAAAGGGCATTTCCAAAGAGGGAGATATTCTGGATCTGGCAGCAAATGTCGGAATTATCAGCAAATCCGGTGCATGGTATGCTTATGAAGGAGACAAGATCGGACAGGGACGTGAAAATGCAAAAACGTATCTGCGTGAAAATCCGGAATTCTGTAAGATGATCGAGGAAATGGTGCGTGAACATTATTTTGCACAGGAGGATGAGACCCCGGAAGGCGAAGAAGAGACTCCGGTATCTGCAGATGCGGAAAGCAAGAATGAATAAGATATGGTTACAGTGACAGAGTGTACGACTCTGGGAAAGGGCAGGCTTCGTTTCCATCTGGATAATGGAACGGAGCTTGTTCTTTACCGGGGAGAGGCAAAACAGTTTCGGATGCGGGAAGGAAGCACACTTTCGGATGAAGAGGAACATCAGCTGATTTATGAAGTGGTGGGAAAGCGCGCAAAAAGAAGAACCATGCATCTGCTGGAACAGATGGACCGTACAGAGCAGCAGCTGCGGGATAAACTGAAACAGGGCGGATATCCGCAGGCGTGTATTGATCTTGCACTTGAATATGTGAAATCTTTTCATTATGTCGATGATTACCGCTATGCATGTACCTATATCAATTATCGTCAGGATCGTATGAGCCGCTATCAGCTGAAAGTAAAACTGTATGGAAAGGGAGTTCCCGGAGAATTGATTGATCGTGCCCTTGAGGAATGTTATGAGGGGGACGAACAGGAGCAGATTATCCGGCTGCTGGAAAAGAAAAAGTTTGATGCACAAAATTCCGACCCAAAAGAATTTACACGTGTTTACCAGTATCTGATGCGCAGGGGCTTTCGGAGCAATGATGTGCTGCGTGCTATGAAAAGTAAACAATGAAAGCACGTATTGCTTGACATATTTAAGCAAAAAGGATAAAATTATAATGTTGTAGAAGTATGACATGGAAGACTAATATTTCTTTTTGTTATATGTACAATGAAAACTTAATAAAGGAGGTGCTCCTGTGCCACAAGTAATTATTGCTGTTGTTATCACACTTATAATTACTGCGGTTGCTGTATGGTTTATCTCGACTGAATATCACAAGAAGGTAGCAAATACCAAGATTGGAAATGCAGAAGAGCAGGCCAGAGGCATCATCGACGAGGCTGTGAAAAATGCCGAAGACAAGAAGCGCGAAGCTATGCTTGAGATCAAAGAAGAAACCATTCGTTCCAAGAATGAGATTGACAAGGAGATCAAAGAGCGTAGAAATGAAATTCAGCGTAACGAGCGTCGTATTGTGCAGAAGGAAGAAAATCTGGACAAGAAACTCGAATCGATTGAAAAGCGTGAGGCAAGTTTCCGTGCCAAAGAAGAAGATTTAAAGAAGCAGAAAGTTGAGATAGCAAAGCTCAACGAACAGCGCGTACAGGAACTGGAAAGAATTTCAGGATTAACCTCTGAACAGGCAAAAGAATACCTCTTAAAGACCGTGGAAGAAGATGTGAAGATTGACACTGCGAAGATGATCAAGGAAATGGAAGCGCAGGCGAAGGAAGAAGTCAACAAGAAGGCAAAGGACTATGTAGTTACTGCAATTCAGAAATGTGCGGCAGACCATGTATCTGAGACCACGATTTCTGTGGTACAGCTTCCGAATGATGAGATGAAAGGCCGTATCATCGGTAGAGAAGGACGAAATATTCGTACACTTGAAACGATGACAGGAGTAGATCTGATCATTGATGATACGCCGGAAGCAGTTATCCTTTCCAGCTTTGATCCGATTCGAAGAGAAGTTGCGAGAATTGCACTTGAAAAGTTGATCGTGGATGGACGAATTCATCCGGCACGTATCGAGGAAATGGTTGAAAAAGCGCAAAAAGAAGTAGAGACAATGATTCGTGAAGAAGGCGAGGCTGCTGTATTAGAAGTCGGCATCCACGGCATTCATCCGGAGCTTGTCCGGCTTTTAGGCAAAATGAAGTATCGTACCAGTTATGGACAGAATGCATTGAAGCATTCGATTGAGGTCGCACAATTGACAGGTTTACTCGCCGCAGAAATCGGTGAGGATGTCCGTATGGCGAAGCGTGCGGGATTATTACATGATATTGGTAAGGCTGTAGATCATGATATGGAAGGTTCTCATATCCAGCTGGGTGTGGAACTGTGTAGAAAGTACAAGGAATCACCTCTTGTCATCAATGCAGTGGAAGCACATCACGGTGATGTGGAGCCGGAGAGTCTGATTGCATGTCTGGTGCAGGCCGCCGATACCATCAGCGCTGCACGTCCGGGTGCGAGAAAAGAAACTTTGGAAACATACTCAAACCGCTTACAGCAGCTTGAGGATATTACAAATAGCTATAAGGGTGTAGAAAAATCTTTTGCAGTTCAGGCAGGTAGAGAGGTTCGTATCTTAGTTGTTCCTGAGCAGATCAGCGATGCGGATATGGTTCTTTTAGCCAGAGATATTTCAAAACAGATTGAGACTGAGTTGGAATATCCGGGTCAGATCAAGGTAAATGTGATCAGGGAATCGCGTGTTGTTGACTACGCTAAGTAATTGTGAAAATGAACTTAAAAAGGCTTAAGACCGCGGAAAGCGGGATTAAGCCTTTTTTATATCATAATGTGTTGTAAAATAAATACATTGGGATTTCACGGGACGTATAGAATAAAAAGGAGGGACCAGTACAGCACGGCTGCACTGGCCAGATTATGAAAAAAATGATCGAAAGGTTTTGGTTCCTTTTGATGATTTCACTATACCGGAAAAGTGTGAAATGGATATGTTACAAATTTGAAGAAACTGTGAACGATGAAAAATATCCGGGGATGATGTCCGGACAGGAAAGAGAGGTTTGAAATATGGTAGAGCATGTAAAACGATTGAAGAGAGAACTGGTATACAAGGGAGCAATTCTGGATATCTACAAAGATACGATGGAACTTCCGGATGGAAACAAAGCAGAGTGGGATTTTGTATCCCATCGTATGGGCGCAGCCGCCATTCTTCCGGTTATGAAGGATGGAAGAATTGTGATGGTGCGTCAGTACCGCAATGCGCTGGAGAGAGAAACACTTGAAATTCCGGCCGGCTGTCGGGACAGTAAGACGGAAGATACGGCGTATTGTGCGGCACGGGAGATGGAAGAGGAAACGGGATACCGCAGCACGAATGTGAAACATTTATTATCCCTGCGTACGACGGTGGCATTTTGTGATGAGGCGGTTGATATTTTTGTAGCTACCGATCTGGAAGTGGGAACCCGGCATCTGGATGAAGCGGAATCTATTGATGTGGAAATTTACACACTGGAAGAGTTGTGCGATATGATCTATGAAGGGAAAATTCAGGATGGAAAAACCATTGCTGCAATTATGGCATATGCGGCAGCAAAAAAAGGCGGAATGGGAAAACATCTGGATTTATAAAAATGGAATAAAGAAAACGGACAGGGCATAGGCTGAAAAGAAAAGAGTTTTAGGAATTTTTATGAAAAAGGAACTGGCGATTGGAATCTGTTTTGGCCTGGCGGGAATTTTATGTACCTGTCTGTTTGGATATGAATATTTTACGACTTATGGATTTTTAAATGCGTATCATATGAAAGCATTTGCGGCATCGGATACCGGGTATTTGCCGCTTCTGGCAAATATTTTATGGGAAAGGGGAAAAGTGTTTGTGATTATTGCAATCCTTTCCCTTACTGCTTTAAAAGCAATTCTGCCATTATTATTGCGCTGCCTGATTTATTTTACCGGCGGGGTATTTTTTGCTGCCTGTGTGATGAATATGGGGATTCTTGGAATTGTTTTTTTTCTGGTATCGTGGCTGCCGCATGGAATTTTGTATCTTGCAGCGCTTGCGCTTTTACTGCTGGTAGAACCGCACAGGTTTTATAACCGGAAAAATCCATGGCTGCTGCGGCTGGCATGGGGGATGGGAGTTGCGGTACTGGTACTTCTTGGATGTGTATTGGAGGCATCTGTTGGAATCCGGCTGTTACGTTTTGTTGTAGAAAAATTATAAAAAAATTATAAAAAAATGGAGTGCAAAAGGAACACTTTTTACACTCCATTTTTGTTTTCAGACAAAAACTGTTTATTTTGCGTTCATCTCCGCAATGTCATAGATCAGCTGTTTGGAATCTTCCCATCCGAGACAAGGATCGGTAATGGATTTTCCGTAAATATGATCTCCGATAGACTGATTTCCCTCTTCGATGTAACTTTCAATCATCAGACCTTTTACCAGAGAACGGATATCGGAAGAAAGCTGGCGGTTATGCATCACTTCTTTTGCGATGCGGATCTGTTCCTTAAACTTCTTTCCGGAGTTGGAATGGTTGGTATCAATGATGGCTGCCGGATGGATGACATCCATTTTTTCGTACATCTCATGAAGACGGATCAGATCTTCATAGTGATAATTCTGGGTGGTATTGCCGTGCTTGCTGACTGCACCGCGAAGAACCACGTGAGTCAGAGGATTTCCGGTTGTCTCCACCTCGTATCCGCGATAAACGAAATGATGCGGATGCTGTGCCGCGTATACAGAATTGAGCATAACAGAAAAATCACCACTGGTAGGATTTTTCATTCCGGAAGCGACATCAAAACCACTGACTGTCAGACGATGCTGCTGATCTTCTACCGAACGTGCTCCGATGGCAACGTAGGAGAGAAGATCCTCGACATATCCCCAGTTTTCCGGGTAAAGCATTTCATCGGCACAGGTAAGACCGCTTTCTTCGATTGCACGGATGTGCATTTTACGCATGGCGATCAGACCCTCGATCATATCCGGAGCTTTTTCCGGATCTGGCTGGGAAGCAATCCCTTTGTAGCCTTCGCCGGTTGTACGTGGTTTGTTGGTGTAAATACGCGGAACTAAGATGACCTGATCCTTGACATCTTCCTGGATTTTGGTCAGACGGCTCACATAATCACATACAGAATCTTCGTTATCTGCAGAACACGGTCCGATGATTACGAGGACACGTGAATCTTTACCTGTAATTACATCAGAGATCATGAGGTCTCTGTGTTTTTTTAATTCACGAAGCTCCGGGGAAAGCGGATAATCGCGCTTAATGTCTGCCGGAGTCGGTAATTGGTTTAAAAATTCAAAACTCATTTTTTTCTCCTATCTCTTAAGTTCGGATATCACATACCGTGACTATCTTAATGGAAAACGGGAAAAATGTCAAATAACAGGAATCGGTTGTTTCTTTCGGGCTTTTAGAATATAATAACAGAGAATTACAACACAGCAGGAGGTGCAGAGATGGAAAATCTGCTTTGTATAAAAGGAAAGATTATAGGAAAAGGGAAACCGCTCGTGTGTGTGCCGGTCATGGAGTCTTCGAAAGAAGAAATTTTAAGAGAAACCAGAAGGCTGGAAGAAGCACACACGGAAATGATTGAGTGGCGTGTGGATGCGTTTGAAAACGTGGAAAGTCCGAATGCGATCCGCGAAATATTAAACGAAATGAAACATATCATAAAGGAAAGTATTCTGGTGTATACCTTCCGTTCTAAAAATCAGGGAGGGTGCAAAGCACTTTCCGCGGCGGATATTTATGATATTCATCAGGTGGCGGCAGAATCAGATGTCGTGGATTTTATTGATGTGGAATATTTTGAAGCAAAAAATCCGCAGAAAGAAATAGCGAGGTTGCAGGAGATGGGAGTATATGTGATTGCTTCCCATCATGATTTTGAACAGACGCCGGACCCGGAGGTGATCCGCATGCTGTTGGAACAGATCCGTGAGAGTGGCGCAGATGTCGTGAAACTGGCAGTTATGCCGCAGAATATGTGGGATGTATTGCATTTGCTGGAGGAGACCAACCGCTTTCATGAAAACCATCCGGATCATCCGCTGATTACCATGTCCATGGGTGCAAAAGGGGGGATTTCCCGCGTGGCCGGAGAGTTTTTCGGATCGTGTGTGACATTTGGCGCAGGCGGGCAGGCGAGCGCACCGGGGCAGCTTCCGGTAAAGCAGCTGGAAGAAATACTTCATATTTTACATCAAAGTGTGGATTGACTCTAAATTTGAAGTGTGATATAGTAAAAAGGCACTTGTGAAATAAGAGTGCTATGCAGCCGTAGTATAATGGATAGAACGCAGGACTCCGACTCCTGAGATGCGGGTTCGATTCCCGCCGGGTGCAGTTTATGCTATGTGGCAAGGAAACAACTTACCCATGGAACGACAGGAAAAGCGGTGCGTCATGCACCGCTTTTTTACTGGACGAATAGTATGAGGTGTGGTATCATAAATGGAAAGATGCATTTTTATGGAGGGTTCATATGCAGAATGAAAAATTAAAAAAGTTTACAGACTTTTTTGTGAAATATAGACGATATTTTTGCGCAGCTGTTTTATTTGTGATTCTTGTTGTGATTCTGGTAAAGTGTACCGGTCCGCAGAAAGATCAGAAAGAGACACAAAACGGTACACAGGGAGTGACACAGACTACAGAATATCAGGAAATCGGTAAGCTACAGAAAGATGCAGATGCGGAACTTGTGACACTGATGGAAAATTATTATGCGGCATATGCTGGTGGAGATACGGATTCGCTGGAGATGATTGCACAGCCGCTCAGTGACAATGAAAAGAGTTATATCACGACGTTTTCTGAGTATTATGAGGATTATCAGAACATCACCTGTTATTCCACAAAGGGGGCAACCGATGATTCTTATCTGGTATCTGTATGCTATGATCTGAAATTCAAAGGTGTGGATACTCCGGCACCGGGAATGGATTTCTTCTATGTGGAGAGAGACGGAAAGGGAAATTTGATCATCAATAACATATACTCTGCATACAATTTCAATTTCCTGGATCAGGATCTGGATGCAAATCTGTATTCCCTGATTCTGGCATATGAGAAGAGTGATGAAGTGGTTGCTCTGCAGAAAGAGGTGCAGACAAGCTATAATGAAGCTGTAAAGAGTGATGAAAAACTTGCCAATATGGTGGGTGGAACACTTCGAAATGCCATGGCAAAATGGAGAGAAACGATTGTAAGCAATACCGAAACCCAGACGACAGAGACGGAAAGCCAGACGCAGGAAACCCAGACCACAGAGACAAAGAAACAGGAAGAAACTCAAAAGAAAGAAGAAACTCAAAAGACCGAGGAAACCCAGACAACGGAGTCTACGGAAAAGAAGGAAGATACCCAAAAGAGCGATTCCAAGAAATCTACCGGTACGGTCAGGACAAAAGATATCTGTAATGTCAGAAAGAGCCCGAGTACGGATGGTGAGCTCCTCGGAAAAGTGGATATTGGTGTGGAACTGAAGAAACTTGGAACGGAAGGTGACTGGACCAAGGTAAAATTCCAGGGAGAAACCGGATATGTAAAGAGCGAATTTGTAAAGGAAGTGTCTTCCAAGTCAGGTTCCGGCAAGGAAACCGTAAAAACGAAGGATATCTGCAATGTGCGTAAAACCGCAAGTACAGATGGAGAACTTCTTGGAAAAGTGGATGCGGGCGTAAAATTAAAGAAACTTGGCACCAAGGGAGAATGGACGAAAGTGAAGTTCCAGGGCAAAACCGGATACATCAAGAGCGATTTATTAAAAACGGTAAAATAATAAAGACATCATAAAGAAGCGGAGGCTGTGAGGTCTCCGCGATTTTTGTCAGACAGGGAAGAAACGTGGAAGTCAGAATTAATAAATTTTTAAGTGAAGCAGGGGTATGCTCCAGAAGAGAAGCAGATCGCCAGATTGAAGCAGGAAATGTAACCATCGGCGGAAAAACCGCGCGGATGGGGGATCAGGTATCGGATGGACAGGAGGTCTGTTTCTGTGGAAGACCGGTACAAAAAGAAAAAGAAATGATACTGATCGCGCTTAACAAGCCGGCGGGTATTGTCTGCACGGCGGAAAAAAGGGAAAAAAATAATGTGATTGATTTCCTGCATTATCCGAAACGGATCTATCCGGTCGGGCGTCTGGATAAAGAGTCGGAAGGACTGTTGCTGTTGACGAATAACGGTGAGATTGTCAACAAAATTATGCGGTCGGGAAATATGCATGAAAAAGAATATCTTGTTACCGTGAACCGTCCGGTGACGGATGCATTTCTGCATGGTATGGCAAACGGTGTTCCGCTTGTGGAACTTGGCACGACAACGCGCAAATGCAGGGTAGAACGGACAGGGAAAAAACAGTTCCGGATCATTCTGACACAGGGATTAAACCGACAGATCCGACGCATGTGTGAATATTTTGGGTACCGTGTACAGAAACTGGTACGTGTACGGATCATGAATATTGAACTGGGAGATCTCGAATCAGGAAAGTACCGGGATGTTACACCGGAGGAATTTAAAAAGTTAAAACAGTTGATCGCACATTCGAGCAATCAGCCCGTGCGACCAATGGAAAAACCACAAAAATCAAAACGAAAACCACGCAATTCTGCCATACATGGCACGTATACGGTGGTAAATCATCATATAGATAGAGAGAACAAAAATGGAAACAGAAAAGCAACGGATTGAAGAACTGGTAAAACAGTTGAATGCAGCATCAGCTGCGTATTATAACGGACAGGATGAAATCATGCCAAATTATGAGTGGGATGCTTTGTTTGATGAGCTTACCACGCTGGAAGAAAAAACCGGATATATTATAAAGGACAGCCCGACGCAGAATGCCGGATATGAAGAATCCGGAAGCGGACAAAAAGAACCGCATGAGTATCCGGCACTTTCTCTGGCGAAGACCAAACAGGTGGAAGAACTGCAGCAATGGGCGGGAGCTTATCCGATCTGGCTGTCATGGAAACTGGACGGACTTACGCTGGTTCTGACGTATGATAACGGAAATCTTGTAAAAATTCTTACCAGAGGAAATGGAAACCTGGGTACCAACATTACATTTTTAAAGGGTGCGATCGGAGGATTCCCGCAAAAGATTTCGTATCAGGGGCATCTGGTTGTGCGAGGAGAAGCTGCCATATCCTATACAGATTTTGCACAGATCAACGACATGATTGAGGATGACGATGAAAAATATGCAAATCCGCGAAATCTGGCATCCGGAACGCTGAATCTGGAAGATCCGGCAGAAGTAAAAGCCCGGCATGTCAGGTTTCATGCATTTACACTGGTGCATCTGGATGAGCCGATGGTATCGTGGGGAGAGCGGATGCACTTTCTGGAAGAATTGGGATTTGATGTGGTAGACAGGGAAGCGACAACCGCCCAAAAACTTCCGGAAGCCATTGACCGATGGACGAAACTTGTAGAGAGCGGAAAAATGGATATTCCGGTAGATGGTCTGGTGATCTGTTATGATGATACGGATTATGCGGCATCGGGAAGCGTGACCGGGCATCATGCGACACGCGCCGGTTTTGCGTTTAAATGGCAGGATGAAGCCGTGGATACAAAACTAAAATATATCGAATGGTCGTGTGCGGTGTCTACGATTTCCCCGGTTGCCGTGTTTGAACCGGTGCAGATTGAGGGAACAACGGTATCGAGAGCATCTCTATGCAATATCAGCGAGATCGAGCGTCTGGGAATCGGAAAAGAGTGTACACTTTCCGTGATCAAAGCCAATAAGATCATTCCGAAATGTATTGCGGTAAAAGATGCTGTAGGTGCTCCGGAGATTCCATCCCAGTGTCCGGTGTGTCATGCACCGACAAAGGTTCATGTGAGTGAAAACAGTGGCACAAAGACCCTGCATTGTACCAATCCAGACTGTACAGCCAAAAATGTCAAGAAATTTACCCGTTTTGTCAGCAAGTGGGGGATGGATATCGACGGACTTTCCATTCAGACGATGCTCCGTTTTATGAATGCGGGATTTATTCATGAATTTGCGGATATTTTCCGTTTGAAAGAGCATTTCGGGGAGATCAGCCAGATGGAGGGCTTTGGTGAAAAATCTGTGGCAAATATGGAACAGTCCATTGAAAAAAGCCGGCAGGTACATCCGGTGAACTTTATATTTGCCCTGTGCATACCGCTGATCGGTGTGGATGCCGGGAAAAAAATTGTTGCCGCCATTGGTTTTGAAGGCTTTTTGCAACGTCTGCATCAGGGGGACGGGTTTGAGGATATTGAGGGGATCGGAGCGGAACGTTCCCGATCAATTGTAACCTGGTATCAGAATGAAAAAAACCACAGTGGGTTTGAGGATCTGCTTCATGAACTTTCGATAGAACATGTAGAAGTGCAGGATACTTCTTCCGGAAGCTGTGAGGGACTGAGCTTTGTGATCACCGGAGATGTGCATCACTATAAAAACAGGGATGAATTTAAGGCCTATGTAGAAAGCCAGGGCGGAAAAGTGACAGGAAGCGTCTCAAAAAAGACGGCATATCTTGTCAACAATGACGTGGAATCCGCATCATCTAAGAATCGTAAGGCAAAAGAACTGGGAATTCCGATTATTTCCGAAGATACATTTATAGAACAATTTGGTGGGAGGTAGAAAAAGTTATGCCAATCAGAACACAAAGTGATCTGCCTGCAAAGGAGATCCTCGAACAGGAAAATATTTTCGTGATGGATGAGTCCCGTGCGATGCATCAGGATATTCGTCCGATCAATATCGTGATTCTGAACCTGATGCCACTGAAAGAAGAGACGGAATTGCAGATTTTTCGGTCATTGTCAAACACCCCGTTGCAGGTAGACGTATCGCTGCTTGCACCGGCATCCCATGCATCCACCCATACTTCAAAGAGCCACCTGAACAAGTTTTATCAGACGTTTCAGGAAATTAAGAACCAGTATTTTGACGGGCTGATCATTACCGGTGCACCGGTGGAACAGATGAAATATGAAGAAGTCGATTACTGGGATGAAGTGTGTGAGATTATGGAGTGGTCCAAAAAGCATGTGACATCCACCCTGCATTTGTGCTGGGGGGCGCAGGCTGCACTTTATTATCATTACGGAATCCAAAAATATGATCTAAAGCAGAAAATGTTCGGGGTATTCCGGCACCATGTAATGAATCGCAAGATTCCGATGGTACGCGGATTTGATGATTATTTTTATGCTCCACATTCCCGGCATACCGAGATCCGGGAGGAAGATATTTTAAAGCATGAAGAACTGACCATTCTGGCAAAATCAAAAGAGGCGGGGGTTTTTCTGGTAATCAATCAGGATGGCAGCCAGATTTTTGTGATGGGACACCCGGAATATGACCGGATGACATTAGACAGTGAATATAAGCGTGACAGGGAGAAGGGACTTGCGATCACGCTTCCGTGTAATTATTATCCGGATGATGATCCAACGCAGCGGCCGATGCTGCAGTGGCGGTCACATGGAAATATCCTTTATGCAAACTGGCTGAATTATTACGTTTACCAGCAGACACCGTATGAGTTTATCAATACCGATGAAATCATTGGGAAATAGGGCAGCCGTTATGGGTTGCAGTTTTTACAAGGGGAATATCCGTCTTTGATCAATTTCTTGCGGAGCCCCTTGTATTTTTTTCGGTTTTTACTGCTCATCTGCTTTACCGAATAACAGTTCGGTTTGTGGAATTTTTTGGTGTTAGTATTTAAAATATAGACCGCGGATGCGTGTTCCTTTGCAGAACTATTATGGGAATTCTGGTTATTTTTTCCATTCAGATGACTGTCACCGGTGGCATAATCTATGGCAACACCCGGCTGTACATTGTAGCAGTAGGTACAAAAACAAATGCCCTTTCCCTGATCCTCCACAGAATAAGCTTCCATCAGGACACCGGAAGCGACCAGGTTACTGCCCTCAAAAACCGGTGTCACGCGGTATAAGACATGGTTATTGGTTTTGTCTATATATCGTGCGGTTTTTTCCTCATAAGGAAGCATGCCTTCATTGTTCATGTAGCGGGTGCCGGTGATCAGGTTCTTTTTATTGGCATTTTCCGCAGTAAGGCAGTAGGCGATGAGGTGGCAGCGGTTATACAGATAGTTGCCGTCCACGACACCGGTGTATTTGACGGTGTGCCAGCCGGATGGCCGGATCTGACCGATTTCCCCGCGCGCTTCGGTCGGCATGGTGTCTTTGCTCACATTGGCATAGGCCACACCGCATCGTCCGAGCTTGTCGAGTTTATGGTAGGATTCAAAAGTGTTGGTGTTTTGCTTTTCCCGGCTGGTGAAATATGGTTTATTTCCATGTGCAGCAACAGAAGATTTTCCACTGTATTTTGGTACTTCTTTGATGGAAAAACGGTCTTTTGTGTTCTTTTGGGCAGCTTGTGCAGTCGTGATAAGCGCTGCAGAATCAGAACTTGTATCAGAAATGAATGGTACAGGTACGAAAGCTACGGAAAAGGCAAGTAAAACAGCAAGCAAAGAAGTCCTGCATTTTGTGAAGTGTAATCGTTTCATGGGATTTCCTCCGTATTCCGTTATGATTTGTTTTCTATAGTATAACATAAAGTAAAGAATTTTTGGAAAAAAAGAAAAAATCCCATAGATTGGAAACGTCAGTTTCGTATATTCTGATGTTGTAAGCGGAACTGTTTCGGTGTCATCTGATAGCGTTTTTTAAAGGTACGGATCAGATGGCTGCAATCGGCAAAGCCTGTTTCTCCCGCAATATAACTTAAATCATGCCCGGTAAATAAAAGGAGATTTTCCACTTTGCTCAGCCGCACAAATTCGATATACTGCTTGCAGCTTTGTCCATAGTATTTACGGAACTGCCGGGCAAAGTAAGAATAACTCATATGATACGTGCGTGCCAGAGATTCAATGTTGATATTTTCCTGGGAATGATCATCGATATACATCAAAACATTCTGCATCGCTTCTTCCTCCACTTCCGGGATCTGATCCGTATCAAAAGAAATTCCCTGTTCCAGCCAGAAACGTAGCAGTTGTACGATCAGCCGGGCGAACTGGGCATAAACACAGGCATCATATCCGTAGCGTTTTTCCTGAACCTCTTTTAAGATATCCGTGAAAAACAGTTCAGCAGGAAAATCGGGCAGGTTGTCCGAATCAAAAACCAGCGGAGGGTTTGTGCTGTTTAAGATCTGGTGAAAGGCAAAGTTTAAATTTGGCAGATAATTCTCGGAAAGTTTTATGCGGTTGAGATTGAATTTACAGCAGATGTAAACATAGGGCTTATCATCGGTATGATAGATGGAGTGCATTGCCTGCGGAGGAAATACAATAAAGGCTCCTTTTTTCAGGAGACAGGTATTGTCATTACAGCTGACCGTTACAGATCCTTCCTGCACATAGACAAGTTCCAGAAAATAGTGCCAGTGGGAGGAAACGGGACCTTCCCAGTATCCGGTGCCACAGCAAAAAGCTTCAATAGGAGAGCGCAGCATATCACTGTATTCAAATAAATTTTCGTTCATATGACCCCCTGGTACTAAGACAAAAATCATAAAAATAGAATAGATTTGTTCTATTTTTATGTGATTGTATTATATCATAATTCAAAAATAATTGATACAATAACAGAAATTTGACAAGAAAGACAGTGGGGGCTTGTGATGAAAGTGAAAAAAGAAACATTGTTTCCAAAGACAAAAATACAGTGGCTGTGGGAAAATATGAAAGGCAGACGTGTATTATATGTGATCGGCATGCTGGGAACCGTTGTCTATAATATATTGCAACTGACGGTTCCGTATTATTCCGGAAGAATTGTGGATCTGTTTTTAAGTGGGGCAGATGCGTGGAAAAATATGAGAACGAATAGCGGTTTGTTCTATCATCTGCTCATCCTGATGATTGTATTTACCGTACTTCGCGGTGTGATTGTCTATGGAGACTGCATGATTTACGAGCATGTGTCACAGACGGTACTGTACCGTGTGCGCAATTTTTTGTATGACAAAATCCAGAGGCAGGATATGACCTTTTACAGCACATATCGTACCGGCGATCTGATGACGCGTGTTACGGGCGATCTGGATGCGGTGCGCCACATGGTTGCATGGGTGATCCGCATGGTGATCGAATCATTTTCCCTGTTTGGTGTGGTGGCAATATACTTCTTTTATATGAACTGGAAAATGGCTCTGAGCCTGTTAATTATTTCGCCGTTTGTGTTTTTTATCATTTATCTGTTCAAAAACAAGGTGGCACCGATGCATGCGAAACTGCGTGAAAAACTGGCACAGATGAACACCTATGCGCAGGAAAATATTTCCGGAAACCGTGTGGTAAAAGCGTTTGCCAGGGAAGCGTATGAAATTGAAAAATTTGACCGGGCAAACAAAGATTATGCAGAGACGAACAAAGAAACCAGCATGGTATGGCTGAAATTTTTCCCATATGTGGAAAGCATTGCAAACCTTATGCCGGTAGTGATGCTGGCCGTGGGCGGTGTCTTTTTAATTCGGGGCGAACTGACGATGGGAGATTATGTGGCATTTTCCGGACTGATCTGGGCAATTGCCAACCCAATGCGCCAGATGGGAAATATCATGAATGAATTTCAGCGGTTCTCGGCCGCATCCAAAAAGGTGATGGAGATCTATTATTCCGAACCACAGATCAAAGATGCTTTGGATGCAGCTGCACACCCGAACCGCTTTGACGGGAAAATCGAATTCCGGGAGGTATCCTTTCAGTATGAAGATGGGGATCTTCCGGTGCTGCATGATATCTCTTTTACTGTAAAACCGGGGGAGACCATTGCAATCATGGGAGAAACCGGCTGCGGAAAGACTTCCCTGATCAACCTGATCCCGCGGTTTTATGAGCCGACGAAAGGGGAAGTGCGGATCGATGATATACCGGTGCAGAATTTCAGACTGTCCGACCTGCGCAAACAGATCGGACTTGCCACACAGGATGTGCTGTTGTATTCCGATACGATCGAGGGAAACATTGCCTACGGAGACAGCAGCATTGATCTCGAAGAAGTGGAAAAATTTGCAAAATATTCTGCGGCATCTGATTTTATCTCAAAGATGCCGGAAGGATATGATACAGTGGTCGGAGAGCGTGGCGTAGGCCTTTCCGGCGGACAGAAACAGCGAATTTCCCTGGCAAGAGCACTGGCGGTGCGGCCTTCGATTCTGATTCTGGACGATACGACCTCTGCGGTGGATATGGAAACGGAAAAACAGATTCAGGAAGCACTGCGGCATCTGGATTTTTCGTGTACGAAGGTAATTATCGCACAGCGGATTTCCACTACGATGATGGCGGATAAGATTCTGGTGATGCAGCATGGACGGATCACGGAGATGGGAAATCATGAGGAACTTATGGCAAAAAAAGGATATTATTACGAACTGGTACAGCTGCAGACCGGCGAAGACCTGGTATAGGGGGTGAGACAATGGCAAAGAATACATATAAGCAGGATGAAATCCTGGAAGAACCGTTTGATATCCGGCATCTGCTCCGGGCGTCATCCTATATCAAAAAATATCGCAGGGGTATGATCCTTGCAATCGTCCTCAGCGGAATCGGAGGAGCGTTCGGGTACGTGGCACCGATGATTATTCAGCGGGCACTTGATATTGCGGTGCCTGATAAAAATATGAGACTGTTATTTTCCCTGGTGGCGGCGCTGATTGCCATCTATGTGGTCAGCGTGATTTTTACCACGATCCGCAGTCGCATCATGGTGGATGTCAGTCAGAATATTATTTATGATATCCGCAAGGACTTGTTTGAACATCTGCAGGAACTTCCGTTTCAGTATTACGACGACAGACCGCATGGAAAGATTCTGATCCGGGTGGTCAATTATGTCAATTCGGTATCGGATATGTTGTCAAACGGACTGATCAATATCGTGCTGGAAGCATTTAATCTGCTGTTTATTATTATTTTTATGTTTATGGTAGATGTGCAGATGGCACTGGTCGTGTTGTGTGGAGTTCCCGTGCTTGCCGTCTTTATGTTCTGGATCAAAAATAAGCAGAGAAAGGCGTGGCAGGCCGTATCCAACAAGAACTCAAACTTAAATGCGTATCTGCAGGAAAATATTGTAGGTGCCCGGATTACACAGATTTTTGCACGTGAGGATGAAAATGCAAAAATCTTTAACGGACTTTCCAAAGAATGCAGACGGACCTGGAATACCGCTGTGCGCTACTCAAACCTTGTATGGCCGGGCATTGATACCATTTCGGTGTTTGTCCGTGCTGCCATCTTTTTGTTTGGCCTTGTCATTTTCGGGCAGGGAAATAAGTCGCTGGGAACGATCGTGGCGATTTCCAGTTATGCTTCGTATTTCTGGCAGCCGATCATGAACCTTGGAAATATATTCAACAATTTTATCAATAATATCGCTTATCTGGAACGGATCTTTGAAACCATCGATGAGCCGGTTACCGTAAAAGATGCAGAGCATGCGATCAAGATGCCAAAGATCCGGGGGAAAGTTACGTTTGACCATGTGACCTTTGCATATGATGAGACAAAAACGATATTAAAAGACGTATCCTTTACGGTAAATCCCGGGGAGAGTGTTGCACTTGTAGGACCGACCGGGGCCGGAAAGAGTACCATCGTCAATCTGATTTCACGGTTCTATAATGTCAATGACGGAAAGGTACTGATCGATGATCAGGATATCGCAGATGTGACCATTCATTCTCTCCGTGCGCAGATGGGGATTATGATGCAGGACAGTTTTATTTTTTCGGGAACAATTGCAGATAATATCCGGTACGGAAAATTGGATGCCACACAGGAGGAAATTGAAAAAGCGGGAAAAATTGTCTGTGCCGATCCGTTTATCCGGGAAATGCCGAAAGGATATGAAACACAGGTGCGGGAGCGTGGGTCCATGCTTTCCCAGGGACAGAAACAGCTGATTTCTTTTGCGAGAACACTGCTTTGTGACCCGGCAATTCTGATTTTGGATGAGGCAACTTCCAGCATTGATGTGCAGACGGAAAAAGCATTGCAGACCGGATTAAACCGTATGCTTAAGGGCAGGACATCCTTCATTATTGCGCACCGGCTCTCCACGATCCGTGGCTGTGACAAGATCATGTATATTGATGACGGTGGAATCGCAGAGGCGGGAACGCATGAAGAACTGATGAAAAAGAAAGGCAGATATTACAAACTGTATACGGCACAGAAATCTTTGCACTAAAATAAACGAAAAGAGCCAAAAGTACTAGGAATTATCCCCCTTTTATGTTACCATAATAAGTGTAATTATTATGAACAGAAGGGGGATACTTATATGGCAAAAGAACTAGTTGCGATGTTGCTTGCCGGAGGCCAGGGGTCCAGATTATATGCACTGACACAGAAGCTTGCAAAGCCTGCAGTTCCGTTTGGGGGAAAGTACCGTATCATTGATTTTCCACTGTCGAACTGTGTAAATTCAGGAATTGATACGGTGGGGATTCTGACCCAGTATCAGCCGTTTGTATTAAACGAGTATATTGGAAATGGCCAGCCGTGGGATCTGGATCGTCTTTACGGAGGCGTGCATGTACTTCCACCGTACCAGAAAGCATCGGGGTCTGACTGGTACAAGGGTACGGCAAATGCCATTTATCAGAATATTGCTTTTATTGAGCGCTATGATCCGCAGTATGTGATTATTCTTTCCGGAGACCAGATCTGCAAACAGGATTACAGTGATTTCCTTGAGTTCCACAAGCAGAAAGGGGCAGAATTTTCTGTCGCAGTCATGGAAGTGCCGTGGGAGGATGCTTCCCGTTTCGGCCTGATGGTAGCAGACGAGGATGACAAGATTACCGAGTTCCAGGAGAAGCCAAAGGAACCGAAGTCCAATCTTGCATCCATGGGAATTTACATATTTAACTGGGATATTTTAAAGAAATATCTGATCGAGGATGAGGCTGACCCGACTTCCGAGAATGATTTTGGAAACAATATCATTCCAAATCTTCTGCGTGACGGAAGAAAGATGTATGCCTATCATTTCAACGGATACTGGAAGGATGTAGGAACGATTCCGTCTCTGTGGGAAGCAAACATGGAAGTGCTTGATCCGGAACATAGCGGCATCAACCTGTTTGATGAAAACTGGAAAATTTACAGCAGAAACAGTGGTATGACCGGTCACCGGATTGGAGAGAATGCCGTGCTGGATAACTGTCTGATTACCGATGGATGTAACATCAAGGGTACCGTCAGACATTCCATCCTGTTTTCCGGTGTCACGGTGGAAGAAGGCGCCATTGTAGAAGATGCCGTTGTCATGGGACACTCCACGATCAAGGCAGGTGCGGTTGTCAGACACTGTATCATTGCAGAAAATGCGACCATCGAAGAAGATGCGGTTGTGGGAGCAAAACCAAAAGGGGAAGGAATTGGAGAAGTTGCCACAATTGCAGCGGATGTAACGATCGGAAAAGGAGCAAAAATTGGTCCGAGCGCTATGATTTATGAAGATGTGAAGGAGGGTGAGGAGCAATGTTAAATTCAAAGACAGAGGCATTGGGAATTATTTTCCCGAACAGCTATGATGCAATGGTGCCGGAGCTGGCTTCGGAGCGCCTCATGGCATCCATTCCATTTGCCAGCAGATACCGCATGTGCGATTTTATTCTTTCCAGCATGGTACACAGCGGAATTGACAATATTTCCATTATCGTAAGAAAAAATTACCATTCCCTGCTGGATCATCTCGGCGCCGGCCGTGAGTGGGATCTGGTCCGCAAAAACGGAGGCCTGAATATTGTTCCTCCGTTCGCACAGAAACAGGTAAAGGTATTCGAGGGACGCATCGAGGCACTTGAGAGTCTGCGCGGATATCTGTTAAAGCAGCCACAGAAATATGTCATTATGACCGATGCAAATATTGCCATCAATTTTGATTTTAATGAACTTTTAGATGCGCATATCAAGAGTGGTGCGGATGTGACCATGATGTACCGCAAGCAGGAAATTCCGAAGGCATTTATCCGTCAGAGCAGGGACCGCATGGATCTGTACTATGCACTCGGCATGAACGGAGACCGCGTCAGCAAGATTTACATCAACCCGACCGAAGAGGGGGAGATGAATTTCAGCATGAATGTTTATGTGGTAGAACGCGAGTTTTTGATCCGTATGATAGATGATGCGTATGTACATGGGCATACTTACTTTGTACGTGACCTTTTGGACAAGCAGATTGACCGGCTGGATATCCGCGGGTTCTGCTACGATGGCTATGTGGTCAATATCCATGATACCCAGAGTTATTTTGAAGAAAATATGCGTCTGTTACAGGAAGAAAACTTAAATGCACTGTTTTCTCCAAATCAGATTTACACCAAGATCCGTGACGATAACCCGACCCGTTATATCAACGGTTCCAAAGCAAAGAATGTTATGGTTGCCGATGGCTGTGTGATCGAGGGAGAAGTCGAAAACAGCGTCCTGTTTCGAGGCGTTCACGTCGGAAAAGGCGCAAAAGTGAAAAATTGTGTGCTGATGCAGGATACCGTAGTGGAAGATAATGCAAGCGTGGAATACGTGATTACCGACAAGAATGTACGTGTCACAGAGGGCAAGTCACTGACCGGAAATGAGTCGTATCAGGTATATGTATCCAAGGGGCAGGTTGTATAATTTTATGCTTTCCAAATAATACAGAGTCTGTTATAATAAGCAAAGATAAAATACTGAGGAGGCAATTGTATTATGGCTGATAGCAGAAAAACAGTTCAGATAAAATCAGATCCTGTCGGGGATGTCCGTATCGCAGATGAAGTCGTTGCGATCATTGCAGGACTTGCAGCAACAGAAGTAGATGGCGTCAGTTCCATGGCGGGAAACATCACAAACGAAATTGTCAGCAAGCTCGGCATGAAGAACCTTTCTAAGGGAATCATGATTGAAATTATGGACAACGAAGTAAAGGTTGATGTTGCCATCAACATTGCATATGGTTACAGCATTCCGGAAGTCTCTGCCAAGGTACAGGATAAAGTAAAGGCTGCCATTGAGAATATGACAGGCCTGACAGTCGCTGTTGTCAATGTCCGTATTGCAAGTGTTGATATGGGAACTGACAATTAAATCTTTGTATTCGAAACAGAATATGGTATAATAAAGGATGTCTGAACGAAAGACATCCTTTATTTTTGAGCGAGGAGAGAAGATGACAAGAAGAGAGTTAAGAGAAAATGTATTCAAGATGCTTTTCCGCGTAGAATTTTTTGATGCGGAAGAACTGTCAGAACAGCTGGTATTGTTTGGCGAGGAAGTGGATCATGTAACGGATCAGGATTTCAAATATATCGCTGATCGTTATCGTGATATCTACAATCATCTGACGGAAATTGACGAGGCAATCAACGAAGTCGCAAAAGGCTGGAAGACAACCCGTATGGGCAAAGTAGATCTGGCACTGATCCGTCTGGCGGTATATGAGATCCGCTACGATGATGAGATTCCGTTTAAGGTTGCGGTCAATGAGGCTGTGGAACTGGCAAAACAATACGGAACCAATGATTCACCGGCATTTGTCAATGGAATTCTTGCAAAGTTTGCAGAATGATGAAACATGTATATTCGGTAGGGCAGGTAAATAAATACATTAAAAATATGTTCGCTCAGGACTTTATGCTGCACCATATCAGCATCAAGGGAGAGGTATCTAACTGTAAGTATCACTCCAGCGGGCATATTTATTTTACAATGAAAGATGCAGACGGAACGATAAACGCGATCATGTTTGCGGGAAACCGCAGGGAAGGATTAAAATTCCCGATGAAAGAGGGCGACCGCGTGGTTGTGACCGGATCCGTGGAAGTGTATGAAAGAGATGGCAGGTACCAGATCTATGCACGGACGATTGAACGGGACGGAGAGGGAAATCTGTATCTGAAATTTGAAGCGTTAAAGCGGGAGCTTGAAGAGATGGGAATGTTTGCGGAGGAATACAAACAGCCCATTCCCACCTATGCAAAAACCGTGGGGATTGTTACGGCAGAGACCGGGGCAGCGATTCAGGATATCCGTAATATTGCAGGGCGCAGGAACCCGTATGTGCAGCTGATTCTCTGCCCGGCCCTGGTGCAGGGAGAGGGTGCGGCAGCATCAATTGTCCATGGAATTCATGCACTTGAACAGATCGGCGTGGATGTAATCATTGTCGGACGGGGCGGTGGATCTATAGAGGATCTGTGGGCATTTAACGAAGAAAAAGTAGCCAGGGCTATTTTTGAGGCCAAAACACCTATTATCTCGGCGGTAGGCCATGAGACAGACACTACCATTGCAGATTTTGCCGCAGATTTAAGGGCCCCCACACCCTCGGCGGCAGCGGAGCTGGCTGTGGCAGACATCCGGCTTTTGCTGGATAATCTGACTGGTTTCCGACAGAAGCTGAGAAGGTCTATGGACAACAGGCTTCAGGTTATGGAACAGAATCTGAAATATTACCGGACAAAGCTGGAGCTTTTAAGTCCCCAGGGAAGAATCAGGGAGATGCGTACCCGGCTGCTGGATGACGAGGGACGCATCCAAAGCGCTATGGAAAATCAGATTTACCGGGCAAGACAAAACCTGGATATTTATATAGAGCGGATGAAGGGCCTGTCTCCCTTGGACAAGCTGAAACAAGGCTTTTCCTATGTGGAAAACCAGGAGGGAAAGGGAGTTACGAGTATTTCCCAGGTAAAGAAGGGAGATACTGTAAATATCCGGGTTACAGACGGAACCCTGGTGGCCAGCATAACAGGTGCAGAAGCCGCAGAGAGGAGCATATAAAGTGGCAGGAGCAGAAAGCAATACAGAAAGAGAAAACACAGAGACAAAATATGAAAATACAGAAGGAGGCATGAAAGCTTCCTTAAAAGCAGAGGCTTCGGAGGAATGGACCATAGAAGAGGCTCTGCAGGAACTGGACGATATTGTGGAGAAGCTGGAGAGCAGGGATATTTCCCTGGAGCAGTCTTTTTCCATATATCAGAAGGGAATGGAACTGCTGCGCCAGTGCAGCGGGAAGATTGATACAGTGGAAAAGAAAATGCTGAAAATCAGCGGAGATGGTGAGATAAGTGAATTTTGAGGAAGAATTAAAGAAAAGAACAGAGCTTGCCTGGGAAACCGTGAAGGCCTTTCTTCCAAAGGAAGAAGGATTTTCAGCCAGACTTGCTGAAGCCATAAACTTTAGTATGGAGGCAGGGGGGAAGAGACTGCGGCCGGTATTTATGGGAGAGATGTATGGAATCTGCCAAGGCAGAGGGGAGTTGGTAAAGCCCTTTATGGCCGCTATGGAAATGATACACACCCATTCTCTGATACATGATGATTTGCCGGCCATTGACAATGACCAGTATCGCAGAGGAAAAAAAACCACCCATGCAGTATATGGGGAGGCGGCTGCCATATTGGC
>ENA-OPBG01000712-OPBG01000712.1-human-gut-metagenome-genome-assembly--contig:-NODE-712-length-26699-cov-5.046840_pt1 | contig 26699 bp, 25 predicted proteins | sample MGYA00241065_ERZ501446 | MGnify/ENA primary metagenome ERZ501446 (study PRJEB25962, sample SAMEA2042632) | human gut metagenome | biome: human gut; feature: human-associated habitat; material: faeces...
GATGCACATTCAATTCAACCCATAAAAAAAGTACTTCCAAATCCGCGGGAAGTACTTTTTTTATAATCTCTCACACACTCCGCTCAGAAACTGCTGTCCCAGGAATATCCAATCTCTTCTGCAATCTTTTCTGCAACAGAAACATCCAGATTATCACTGATCAGAGCAAGCGTCATATCCATTGCAGCCACCGTCGTACTACAGGAATAATATTTTCCATCAGAAATCCATTTCTCACCGTCTATGTAATCAATTCCAACCGTAAACATCCTCTTCCAGTTTTCATCATACGCATAATCGGCCACCTGTCTGTGGAACAAAAGCCCCGTCCTTGCCAACAGCGCAGAGGCATTCTGGACCATCATGCAAAAAGATGCCTCCTCCACCGCCTGTTTCAGCAGCTGCTGGCCATTTTCTCCCTCCATATGAAGAAAGCTCTTAACTCCCGTTCCGCCCGGGATCAGGAAAATATCCTCAATCTCCACCGGATTCAGCGGTTCTGTCCAAATTTTTATTTCCTGTTTTCCTGTGATCAGACCCCCGCGCAGAGAAATAAAACGCACATAGAAATGCTCCGGTACACGCCCCAAAATCTCCACCGGACCAAACGCATCCATCACTTCAAAATCATCAAACAGAAAAACATTGACTACCATAGTTCCTGCCCTCCAACTATTATTTGCTACTTATTATAGTAATTGCCCTATAAAACCGACTCAATCAGTCTCTTCGTATAATCCATTTTCGGATGATCAATGATCTCATCCGGACTTCCGTATTCTACTGTCTTTCCATGATAAAGAACCAGAACTTTGTCACAAAGTGCCTGTACCAGTGCAAGATCATGACAGATCAGCAGAAATGACAGATTTTCCTTCTCTTTCAGTTCAATCAGAAGTTCCAGTATCTGTTTCTGCACGGTTACATCCAGTGCACTGGTTGCTTCGTCACAAATCAGGATTTCCGGATCTACTGCAAGAGCCCTGGCAATCGCAGCTCTCTGGCACTGACCTCCGCTGACCTGATGAGGATAACGGTCAGCAAATTCCTTTTCCAACCCGCACTTTTCCAGAAGATTTTCCACTCTTTCACGAGTTTCCCTGTGGCTTATCCCCATATTCCGGAGACTTTCCCCAATTCCATCACCCAGCGTACGTCGCGGGTCAAACGATTCCATCGGCATCTGAAAGACCATCTGTATATCCTGGTAAATATCACGCAGAGTCTTCCCTCTGGCATGGGTGATGTCCTTTCCCTTAAGGAAAATCTGCCCATCTGTCACCGGCTCCAGATGTGTGAGCATCCTGGCAATCGTGCTTTTGCCGGAACCAGACTCACCTACAATTCCAAGGCATTCTCCCCGTTCCAGCCCAAAGCTTACATCATCCACTGCAGTCATGGACTTTTTTCCTGATATAAATACTTTTTTGAGATGCTCAGCTTTCAGGATAATGTCTGTCATTTCAACGCACCTCCTGATTCTCTGCCCGCTTCAGATGAAGCACCGAACTCATCAGTTTCTTTGTATACGGATCTTTCGGATGATCCAGAACAGCCTCAGTTTCTCCATACTCCCTTGCCTGTCCGTTCTGAAGCACCAGTATTCTGTCTGCCATCATCCTTACAACACCGATATTATGAGTTACAAGAATCATCGCGGTATTGTATGTTTTGCGCATAAACAGAAGTTCTTCTGCCACCTGCTTCTGCACGGTCACATCCAGCGCACTGGTAGGCTCATCTGCAAGAAGCAGGTTCGGATGCAGGATCATGGCCGTACAGATTCCCACTCTCTGGTTCATTCCACCCGAAAGTTCAAACGGGTAGCTGTCCAGCACACGGTCACTGTCATCCAGACCGATTTTTTTCATAATCTCTCCTGCACGTTTCCGTGCTTCCTTTTTGCTGATTTTCTCATGTTCAGACACTGCTTCGTATATCTGTGCTCCAATCGTCCGTACAGGACATAATGCGGCTTTACAGTCCTGAAATACCATTCCGATCTCTGTTCCCAGAAGCTTACGAAGTTTTTTTTCGCTCATGTCTGTAAGATTTTCACCTTTGTACCAGATATCGCCTCTTGTAACCAGACCTTCTTCTCCCAGAAGTCCCATGATTGCTTTTATGATCGTACTTTTGCCACTTCCGGACTCACCCACGATTCCAAGGATCTCGCCCTGCTTTACTTCAAAGCTGACATCCTCTACCACCGGTTTTCCATTATAAGAAATTGTCACATGCTCTACACGAAGCAAAGAATTCATAATTTATTTTCTCCTCAGAAATTTTATTCTACATCCAGGTCAGCAGTGATCTCATAGTAATCGCATGGATGTGCTGCCATTCCTGTAACATTTGATTTTGTCACGATTCCCATGTTCAAATGTGATACGAAAAAGAATGCATCATCATCCAGGATATCCTGCTGGAGTTCTACTGCGATCTTACCTCTCTCGTCCTTATCAAAGGTCTGGTGAAGCTTCTCTGTCAGCTTGGTAACCTCTTCATTCTGATACTTTCCATAGTTCTTGGAACCTACAACTGTACTGGTAAAGAAGTACTCAGGATCACCAGTCGGTGCAGTTGTTGTAGAGCTTACATATACGTCAAAATCTCCGTTTTCTGCGAAAGTTCTGTGATCGGAAGTGTTGTTTACCTGCACATCAATACCGATCTCTTTCAGTGTAGCCTGTGCATATTCTGCAAGCTTTGGCTGCTCCAGACGAGTCGGATATGTCAGCCAGTTGATGCTTAATTTCTCTCCGTCCTTATCCACATATCCGTCACCATCTGTGTCTGTCCAGCCAGATTCTTCAAGGAGTTTTTTCGCTCCATCCGGGTCATAAGAAACCGTTTCTACCGCATCATTTCCATAAGAAAAGCTGCTTGGGAACGCCGCCTTTGCCGGCACACCACGACCCTGCATGATCACAGAACAGAAGCCCTCTTTGTCGATTCCCATCTCAACCGCTTTGCGGAGATTCTGATCCTGCATAAGCTCTGATTCCATATTAAACTGTCCAAAGAAACAGCGGCTGGTCGCGCAGGAATTGATGGTATAATCCGGATTATTTTCAAATAACGGATAGTTGTCATACTGCAATCCATAAGTTCCCTGGATATCCCCTGTCTGCAATGCTGCGGTCAGAGCACTTCCATCTGCAAAGGATTTTACTGTAATATTATCGACCTTGACATCGCCGCCCCAGTAGTCTTCATTTTTAACAAGATCGATCTGGGTAGGTGTAACATTCGTTGCAACATATGGGCCTGTTCCAGCTATATTTGCAGAACCGCCTTCCCCCTGGATTCCATAGTCCATATCAATGATCGCACCGTATGGATCGCCAAGATAATTGATGATTGCCGGACATGGTTCTGTGGTATAAATGGTAAGTGTCAGTCCATCTGCATCAATATGATCGATCTTCAGATCATAAGGTGCACGGTCATGAACTGCGATCAGATCTTCCAGACATTCCTTAACAGCTTCTGCGTCCATGGTACGTCCGCTGGAGAATTTTACCCCGTCACGAAGTGTGATCTTTACGGTTGTATCATCCACAAATTCATAATCGGTTGCAAGCCATGGCTCTACTTCCATGTTGTCATTGTATTTGAAAAGGGTTTCACCAACGCCATAACGAAGTGCACTCCATCCGGAATAATTATCATGTGGATTTAATCCGGCATCTCCCATCTCCTCGCTGTATCCGGTTGTTCCATACACGAATGACTTTTCACTCTCTGCCCATACACCTGTGGACATTCCTGCCACCAGCATTGCTCCTGTAAGAATCGCTGCAATTAATTTCTTCTTCATAATATTTGTTTCCTTTCTTTATATGCTTATCTCTTTGCTCTTTCTTTTGGATCCATAAAATCTCTCAGTGTATCTCCAAGGAGATTAAATATCATAACGGTTATAAATATGGCAAGTCCCGGTGCAAGCACCATCCATGGTGATATCTGAAGCATACTTCTTCCATCATTGATCATGCTTCCCCACTCTGCCATCGGAGGCTGTACACCAAGTCCAAGGAAGGAAAGCCCTGCAAGTTCCATCATCATAGTTCCAATATCAAGTACAGATGTGACCAGTATCGGACCTGCAATATTCGGTAAAATATGTTTGAACATAATCTTGGGTGTAATGCTTCCTGACAGTCTCACTGCCATCAGATACGGCGAATCTTTTTGTGCAAGAGTCAGTCCCCGGGCAAGTCTGGCAAACTTTGGCCAGCCGATCACCGCCAGAGCTATGATTGCATTCTGAATACCACCACCGAGTACACCTGCTACTGCAAGAGCAAAAACAAGACTTGGGAATGCAAGAAAAAGATCGGATATACGCATCAGCACTGTATCAAGGATTCCCCCGCACCATCCGCAGATGATACCAATCACAGTTCCAAGCACAGTAATGATTGCTACAAGAAGCAGAGTTGCATAAATACTGGTCGTACTTCCCACCAGTACACGCGAAAACATATCTCTTCCATAACGGTCGGTTCCCAGTATATGTTCTGCACTGGGTGGCTTCTGTGCCATCAGAAGATCCTGTACATCCGGATCATATGGACAGAGTTTCCGGGCAAAAGCTGCTGCAAGAAGCAGGATCAGTGCCAGTATTGTAAAAAAGATCAGTTTTTCTCTGACATGATTTTTGCGGATTTTCTGCTTTCGGACAGTAACATTTTTATCTGTGTTATTTATACATCTCATGCTCCGTCACCTCCTAATCTTACTCGAGGATCCAGGTAATGATAAATGATATCCGTGATCAGATTTACAACCACATAAATAATCGCCATCCATGCCACATATGCCTGAATGATCGGATAGTCTCGCATGGTGATCGCATCTACTGCCATTTTACCAACGCCATCCCACATAAAAATTGTTTCAACAATCGTGGTTCCACCCAAAAGGCTTCCTATTGATAAAGCCAGCAGGGTAATGATCGTGAGCATGGAAGATTTCATAACATTCTTCCATATAATTACACTTCCTCTCACACCTCTTGCCTTTGCTCCGGCCACATAGTCCTTATTCAGTTCTTCAAGGATCGTTGCCCTCACCTGTCTGGTATATTTGGATGCCATGGAGATTGCGAGCGTCAGCGTCGGAAGCACCAGACTCTGTAATTTATTCTCTGTTGTAATAACCGGAAACCATCCCAGTTTAATAGAAAGAAAATACATCAACACCAGTGCTACAAAAAAATTTGGCATGGAATTTCCAATAAAACTTAAGAAACGTATCAGGTAATCGCTCCATTTATTATGCTGTACCGCTGAAAGAATGCCGAGTGGAATTGCGATCAGCATTGTAAGCAGTACAGAAGATATTGTGAGCATGATCGTCGCCGGAAGTTTCTCTATGAAAGTTTCATAGACATCCCTCCTGGATACGTAACTCTTTCCCATATCTCCAGTTGCCATTCCCGCAAACCACTTTGCATACTGAACAAGAAACGGCTGGTCGAGACCATATTCTTTTCTTGTCTCGTCAATCACTTCCTGAGAAACTGCCGAACCTGCATTCTCATACATATACGTGACAGCATCGCCGCCTGCCAGACGCATCATGGCAAAAGACAAAAAAGTGATCCCGACTAAGATCGGAATCAACTGAAGAAGCCTTTTAATAATATATTTAATCATGAGTACTCCTTTATGTCTGTCTGAAACAGATCAAATATCCGCACATTAATTCGTTAAATAAAGTCTAACAAATCAAAAAAAAGCACACAACCCCTAGGGAGGGTTATGTGCTATTCCAAAAGGGAATATCTCTTGCACATTATGGAATAAGTCCGTTTTAACTTTTATGTAGTCGTGCCACCAAAAAATCAATCAGTTCCTGTACACTTTCATCGACCTTCTCTCCCTTATGGACAATATAACCGAAGAGCACCTTGCTGTCCCCCATATCCAATGGAATTCCAGGTGTTGTACCCGTTTTATTCTCAGAAAGATAGCTTCCACTCACATTGGAGACCCTGCTGTTTTTCAACATCTTTTCCATGATATAGTCACTGTTTGTCAGCACCGAAATGTCAATATCCTTCCATTGAAAAGACTCTTCATGCACAGATCCAATGTCAAAAAATTCATCCTGATAGTTCTGAATAAACCGAACTCCCTCCAGATCCTGCAGCTCAACTTTGCTCCGTCCAGAATCATAAAGTTCCGTCTTTCGTCCCGGATAAAACACCACATCCGTCTCATACATCGGAACAAACTGCAGCTTATTCCGGGATATTTCATGCAGAAAATTCTCCTTCTGCTGACTCAGGATATACACAAAACCAATATCATCTACATAGTCCCTGACACGGTCCATAACGCTCCGGACACCTGCCGTAGTCAGCTGAAAATGATAGTTTTTCTCATAAGTTTCGTTATAAAAATCCACAAACTGATTCGCAAACCAGGAGCTCGGATTCAGCGAAACACGGATCCATTTTGTCATTCCGTGCGCCGCCATATTCTCCAGAGTATCTATCTCATTTGTGATCCTGCACGCATATCGATACACTTTCTGCCCCTGTACAGTCAGCCGGATCCCCCTTGGAAGCCGCTCAAAAAGCTGCATTCCAAGCGCATCCTCCAGTGCCTTGACCACCTTGCTCACACTCGGCTGCGTAGAATAAAGAACCTTCGCCGCATCACTGAAGGATCCCGTCTGTGCACATACCACAAAATACTGTAATTGTTTTAAATCCATATTATTTTACCGTCCTCAACATAAACAGCGGTGTCGGATTATAAAACTCATCTTTCTCCAGATAGATCCTGCTGCTGATGCCCAGATCCACATGGAACTCCTTCAGACTCATCGCTCCCAGAGTCTCCAGATCCCACGCCGGACGACTGTACGAACTGATCGGAAGCTGCCGTTTGATCTCCTCACACTCACGCATCATCTCGTTTCCAAGCATATTGTGGGCATGATTTTCCGGCAGATCTTCCACATTTGAGAAGTCTGTAATTCCATAATTCGCATCAAAATTCAGCAGCACGCCGCCCTTTTTCAGCACACGAAGCCACTCTCCATATGCATGCTTTACGTGCGGCAGTGTCCAGGTCAGATTCCTGGAAACAATCACATCAAACGTACCATCCGGGAACTCCGGATTCTCTGCATCCATCACTGCAAACTCACACTCTGCCTGCTCCTCTTCTGCCAGCTGCTTTGCGTTCTTGATCATATCCGGTGTCAGATCGATACCTGTCACCTGATGACCAGCCTTTGCCAGAAGAATCGTAAAAAATCCTGCTCCACATCCAACGTCCAGAATGCGAAGCTTTTTATTATCATCAGGAAGCTGTGCCTGGATCTCATTCATCCAGCGGTTCGCCATCGTACTGTGAAGCTCCGCACGTCTCTGTTCCAGAAAGCTGTCACTCCGCTTTTCCCAGTAGTTAACGATACGCTCTTTTCGCTCATCATAGCGACTTACAATACGTCCATAGGTCACCATCGGACCATTTCCAACCACCTGAAGCGTGCCCGTCTGATACAGGATCACCCCGTCAAATTCCGCTTCACTGACTTCCTTAACCTTGCCTTCATAGTCACGGACTTCACCCAGGATATCACCCTCCTGGATCATGTCACCGACCTTTTTAAATGGATACCAGAGCCCGTTTTCTTCCGCATCCTGATAGCGCACATCCGCTACCTCAAGCGGATAATACGTACGAAAATCCTTCAGTCCCTGATAGATTCCCATGTGACACAGAATATTCCGGACATCTCTTCGAGTCGAACGGACCTCCTCATAATTCCAGTCACCCATGCCGCCACGCTCGATCAGGATACTCGGAATCCCCTGCGAAGCCGCATAATTATATGAGCCACCCGAAGCCACGTTGGATTTTACCATATATGGCACGTCCACCTGCTCCGCCATCTCACGAGAAATCTTCACTACGTTCTCCGGCGCAGCTCCCGCATAATACACATACGGAGTCAGCTTCTCATAATCATCTCCACTGTGCAGATCAATATAAAGATCAGCCACCGGCTGCAGCTCCTGCGAAACCGCCCATGCCAGACGCTCCATCTCCGTACCATCCGGGTTTCCCGGAAATTCACGGTTCAGGTTCTTTGCATCCGCCAGCCCCATACTTCCATTACGCGCCTCAAAAGCCGGACGATTCAGCACCTTCACGATAATGATCGTACCAGTGACCTTCTCAATCTTAAGCTTTTGTGAAAGCTCGATCGCCGCCTGGATTCCCACATACTCCCCGGCATGCACACCGGCAGTGATCAGCATCGTCTTACCTGTTCCATGTCCATGAAGCACCGTTGCCGGAAAACGCAGTTCTCCATTCGCCAGTTCCAGCTCGCCATTCCATTTTTCACCAGGCTCAACCGTAATGTTTTTCAGATGAAAAGCATCTCTTTTGCGTCCACTTAAAAGGAAGATCGGAGAAGAACTATTGTTAATGATCTCTTCTTCCGTCCAGACCTCTTTCCAGACATTTTCATCACAAAAAACATCCAGAAAACCAGTTTTTTTCATCGTATCCAGATCCCACTTCGGACGTTCCAGACGACTTAACGGAACCTGACGCGCAATCTCTTCCATCTTCTCAATGTCCGTACCACTGTAGTAGTCTTCTACATTCTGCGCTTCTGTCTGCTGACGATCCTTCTCGTATCCGCTGCGTTTCTCTTCATTATATAAATGTCCATACCAGTCTGCATCAAAATTATAGAGAACTCCGCCCGGTTTCAGCACACGAAGCCATTCTTTATATGCCAGATCCGGTCTTGGCAAATTCCAGGTCACGTTTCGTGTCACGATAGCATCAAAGCTGTTACTTTCCACATCAAGAGCCTGCGCATCGCCTGTTTTCCACGTAATACACTTCGCTAATCCACCGGCATTCTGCTGTGCTTCCCTCAGCATTTCTTCTGTATAGTCAATCGCAGTCACCTGATAGCCGGCCTCTGCAAGAAGTATTGCAAAAAATCCAGGACCCGTTCCTACATCAAGGATTTTTATTTCCCCTGGTTCACGTTCCGGGAACGCCTCCCTCAGCAGACTCAGAAGCTTGTCTCTCCACATCGTCCGCCTCGCATCCGCCATCTCCTGCTGATTATATTCCGAATAACCCCTGGCACGATTCGTCCAGTAGTCATGAATTTCATTTTTCAAGTCAGTCATAATTATTTTCTCCGCCTAAAATAGTATTCTTTTAGTATATAAAAAAAAAGCCCCCACCACAAGCCTGTGGGGGGGATAGGGAAAAGTTTATCTTTCATCCTTTTTTCCAAAAAATCCAATCATCCAATTCACAAGAACCGCACCAACCATACACCCCAGCCCATTGTGAATCATATCATCCCATTCAAATAATCCACGCATCATGATCAGCTGGCTGCTCTCAATAACCGCCGATACCACCACACCAAATGCCAGTGCATGCTGCCATTTTACTTTATGATTCATGATCAAAGGCAATAACGCTCCCGCCGGTAAAAGCAAAATACAGTTCAGCAGATTCTCCTTCAGCAATTCCATATCATGGTACCTGAGTATGGCACTCCATGACCAGAATGGAATCAGTTCATACTGCCGGACCGAACCCGTCCTTGTAAATACTGTAGAACCAAACACAATCCCAAGGAAGACCAGTTCTGCCAAAATCGCAGCTGCCTGGAGCTTATTCATTTTTTCCTTACGTAATAAATAAATCATCATAATAACCGCGATCACCATAATACACGAGAAACAAAAGATTTCCCGGCTTGACCACGGATTATTGTATTCCGTCAAGATCTGATAGATGTCCATTTACTGCTCCTTCACATAAAACATTCCAAGTGGTCTTATTATACACTATCTGTCAAATCTTTTGTAAATGTCTCACGTTCTCCTGCATTCTCCCTCCGCCAAATGGATTTTCAATAATAAAACTGCAAAAACTACTTGTAATATATAATAATATGTGCTATCTTGTTTTTATTCAAATCAATTTTAATAAAATAAATTTTAATAAAACTATTTTAAATAAAAGGAGGGCTATTCATATGTTTGTAGGAAGAGAACAAGAGCTGGCATCGTTAGAGGAATTTTATGCCAAAGACGGCATTGGCATGACCGTTATCTATGGGCGAAGACGTATTGGAAAGTCTACTCTTATTACCGAATTCGTCAAAGATAAAAAAACTGTTTTTTATACGGCAACAAAAATCGGAAAAACCAGAAATCTGGAGCTATTTTCTAAACAAGTGTTAGATTTATTCATGCCCGGAATTGAAAATATCAGTTTTAACAGTATAGAAGCTGTTTTTGATTTTATTGATAAAAATATAGCTAATGATAAGATAGTACTTGTAATAGATGAATTGCCATACTGGGCTGAAAAAGATGACTCTCTTTTATCTATTCTACAGAAATATATTGACACGATCTGGAATGACAAAAATCTGAAAATAATTTTATGTGGTTCAGCATTAAGCTTTATGGAAAATAAAGTGCTCAGTGAAAAAAGTCCTTTATTTGGAAGACGTGATTCACAGATAAAATTAGAAGCATTTAATTATTTAGATTCAGCCAAATTTGTTCCTGACTATTCAAACGAAGATAAAGCAATCTGCTATGGCATTACTGGCGGTGTTGCAAAATATCTTTCCATGATCGATCCGAAAAAAAACATTGACGAGAACATTATAAGATTATTTTTCAGGACAGATGGTTATTTATATGATGAAACCAGAAACTTACTGACACAGGAATTTTCTGATATATCACTCGTAAATAATATTGTGGAACAGATTGCCTCCGGAGTAAATACACTTAATGCCATTTCCGGAAAAATTAACGAGAAAGAGCCAACTGTCTTATACTCATTAGAAAAATTAATCAGTGTTGGGTTAATTGAAAAAAAGAAATGTATCACAGAAGAAAAAAACAAAAAGAAAACACAATATGTTCTAAAAGATTATATGTTCAAATTCTGGTACGAATTTATCCCAAAAGCAACCAGTGTAATTGAAATGGGACAGGGTGCACTTTATTATCAAAAAGCTGTCAAACCATTCTTACATTCATTTATGGGTTCTGTATTTGAAGAAATGTGCCGATACTATACTCTGAATCAGGGAATAACCGGTGCATATGGTTGTTTCGTTACTTCAGTCGGAACCTGGTGGGGTGTAGAAAATATTACAGATAAAAACGGTTCTATACGAGCACAATCTGCCGATATAGATATCGTTGCCTTATCTGATATAGATAAAAGAGCAGTTATTGGCGAATGTAAGTTCAAAAACGAAAAAATAGACAAAGGTATTTATGAAACATTGATCAGAAGAGGAACTCTTATATCCAATAAATACAAAATTTCAAAATATATTTTCTTTTCTCTATCAGGATATACAGATTGGTTCAACTCATTATCTGATGAAGATGTTTTGCTGCTTACATTAGATTCACTTTATAGGTGAACAATGGGATACAGAGGAATTGTCTCTATCGTAGCTGATATCGGTCACTCCAAATACCAGCAATTCCACGTCATGGTACCTAAGTATGGCACTCCATGACCAGGATGGTATCAATTCATACTGCCGGACAGACCCCGTCCTTGTAAATACCGTAGAGCCAAACACACTGGGATATTCTCACTGTAAAAAATCAAGGATTTTACATCGACAAATTCTCTGGTTTTTCGCTGTATTTGCTGCCCATTATATTTTGATTTATATAACTTATCTTATATTATCAGGAAAGCCAGTACGGGAATCGAACCCGTATTGGCTTCCTAACCCTAATTTTACTCCACCGTCACGCTCTTGGCGAGATTTCTCGGCTTATCTACATCCAGTCCTTTTGCCACGCTTACGTAATATCCGAGCAGCTGCAGCGGAACCACTGCCAGGCTTCCGGCAAAGTACTCATCGATTCGCGGCACATACACGGCAAAATCCACGGTCTCTTCAATCTCATATTTTCCATAAGTTGTCAGACCCAGCAGATATGCGCCACGGCTTCGACACTCAACCATATTGCTCATGGTCTTCTCATACAGTTTACTCTGTGTCAGCACACCGATCACCAGTGTTCCCGGCTCGATCAGACTGATCGTTCCATGCTTCAGTTCTCCCGCAGCATATGCCTCTGAATGGATATAGGAGATCTCCTTTAATTTCAGACTGCCCTCCAGAGAAACCGCATAATCAATTCCCCTTCCGACAAAGAACACATCATGCGCACCGGCATATTTAGCCGCAAACCACTGCAGTCTCTCTTTATCTTCCAGTATCTTATTGATCTTCGGAGCGATTGTGAGCAGTTCTGAAATATAATATGCATACTGCTCTTCCGTGATCTTGCCTCTTACAAATGCAAATTCTACCGCAATACAGTACATTGCTGCAAGCTGCGCACTATAGGCTTTTGTTGTTGCCACTGAAATCTCCGGACCTGCAAGTGTGTAGAACACCTTGTCCGCTTCACGTGCAATACTGCTTCCGACCACATTCACGATTGCCAAAGTTGTCATTCCCTTTTCCTTTGCAAGACGAAGTGCTGCCAGCGTATCTGCCGTCTCGCCGGACTGGCTGATTGCAATAACAAGTGCGTTCTTGTTTACCGGCATCGGTCTGTAACGGAATTCCGACGCCAGTTCCACTCTTACCGGAATCCTCGCCATATCCTCCAGGACATATTGTGCGGCCATACCTACATGCCATGCTGATCCGCAGGCCACAATATAAATCTGCTCAAAACTCAGGATTTCCTCCTTTGTTAATTCCAGCCCTGAAAAGTCAATGGCTCCATCTTTAATAACAGAATTCAGAGTATCCTGAATGGCCTTTGGCTGCTCATGGATCTCTTTCATCATAAAATGCTCAAAGCCTGCCTTTCCGGCAGCTTCTGCATCCCATTTGATCTGAGTCGTCTGTTTCTCGATTTCTTCACCATTGAGATTGTAGAAATGTGCCTCGCCCGGTGTCAGTCTGGCAAACTCCAGATTTCCAATATAATAAACCTGTCTGGTGTATTTGAGGATTGCCGGCACATCCGAAGCCACATAAGTCTCCCCGTCTGCAATACCAATGATCATTGGACTGTCTTTTCGAGCCACCCAGATCTCACCCGGATAATCCCTGAACATCAGCTCCAGCGCATAAGAACCACGGACACGCACCATTGTCTTTGCGATTGCATCCACCGGACCAAGATTATACTTTCTGTAATAATAATCCACCAGCTTGATCACAACTTCCGTATCTGTCTCACTATAAAAAGTATAGCCATGCTTTAACAGCTTATCTTTCAGCTCCGCATAATTCTCAATGATTCCATTATGTACTCCGACCACTTCGGATTCCACTTCACCGGAACCAGAACGCGTACAATTACCAGAAACATGCGGATGTGCATTAATCTGGCTTGGCTCGCCATGCGTTGCCCAGCGTGTATGCCCAATTCCACAGGTACCACGAAGAGCTCTTCCCTCATCCGTTTTTTCAGCCAGATTTCCAAGACGTCCCTTTGCCTTTACAACTTCCGCCAGCTTATCACCATCACGAACAGCAATTCCCGCTGAGTCATATCCCCTGTATTCCAGCTTTGACAGCCCGCTCAAAAGAATCGGTGCCGCCTGCTGCACGCCAGTAAAACCAACAATTCCACACATAAATTTTAACCTCCTGTATTTCCAAATACTCCTCTAAAGTCAAGTTATGCAGGGGCACTGCCCCTGCACTCACCTTATACCGGCTCTCCAAATGTATCCGGATGTCCCGGGTCAAAGATCTCATTACAGGTCATAACTGTTACAAGATTCTCTGTGTCACTCAGATTAATAATGTTATGAGTCCATCCCACTGATACTAGAGGACTATTGTAGACACAAAACTGAACTGTTTTGGGACAATCTGGATAATCAGGAATTGGATGATTTAGAAAATCATAGACAGACATACCTCGACCCCTTTCGTATTCCCTTTTTAAAACAGGATCGTTACCTACAAACAATTCTTCATGAAACATCTTTGGAGTAATATCATTCTCAAGCAAAGATTTCTCTAGCATGTAAATTCTACTATTCCACACATTATAATTTAGTCTCTATTCATCCTCATTACTCTTTCATTTGCATTATAGTTCTTTATTACTTTTGCAGGAACACCTGCAATTGTAACATTAGACATTGGAAACGACTTAGTTACGACCGCATTTGCACCTATTGATACATTGTTTCCAATTTCAATTTTTCCAAATAGCTTAGCTCCTGGTCCAATATAAACATTATCACCTATAGTTGGAACATCTTCTGGTCCACCTGTATTTGCTCCGATATTTGCCCCAGGATACAACCAACAATTTTCTCCAATTTTACAATGTCGGTTAACTACAATCGTCCCATAATGAGCAATGTATAATCCAGGTCCAAACACATTTGTTGGGATAGTAAAACCTAATTTTATACTCAATTCTCTAAAAAGAACTAAATTGAGATAATAATACGGTTTGAAAAAAAACGATTTAATTTTCCCACCTTTTAACAAACAATTTTCAATGTACTCTAAACGTCTCAAACGAATCTCAAATTTTAATACATGAGCAGTAAACGGTATAATAAATTTTTTATTTTCATATCCTAAAGCTTTTCTATCTCTATTCTTATAGTATAAATAGGTTACATAATTGTTTATCATATATTTTTCCCAAGTTCTTTCTCAGCCATGTTCAATGCAGATGCAATTACTGCATCCATATCATAATATTTATATTCACCAAGACGGCCGCCGAAGATTACCTTCTCTTCCTTTTCAGCTAATTTTTTATACTGGGCATATAACTTTCCATTCTTCTCATCATTAACCGGATAGTATGGTTCGTCACCAACTTTCCACTCAGAACTGTATTCGCGACTAATAATAGTCTTTGGAAGATCATTCCCTTCTTCATCCTTACCAAATTCAAACCATTTATGCTCAATAATTCTCGTCCAAGGAATTTCACGATCTGTATAATTTACAGCAACATTACCCTGGAAGTTTGGTTTGTCAAGAATTTCATTTTCAAAACGAACAGATCTGTACTCCAAATTGCCCAGACAATAATCAAAATAGGCGTCAATCGCACCTGTATAGATTACCTTCTCAGCCATCTCATCATACTCAGCTTTCTTTATAAGATAGTCCTCATTAACTCTTACTTCAATTCCTTCGAGAAGCTTTTCCACTAGCTTTGTGTATCCACCTACTGGAATCCCCTGATAAAGAGCATTGAAATAATTGTTATCAAAAGTAAATCTTACTGGAAGTCTTTTGATAATAAAGGCGGGAAGTTCTTTACAATCACGTCCCCACTGTTTTTCAGTATATCCTTTTACAAGTTTCTCATAAATATCCCTGCCGACAAGACTGATTGCCTGTTCTTCAAGGTTTTGTGGTTCACCTGTGATTTCTTTTTTCTGCTCTTCAATCTTAGCAGAAGCTTCTTCTGGAGTTACTACTCCCCACATTTTATTGAATGTGTACATGTTAAATGGCATGGAATATAACTCACCCTTGTAATTTGCTACAGGTGAATTAGTAAAACGGTTAAATGTAGCAAACTGTGTGATATAATTCCAAACATTTATGTTATTTGTATGAAAAATATGTGCTCCATACTTGTGAAAATTGATTCCCTCTACTTTTTCTGTATAAACATTACCAGCTATGTTCGGTCTCTTATCGATTACAAGAACCGATTTGCCTACTTCTTTTGCTTGCTGTGCAAATACCGCTCCATAAAGGCCAGATCCTACTACTAAATAATCATACATATATATTTACCTTCTTATTTTTTCTATAATTACATTGTTTATATCAAATATAAATTCATCTTTCATTTTTAATGCAACAACATAATACAATCCTACGCCCACCAAACATTCAAGAATCAGTCTAATTTGAACAGCCATACCCATCTGATGTATTATATTCACACCAACACACATAATTATCGTAGGGATTAAAACAGTTTTTAAATTAGGACTAAACCTTATATATTTTCTAGCAAGTACTATTTGAATTACCATAACCGCAATTTCAGTTATGGTTGACGCAATCGCGGCGCCTTCATGTAACCAAATTGGAATCAACATATAGTTAAGCGCTATATTTAACAAAGCTCCACAAATTGTTGATATAGTAGTTATTTTTTCTTTACCTAAAGTAACAAGAATTTGAAGTCCAATATAATTACTAATTGCAACTGAAATAACAGATATAGACAATATCCTAGTTGTCAACACAGAACCTATGTAGCTATTGCCAAAAAAAGAAATAATCGCGTCATCTGATACAAGAAATATTCCCATGGCAACTGGAAGTGATAATGCTAATAATATGTGTAAACCTCGATTTGTGAGATTTTTAAATTTATCATGTTCACCATTATAATAGTAATAACTTAATTGTGGTAGGAAAACAGCTGACACAGCAACTACTAATCCTCGTATTATTTTTACAATCTTCATTGACATACTATAATATCCTACAATAGTCGAATTACTCATTATATCAAGCATAGTAGTATCTGCCAACACATATATTTCAGCTGCCAAACATGCAATAAAAAGACTAAAAATTGGTTTTAAATGTTCCGCTAACCTTATATTTTTGAGTTCAAATTTAATGTACTGTGGTAATTTTAATATATTAAACAAATAATTACCTACTAGTGCTGCAGACGTAATAAATGCATATACTACGTAATCTTGTGTCCCTTTAACCAGAAATATCAATGCACCTAAAGCAACAATCTTAATAATAAGACTTCTTATCGCAATATATCGATATTCTTGAATTCCTTGATAAAACCAATCAACATTTATTATATTTAGAATTAATGAAAAACCCGTAACACTATATAATAAATGTTTTCCTTCAAAATAAGGTACCATAAAGATAAGTATGTAATAAGCAATACTACATACCACACTCAAAATAAAATTAATTACAAACAGTTCAGAAAATGCCTTACTTGATTCTTTCGATTTGACTTTAAACTGAGCTATCAATTTTATACCATAGGTTGGAATACCCATAGATGCAAAAATTGTAAAATACGATACTATATTTTGCGCAGCAGCAACCTTCCCAATTCCATCTGCCCCCAACACTCTCGCAACATATATAGATGTAATAAATGGGAAAATTATATTCAAGAGGCGATACAAAACATTGTATAAAGAATTCTTAGCCAATGAATTCATTGTATTACTCACGATAAAATCCTCATAGACTTTCTTTTATATCATTAATAATTCTAATATAGTTAGCGGCGAATATCTTCTCAGTACAATTTTCTTTATAAAAATGTAACGCTGATTCTTCTAACATGTTTCTATTGTCCTTTGACATTTTTTTAATCATAGAAATCGCTCTAAAAAGACTCTCATCCTCATTATTATCAAATAATACTAGTGCATCAGTATCTTTTGAAATATCAATATTACCACCAGTATTAGAGGTAATGACAATTTTTCCAAGAGACAAAGCTTCAAGTATTACCAGATCAAAGTAAGTGTTTCTATTTGGAATAACAACCACATCTGAAGCATTCATTAGATTTTGTGCATCACTTATATAGCCTAATTCGTGCCATTTTTTATTCTTAGGATAGTCATCATTTTCAATTTTACCTGCTATTACAAATTCAACATTGTCCTTTTCAAACTTCGAAAAAACATCAACCAACCTATCATATCCTTTTATCACATTATGTCTTCCTATATAAGAAATCACAAAGGCTTCTGTATCAATATTATTTTTCTGACGATATTCTTCGCGTGATAGGGTAATCCCTTTTTTTCTAATACCCGTATATAAAAATCTTACTTCTTTTCCTCCTAAATACTTACTGAATCCAGGAAAAGACTTATAAATGCTCATAGCACCTTTACTTGGATAGATAAAAGCATCTGCTAAACGATATGAATTACTCTCAAGAAAATCATACCATTTACCTAATAAGTGGTATGATCCCTTTTTCTTTCTCCTAACAACCGCAACTAATTCTTCTCTGAGTGTTTCTGGTCGATGTGGAGTAAATATAACTTTTCCCTTATATTTACAAAACCATCTCAAGTATAATAATGTTTCTGTTGTATGAACATGTATCAAATCATATTCTTTAAGTTCTTTACCAAGTATATTTTTGAAGATATTACCCTGTTTAAAAAAATATATAAATTCCCTTAGTGACGGAAACAACTCTTTAACATTTGTCATCTTACTTCCCGAATCAGAGATTATACTATTATTTTCAATAAGGTATTTAAAATCCGGAAATTCTTTAATCTCGTCTGCACCTGAATACAAATTAAACAAATATCCAGATGGGCCACCTACAGAAGCAGATTTATTTTTTATATTTATTATTGCACATTTCATATTAAGCACCTCTATAACGCATCTTCAAATACTTTAATATCAAATTAATTACAACCGTAACTTCAATGTAAAATAATATATAGTTTGGTGAATACATCATTCCCAAAACAAGACAACCAACCATTAAAGTCTTTTCAAAACCAGAATACTTATCAGCATTCCTTGTAACTATTGAACACATGATTGGCGCTAATAAGAATCCAATTACACCAAAATTAGCAATTGCCTCATCAAACATTGAAGTTGTCATAAAACTATATCCCATTGATAAGTCTGCACCAACAAGCGCAGCGGACAAATATTTATTAAATCCTAACCCTTGCAAAGGAATAAATCCTTTTCCTGCAATTATATCCATAAAGAAAAAATATCTAATTTGCATAAGATAACTTTGAAATGGAAAATCTAAGATTTTTATTTCATTTGGATTAAGCATTCCATAAATCGCCATTTTTATTGTATCATCTCGAAAAATATCAATTCTCAAAGTACTATATATAGTCATGATGCCTGAATAACCGCGCGATTGTGTTTTAACAATTACCGATAATACTATTACTATAGTGGCAAGTATCGATGCAATTCCTATTATTCTACCTATCTTTATCTCTTTAGATTTACCATATATGAGTATTACAACCAACATGATAAAGCAAAAGAATATAATAGATCGTTTCGATTCAATACATATGTTCATTATCAAAAGTGGTATTGAAATTATTCGATAAACTAATCCTCTATATGTTCTTTTTTCTCGATAATCTGAGAACATCAATAATAAAGACATTGTTGCTCCCAAGTACGAGAATTTTTCCATAAAAGAATATAAACTCGATGCAGTAACATAATCAAAAAGATGTTCATCCCGCCAACCAAATACAAACAATATTATTGTATATCCGCCAATAATCGCAATAATAGGTGCAATTAGTGCCACACACACACATATTCTTTGCATTACTCTATTTAATTCTCGAAAATCATAGATATCATTATTATGAACATATTCTTTGCCATACTGTTTCGGTCTGAAATTTAGGACAAATTTATATCTCTGGCGCCAAAAACACTTAAGCATTATATATTGAGAAATCATCAAGAATATATCGTATAGCACTCTAGTTGTACTATCATCGTACGAAATAACAAATCCGTGATATCTATTAGGCAATAATTCATACATTGGTTTTCCAATAATATAGTCCATGAACAACGGAAATATACATATGACAAAAAATGTATAATAGATGATATATCTAGTGCTAGTCTTTAGCTTTTTAACATTAACTAACGCCCAATATGCTGATATTATCATAGTTACTATATCAAAAAAATATACGACAACACTCATTATTCTTATTCAATCCTATCTATATCAAAAAACAGATAATAATTTGAGGGAAAACTTACTTCCAAGCATACGCAAAAGAACATAAAACAGCGTATATTTAAACTTTGGATGTACTGAAAAAATAGCCATATTCTCCCTAACTTTCTCCTCTACGATTAATTTATCTTGCTTGCTACAGTATTTATATTTATTAATAGAACCATACACTGATTCCATAATTCGCTCTAAAATCATAATCTCTCTATCTTCTTTACTTGTGTGTAACTGTTTATAAAATATCGACGCCATATCTATAACATCTGTGATATTTTTTTCTTTCACGATATTTGTGATAGATCCACTTCTTCCCATTCTATGATAATACCACTCATCATCCATAACAACACAGCAAGGATCACACAAAAACACCTTTGTAGTCCAATCTAAATCTTCGTGCAAAACTCCGTATTTAAATTTCAGTCCATTTTCAATAATAAATTTTTTGCTTATAATATACTTTTGCGCAGGCCATGTATTTTCCGAATTCTTAAACATATATTCTATAATTCTGTCATTAGTCGCATTCTTTACAGATACTATTCCTGGATCTTTTATTACGGATTTTTCTTCAAATACCTCTACAAATTTTGACACGACAACATCAATTTTATCATCCTTTATCACGGAAGCTATGTTATATAAAGCATTCTCATCAATCCAATCATCACTATCTACAAACACTAAAAAATCTCCTTTAGCATTTACTATTCCAGTATTTCGAGCATCTGAAAGTCCACCATTTTTTTTATGGATGCAAATTACTGTATGATTTGTGTCCATATTCGCATATTGGTCACAAATCTCACCACTTTTATCCTTTGACCCATCATCCACCAGTATTAATTCATAATCTTTATAATTTTGATTTAATATACTATTAATACATTTTTGTAAATATTTTTCAACATTATATACTGGAACAATAACAGAAAATTTCATTTTTATCTCCTCAACAAATAGATTATGCCTCAGTCAATTATTTTTTTATAATGATCCACATACTCTCTACAAATCACATCCCATTTAAATTTAGAAACTTTTTGAATGCAATTATCACGAAGCCTATCATAATCCTCCATACAATCAATTATTTTTCTTGCAACATCTATATGATCTGTATCCGAAATTGAAAAACCTACTTCTCCATCCTCAAATTGACCATCAAATCCCTGCCCACTTGTATATAAAACAGGAAGTCCCTGTGTCATTGCTTCTGCGTACACTAAACCAAATGTTTCAGTATGAGATGGCATAACGAACACATCTGCACTCCTATAAAAGTCTATCAATTCCTCTTTAGATTTAGGCTTATGATACTCAACTGAATTTTTAATTTCATCAAATGCGCTTTTATCTTTAATTTTGCCAACAACACAAAAAGATATATTATATCCTTGATTCTCGAGATAATTCTTCGCCCTACAAGTTAATCCAATATTCTTATTTTTATCGATTACTCCGGCATATATAAGTCGTATTTTTTTTCCATCAAATTTTTGCTGAATACTGTTTTCGTCTTCATTAATATTATTATGCCAAAAATCATCTATTCCATTCGGAATAATATAGCTCTTTTTAATTATATCCCCTCTAATTTTTGGGGGAACATATGTATTGATTACTTTTTCAAAGTATGCTTTCGATAAGAAAAAAATAGCTTTGGCATCTTTCATTACCTTAATCCCAGTATATCGTAGATGAATCATTTTCTTAAAGAAATCATTAACATCAGTATTTCGGACCGCAACAACATACGGGATATGAAATTCTTTATATAGACTTCTTGCTACATTTCCATCAGTAAACAATGTATATGCATGAAGACATGAAAATTCCGTAACATTGTAATCCATTTTTATTTTTCTTATTATTTTATTCTGTTTATAACCATATGCTATTCTGTCCCATTTTTTAAAACACACTGCTGGATTAACATTCGCATTAGGTTTTACAATATGGCCTTTCAACTGATATAAGGGGACAAACACTTCACTCTCAACTTCAAGACGGTCAAGTGCCTCTATCATATTCTGATGAAGCCATGAATCCATATAATTACAATTTATATGCAGAACTTTCATACCTATCCTCATACACAAATAATCACTAATACTAATAATTTACAGTCTCCACCATCTCATACCAGAAATTTCAAGTTCAGCTACTTTATAAAGTCCTTTAACATCAAGCAGTACCTTCTGATCATCTTCAACATCTTTATAAAGCGCTTTAATATCTGCGAGGCTCATAGCTTTAAACTCATTATGAGCAACAGCTACAATCACACAATCAGCCTCTTTTGCATCTTCCATCGTTTTAAGTTCAACACCATACTCGTGCATAGCATCTCTCTCACTTGCCCATGGATCGATTACGACCGGACTAATCTCATATTTTTTAAGTTGCTTAATAATATCATCAACTTTACTATTTCTTGTGTCTGGACAATTCTCTTTGAATGTAAGTCCAAGAATTACAACTTTAGATTTTTTAGGAGCCTGTCCTGCTGCAATCATCTGTTTTACAGCCGCATCTGCAACATATGCCCCCATACTATCATTTACGATACGTCCATTAAGAATAATTTGTGAATGATAGCCAAGCTTTTCAGCCTCGTATGTAAAATAATAAGGATCAACTCCAATGCAATGACCTCCAACAAGACCTGGACGAAATCCAAGAGCATTCCACTTAGTATTCATGCCATCTACTACTTCGTTAGTATCAATGCCCATACGATCAAATACCATTGCAAGTTCATTCATGAATGCTATATTGATATCACGCTGGCTATTTTCAACTACCTTAACAGCTTCTGCTGTCTTAATATTTGAAACAGGATATGTTCCAACTTCGATTACTAGATCATAGACATTCTTGATTTCTTCAAGCGCTTCCATATCACAACCCGAAACAATCTTATGAATATTTTCAAGTCTATGTACTTTATCACCAGGATTGATACGCTCAGGTGAATAACCAATCTTGAAATCTACCCCACACTTTAATCCAGACTCTTTCTCAAGAATCGGAATGCATACATCTTCTGTGCATCCTGGATAAACAGTAGACTCATATACAACAATTGCGCCCTTAGTCAGGTTACGGCCAACAATTTCCGATGCACCAATAACTGGTGCTAAATCGGGAGTATGATCTGTATTAACAGGTGTAGGCACAGCGACAATAATAAACTTAGCATCTCTAATCTTAGTTTCGTCAGAAGTAAAATCTACAGTTGTAGCTTTAATTCCTTCATCACCAACTTCTTTTGTAGGATCAATTCCCTGCTTATATAAATCAATTTTTGCAGCGTTAAGATCATAACCTATAACATCTACTTTTTTTGCGAAAGCAACAGCAATAGGCATACCAACATAACCTAAACCAACAAGAGCAATCTTCTCTTCTTTGTTTACAACTTTTTCATACAATGACATTTCTTTAATTTCTCCTTATAACTTAAATATTTTTATAATCAGGTACATCTCTAGTAACTTGCTTATATACTATTTTTTTTAGCATACCGTGAACTAAATTATTTACTGTGAAAATACAAGAAATAACGGGGTTAAATTCTTGTTCTTTTCTAAATAATAAATAGTGCCACTTTATAAGCTTCGTTTTGCTACCACTAGAAATAGATCCTTCATGTTTTATGTAGTAGGAAAGACATTTAGGGTATCTATAGCAATCGACCTTTTCAACAGCCTTAAGCCACATTGCATAATCATTATTTTTTTTCAAATCAGAAATTTGTATTAGCCCTACTTTTGTCTGGTCATACATAACTGTTATTGTTGAAAAATAACAATAATTATACATTTTTCTTTTATTAACCTTATTAGGTCCTGTACATATATATGGCAACCACTCCCCATGCAACTGGATTCTGTAATCTGTATATGTAAATGCATAACCATTTTTCTTCATAAAGCTTAATTGTTCTTCTAACTTAGTTGATTCCCAAATGTCATCACTATCCAAAAACGCAATCCATTTTCCTTTTGCTTCACGAAGCGCTTTGTTACGACTTACAGCAGCTCCACTATTCTTCTCATTTTCAAAAAATCTGATTCTCTCATCTTTGATATTATGAACAAGTTCAACTGTATTATCCGACGAACAATCATCCACAATAATTAGCTCCCATTTTGCATAAGTTTGTTTTTGGACAGAATCAATCGATTTTTCAATAAATGCTGATGCATTGTAAGACGGCATGATTATTGAAATTAGATTTTCATCTAACTCTCTCTCCACTACCGTTTTCCTTTCTAATATCTGTTTTGCCATATCCTGTTTTTCAGAATATTCTGATTCCGTTACCTTTTCTGTCCTCAGAAGATAATCACCAAAGTCCTCGGCTGTAGCCATATCATCCTGAGTAATACCGTCCTGTTTAATGAGAGCTTTCTTAACTGTGCCAAGAACTATCTTGATATCTTCAAACAAGCTAATCTTTTCAATGTACTTAATATCCCATTTGATTTTATCTTCCCAGGAAATAGCATTACGGCCATTAACCTGCGCTAACCCACTCAAACCAGGTTTTGCAGTATGCCTCATTCTTTGTTCATCTGTCATAAATACCATATCTCTAACGAGCTGTGGTCGCGGTCCTATTACAGACATTGTTCCATTAAGAATATTAAAGGCTTCTGGAAGTTCATCTAAACTTGTATTTCTCAACCATTTTCCAAATTTAGTAAGCCGAACTTCATCTGGAAGTAATTCTCCTTTTTCATCTCGTTCATCCGTCATAGTTCGAAATTTGTACATTTTAAAAACAGTTTCTTTACCATCTTTTCCAATCAATCCAGGACGATCTTGTGTAAAAAGAACTGGTGAGCCTAATTTAAGCTTAACTAATACAGCTACGCCAAGATAAATAGGACTAAAAACCACAATCGCGGCTATTGCACAGACAACATCTATCATTCGCTTAATATAAGTCTCATAGATTCCTTTTCTACGATTCTTTATCGGATTAATAGTCTCTGCGCTATATGTAGTCTTATCTGCTTTCTTCTCTGCTTTATGTGCTACAATTGTTGCATTCGCGACAGTTGTACCCGCTAAAATTGCCAAAGTTCTCTTTTTTGTCACAACATTCTCCTTTATATTTATTTCTTATTTAAACTACTCAAAACAAGCCTTTATAACTTCAATAATTCTTTCTTGCTGCTCTTCCGTCATCTTGTTATCACTTGGCAGACAAACACCTCTCTGGAAGATATCAGCTCCTACATCTTCAATACCACCTTCGATATATGCATTTGTTTTTGCACGCCCAGATCCAGATACTGTCACAAACTCATTCATTCTGTACATTGGCTGCATATGCATCGGTTTCCAAATAGGTCTTCCTTCCGCATTGATACTGGAAATTGCTTCCAGAATCTCTGTCGGACAGCTCTTTCCTTTTTCTTTTTCGAAACGGATTATGCTTCAGCAGGGATTACAGATACGAAGCTCTTGTCTTCGCGACCTTTCTTGAAACATACAGTACCATCTACCAATGCGTAAAGAGTGTGGTCACTACCCATACCTACGTTTTCACCCGGGTTGTGAACTGTTCCTCTTTGACGAACAATGATGTTACCAGCCTTGCAAGCTGAACCACCGAATATCTTTACGCCTAATCTCTTACTAGCTGACTCACGGCCGTTCTTAGAACTACCTACACCTTTCTTATGTGCCATTTCTTTCTACGTTTTTAATGATTAAGCAATAACTTGTTTGATTGTCAATTCAGTAAACTGCTGGCGATGACCGTTCAGTTTTCTGTAACCTTTTCTTCTCTTCTTGTGGAATACCAATACCTTGTCACCTTTTACCAAGTGAGAAGCTACTTCGCAAACCACTTTTGCACCGTCTACAGTAGGAGCACCTACAGTTACAGTACCGTTGTTGTCAACCAACAAGACTTTGTCAAATTCAACAGTTGCACCGTTTTCAGCATTCTGAATGTGGTGAACGAACAGTTTCTTGCCTTCTTCTGCTTTGAACTGCTGACCGTTAATTTCTACGATTACGTACATTTTAAAATAAATATTAAACGGGTTTCCTCCGCAAGGTGAGCTGTTCTCTGTAGCTACTTTTTTACCTTCACGGACTAAAATCGGCTGCAAAGTTACGGCTTTATATTTACATAACCAACTATTTATCTGAAAAAAACAAATGTATTTCTTATTTTTTTATCAGCGGAAGCAAATTGGGGAAGATGGCTGTATGCGGATAGGCTGCCAGCTCTTCGCGAGTGGTCATTCCGTGAAGGATACCGGCAAAGTCGACTCCTGCATTTTGGGCGGTTTCCGCATCGACGGTGCTGTCGCCGAGGTAGAGAATCTGCTCTTTCGGACAGTTCAGGCGAGAAGCGGCCTGCAGCAGACCTTCGGGTGAGGGTTTGGCTTCTTTCACGTCTTCTCCTCCCACGATGATGTCAATGAATCCTTCGGGGAATATTTTCCCCATCAGCTCCATGATGCGGTAGCGGTACTTGGTGGAGATGATGCCGATATGGGCTCCATTGGCTTTCAGGGCACGTAGCACTTCTTCCGTTTCCGGGAAAAGTACGGTATTGGCCGTCATGTGCTGGTCGGCTTCCTTGACGTATTCTTTTCGGAATGTCTCCAGCGTGTCCGCATCGGTTATTCCGGTCATGATGGAAAAGGAATCAACCAGTGTCTTTCCGATGGTACGTTTGATAGAGAGGTCGTCCACCTGATGGAATCCATGGCGTTCGAGTACGTTTCTGTAGCACATCACAATGCCCCTGGAAGAATCGGCCAAGGTATAGTCAAAGTCAAATAAGTAGGCTTGGTAAGATTTCATACGATTTTACTTTATATAATAAGGTATATGTTCTATATCTAAAAGT
>ENA-OPBG01000735-OPBG01000735.1-human-gut-metagenome-genome-assembly--contig:-NODE-735-length-26282-cov-3.048500_pt1 | contig 26282 bp, 26 predicted proteins | sample MGYA00241065_ERZ501446 | MGnify/ENA primary metagenome ERZ501446 (study PRJEB25962, sample SAMEA2042632) | human gut metagenome | biome: human gut; feature: human-associated habitat; material: faeces...
GGGGATTTAAGAATTTCCATTGCATAGAAATTCTTAAATCCGTTTTATGGATTATAGCAAAATTACATTTGTTGATTTCCAGGTATAAAATAATCAACAACTCCATAAATTAAAGCCCCAATAATTGCAGCCATCCAAGAAATTGAATATCCTGCTACAAAAAATTGAGTCAAATATAATATAATAGCTGCTAATGCAAAACCTACAAATCCTTTTCCAAAAGGACTAGCATGTAAACCTGTAAATTTGACAATTAAATAGTCCATAATAGTTAAAACAATTGCAGCAATAGCTAAAGCCCAAATATTATTTATAGAGAACCCAGGCGTAAAAAATGCTGTAATTGCTAAAACTATAGCAGCTGTAACTAATCTGCCGACAATTTGCCAAACTGTAGATGTTCCATTAGAAGTATTAGAATTACTTTGTGTATTATTTGCCATATAAAAACCTCCTTATTAAAAATTTCAAGGTTACAAAATTATTATTTACATCAAAAAAAATATTATACAAAAATCGTATAAAATTATAAAAAGTGAAGAAAATACAATTAAAAATTCAAAAAGAAGAGAGGGTTTTATGCTAATAACTTTTTTGAGAGCAATATTTTTATACATAGTTGTTTTAATTGTGATGAGATTAATGGGAAAAAGAGAAATTGGACAGATGCAACCATTTGAATTAGCAATATCAATAATGATAGCAGATTTAGCTGCTACGCCTATGGCAGAGACAGGAATACCAATATCAAATGGAATTGTACCTATTTTAGGACTATTAGTCATGCATCTAGTTATATCAACATTAAACATAAAAAGTACAAAAGCAAGAGAAATTATATGTGGAAAACCATCAATATTAATATATAGAGGAAAGATAGATGAAAAAACTTTAAGAAAAGAAAGATTTACTATTAATGAACTTGAAGAAAGATTGAGAGACAATAATGTATTTAATATAGGAGATGTAGATTATGCAATATTAGAAACTAGTGGGCAAGTAACAGTTATACCAAAGCCTAATAAAAGAAATACAACCCCAGAAGATTTTAATATAGAACCAGAATATGAGGGGATTTCGTATGATTTAGTAGTAGATGGAAAAGTAATGTATAAAAATTTGGAAAAAATAGGTAAAAACTATAAATGGCTTGAGAGACAATCAGAAAAATTTGGAATAAAACCAGAAGAGGCATTAATAATTACGATTGATGGAAATAATAACTTTTTTTGTCAACCCTTACAAAATAAAAATTAGAGGTGAAAAAAATGTATAAAGAAACAACTATATGTATATGTATTATTATATTAATAATATGGTTAGATATATTAACTCAAAATTATACAAAAACATCAACAATTGAAATAACTGAATGTTTATCTGAATTAAAAAAAGAAATTGAGGATAAAAGTTTAGAAAATGCAAAAGAAAAACTTGGAGAATTAGACAAAAAATGGGATGAGAAACATGATAAGCTTGCATATTATATTGAACATGATGAACTTGAAAAAGTGGATACAGCAATAGTACAAGTTAAGAGTTTTGTAGAAAATGAAGAGATTCCATCTGCAATAGCAGAATTAGAAACAGGAAAATTTGTATTAGAACATATAGAAAGAAAATATAAATTTAATTTACAAAATATTTTTTAATAAAGAATAAAATTGACAAATATGAATAAATGCTATATTATACAGAAGTACGCCTATTGGCAATATTATAATTAATAAAGAATGGGGGATAAATATGGCTACTATTGATAATTATTCATTCATCTGTGTTGAAAATGAAAGAATGAGATTTGCTAGACCAAATGATATGAATGATCCTAAACGGAAAATCATTATTGTAGGAACACTATGCGGAAGTCAAAATGATAAGACATTACAAATTATCGAAGTAGAAAGGTATGAAAAAACTTATATTATAGGAAAATATAGATCTTTTAATTCTATTTATTATATTGGAAAAAAATCTAAAGAAATGAAAGGATTTGAAAGAATGATAAGAGAAAATATTCCTGTAATCACGAGTTTTAGAATTGGATATGCATATAGACCAGAAGCAATTGGAAAACATATTCCATGTATTATTGGTAAAGTAGAACACGAAGAAGATGAACAAATTATTTATGTAGAAGAGCAAAACTTTGAGGAGAATACTATTACAGATATAAATGGAAGAAAATATTTTATTGATTGGTTAAGCATGGACCCAAGACAGTATCAAAACTTGGTTGCAGAATTGAATAATAAGTTTCCTAAAAAGTTAAAGAAATATTTTATGAGTTTTTGTGGTAAAGGCTTGAAATTTGATATGATTGCTTTAAATGATAGCCTTCCTATTCTTGGAGTTGCAGGAGCATTCAAAATTAAATGATTCTGAAAAAACTTGTCTTGAAAAAGGCAAGTTTTTTGTGTGTATATGAAAATATATAAACAAAAATGAAAAAAGTGAATATATTAATAAAAAGGAGTAGACTGTATGGAAGATAATATAATAATTGAAGATATAGAATTTAAAGAAGAACTATATCGAAAAAATATAGAAAAAGAAGAAATTAAAATATCAAATATTCATGGAATAGGAGATGAAAAAAATGCAAATAACTAGAATGTTTGTGCCTAAATATAAGTATGATATAAAATGTCCGTATGAAATGCAACCTGAATTTATTATAGTTCATAATACAGAAAATGATGCATCTGCAATGGCAGAAATATCATATATGATAGGAAATAACAAAAAAGTATCATTTCATTGTGCTGTTGATAATATAAGGATTGTACAAGGAGTTATGTTTAACCGTAATACGTGGAATGCAGGTGATGGAGTAAATGGTGATGGTAATAGAAAAGGAATTTCTATAGAAATTTGTTATTCAAAATCAGGAGGAGAAGAATTTGAAGATGCCCAAAGACTTACTGCAGAATATATTGCTTATTTATTAAAACAATATAATTGGGGAATTGATAAAGTAAAAAAACATCAAGATTTTTCAAATAAAAATTGTCCTCGTAGAACATTAGAAGAAGGATGGCAAAATTTTCTTAATCTAATTAATTTTTATTTAGAAGATAAGCCAATAAACAATGATGAAATAAAAGAAGGAAGTGATGAAAAAGTGAGAACTTATCAAAATGGTAGTACAAGTGAAATCGTATATGCAGATACAGATTGTACTAAAAGAATAGGAAGTTTAGATCCAAGAGAAAGATGTGATTGTTTTGGAACTTTTTATGACAAAGCTATGGTTAGATATAAAGTTAATGGAACAAATAACTATAAAATAGGCTTTTGTAAATGGTTGGGTGGGGTAAAATAAATAAAAATTTTGACATTTGGGGACAAATATGTTATAATATAAGTGTCTTTAGTTACTTGCACAGAGTTACTTTAGAGATTTTTGAAATTTCTGGAGGGCTGTGCAAAACCTCCAGATAATTGCATGGAGGTGCAAATATGTTTGCTGTAAAGTACAATGGTGGAAACAAGTCTTATTTTGGCTGTTCTGATCCTGATAAACTGGTGCGTGGCCAGATTTATGAGGTCATTGCAGTCAACGACCGTGGCTGGCAGACTGATTACACCCTTAAGGGTGTGGTTGGTCAGTTCAACTCAGTATGGTTTGACAAGGTAAATGTGCATAAGGCAATTACCAATCATCAGCCGTCTGTAGGCCATTCTATGGTCTGCACCAAAGTTGAACTGGTTGACGGAAAAATTGAGACAACAAGCTGGAAGACCTCTACCGTCATGAAGAGCGAAGAGATCGAGCAAGATGTGTTTAAGGTTACAACCTTGAATAGCATCTATATGACGATGTTAATTCGCTAAAGCAAACTAAAAAAGAAAATCTTTCTCCTCTTAATGAGGAGTTTTCTTTTTTTAAAAATAAATATTCAAAAAAGTGAATTGATATGATATAATCTCATAGAAAACGAAAGAATAAATAAAAGTTGATAGAAATTTTACCTTTTAATAGATCAACTTATTGAAAGGAACTAAAATATGGGGAAAAAAAGAAATAAAAGTAAAAATAAAATATTAGAAATTATTAGTTTATTAATTGTACTAGTAATAGTTTTAACAGGAAAAAATATTAATGAAAAAGATCATACGCAAGCAAATACAGAAATAACAGAAAATTCATCAACATTAACATATAGTTTGGAAGACATTCCAGAATATTCAGGCACACCATATGCGATATTAAATAATAATAAACCAGAATTTACAGAAAAAGATTATACAACGAAAAGTTTTGAAAATTATTCAGAACTAGATAGTTTGGGCAGATGTGGAGTAGCTTATGCAAATGTTTGTAAAGAAATAATGCCACCAGAGCGGAGATGAAAGAGGAAGCATAAGTAGTGTAACACCAACTGGTTGGAAACAGAAAAAATATAATGGAACATATTTATATAATAGATGTCATTTGATTGGATATCAATTATCAGATGAGGATGCTAATAAACAAAATTTGATAACTGGAACAAGATATTTTAATGTTGAAGGTATGTTGCCATTTGAAAATCAAGTTGCAGAATATATAAAAAAACAAAAAACAAATGAAAATAAACATGTTTTATATAGAGTAACCCCTATATATGAGGGGGATAATTTATTAGCAAGTGGAGTGCAAATGGAAGCATTGTCAGTTGAAGATAAAGGTGATGGAGTTTGTTTTAATGTATATGTTTATAATGTACAACCAGGTATAAAAATTAATTATGCAACAGGAGAAAGTTCATTAGAACAATAATTTCTAATAAATGTTAACCAAAGGAGAGTGAGTAGAGTTGAATTTAGATATTTTTGAAAACTTAATAGATAAAGTCAAGGAAAATGAATTTATTCAAAATTTTACAAAAGAGTTAGAAAAAAATATGGAAAATAGTATGCAAAAATCAATGTTAGAAAAATTTGTAAGTGATAATAAAATTATTTCAGAATATAAGGATAAAATGCTTATTAACAGAAATATGATATTGCAAGAATTAAACAATAATGAAATGTATTATATATATGATAAAAAAGGTTCAGATTATTTAGCAACAATATGTGAAAAAGGAAAAAGTCATGATGTAATAAGAATTCCAGAAAAAGATGTAAAATCTAATGTTAAAATTGATAGTGTTTTAATAAAAATAAATGATAAATTTGAATTAGATGAAGAAACAACTAGACTTGTAAAAAATAAAATGGAAGAAATGTTTAATAAGATACTTGAAGAACAAAATAAAATGATGGAAAGTCGAAGAATAGAAGGACATATATATGAATATGTAGAAGGCTCAAAAGACAGTGTATGGTTAATAGATAATAATTTAAACAATGGAGATGTATTTGAAGAAATACAACAAGAAGCGGATATTGTAAATGTTAAAAATACCAATATTCAAGAAGAACCAAAGAAAGATCCAGTAGTTACGCAAGAGAAAAAAGTAGAAAGTTCAAAAGCAGTAGAACAACCTAAACCAACATCTGTTACTACACCAAAAAAGACAGTAGAAAAAGAAATAACAACACCAGTAGTTGAAACAAAAATACCAGAACAACCAAAAGAAGAAACAAAAGTTGAAATAAAACAACCAGAAACACCAAAGTGTTCTGATAGTAAACATGGTGTAGGAGTTGGTAATTCAAATAAATGGTTTAATAGTTATAATGAGGCAGTTTCATATTATGATAATCTAATATTGGATTATAGCAATAAAATACATAATGGACAGATAACTTTTGAAGAATATAACAAACAATGTCCTTGTGGATATGAAATATGGAGTTGTCAGTATTGTGGTAAATGGACTTTAAATTACTATAAGAGATAATTAAATATTTTTATAAGAGCAGGTTAATTAAAACTTGTTCTTTTTTTATGGAAAAGGAGGAATTTTAAATGTTGAAAAAGTTAAAAAGTAAAAGAATTATAGCTTTTTTCTTACTGATGATAACATTATTAAGTACAACACAACCAATATTTGCAGCATCAGGAACAGGTAAATGGGTAGGAGGACAATTTGCTTCATTCATTAAAACAACTGATAATGCAAATACTCAATATGGAGTTTTATTAAGAAGATTAATAAATTACTCAACTAATGAACAAAGAACAGTTTTCTGTGCAGAACATGGTGTAGATTTTGATACAGGAACAGTTTACAATGGAAAATATTATACACCAGTTGATTCAAAATTAAGAAAAGCTTGTAAAGTAGCTTATTTAGGATGGTATAAACAACATGGAAATTATGTTATAGATGGAGGAACATCATCTGCATTAAAGAAACAATATGTTTTAACACAACAATTAATATGGGAAACATTAGGACAAAGTAATGCAACTTTTATTGATAGTGGTATTCAAGCAGAATATGTAAGTTTTAAAAACAATATTGAAAACCAAATAGCACAAATGGATAGAAGACCAAGTTTTGATGGAACAACAATAACTATTCAAGCAGGAGAAAGTAAAACTTTAAATGATTCTAATGGTGTTTTATCAGCTTATCCAAGTTTAGATAGAACAACAAATGGAATAAGGGTACAACATTCTAGTGGTAGCAATTCAATGACAATATCAGTAGATGAAAATACTAATTTAGAAAACTATGTTATTACTGACGCAGAATTTAAGTCTTGGGGTATGATTAAAGATGGAACACAAGACCATGATTCAATGGTATTTTTTGAATTTGCAAGTGGAGTTCAAAATCAATTATATTCAATGGCATATAATGACCCAATAACACTAGCTGTTGGATTAAATATTGAAACATTTGGAAAGTTAGAAATAAAAAAATTAAATACAAATGGAGATTTAATAGATGGTGCTATATTCCATGTAACAGGACCAAATGGTTTTAATCAAGATGTAACAGTTACTAATGGAAAAATAACAATAGAAAAATTAAGAAAAGGAACATATACAATTACTGAAAAATCAGCTCCTAATGGATATTTATTAAATACACAAGCCTATAATGTAGAAGTGCAAGTAAATCAAACAGCAAGTAAAGCTATTGTTAATGAAGAACCAACAGGAACTATACAAGTAATTAAGAAAAGTGAGCAGGGAGATTTAATCAAAGATACAGTATTTAAAGTTATTGCAAATGAAGATATAAAGAATGCTGCAAAAACTAAAACTTATTATACAAATGGACAGGTAGTTGCTAATATAAAAACAGACAGTAATGGATTAGCAGAAATTACTAATCTTCCACTTGGAAAATATGTAGTAGAAGAAACACAAGCAACAACAGGATATTTGTTAGATTCTACAAAACACAAGATTACATTATCTTATAAAGGTCAAACTGAAAAAATAGTGTTAGAAAGTTTTGAAAAAATTGATACTACTCCAACAGGAGAAATAACTGTATATAAAACTGATAGTTATAATAACAGACTAAAAGGTGCAGAAATTTCTTTATATGCAAGAGAAGATATAAAAAATGTTGCAGGTACTAAAACTTGGTATAAAAAAGGAGATTTAGTTACAAAAGCAATTACAAATGATGATGGAATGGTAAAACTCTCTGATTTACATTTAGGAAAATACTATGTAAAAGAAACAAATGCTCCAGAGGGATATTTATTAAATAATAAAGAATTTGATGCAGAATTAAAATATAAGGATCAAACAACAAAAGTTATATATTTAGAAATAAATAATGTTATAGATGAAGAACCAACAGGTACAATAACAATAATAAAGAAAGATTCAGAAGCAGGTTCAGTACCACAGGGAGATGCAACATTTAATGGTGCAGTTTATAAAGTCTATGCAAGTGAAGATATATATAACAAAGCAAAAACTAAAAAATTCTATTCAAATGGAGATTTAGTTGCAACAAGAACTATGAATGAAAAAGGAGAAACAGAAGATATAACAAATCTTCCTTTAGGAAAGTATGTTGTTAAAGAGGAAACTGCTCCAATAGGATACATGTTAGATAAAAATACTTATAATCTAGAACTAAAATACAAAGACCAATATACAAAAGTAATAACAGATACTAAAACAAGTTTAGAGAATGTTAAGAAAATGGGAGTTCATATATTCAAATCTGGTATAAAAGAAAATTCTGGAGAAACACCAGGATTAGAGGGTGCAGAATTTACTATAAAATTAAATTCAGCAGTAGAAAGAGCTTATGCACAAGGCTACACTTATGCAGAAGTTTGGAATGGAATTGATGAAAACGGAAACCAAGTAAAAGTTGATAGCAAAAGAGTAGCAGAAGCACAAGTAATAGCTCCTAGTTATGAAACAATAAAAACAGATAAAGATGGAAACGCATATACTCAAAAGAACTTACCTTATGGAAAATATATAGTTAAAGAAACTAAAACACCAATAGATTATGAAACAGCAGTTGATTTTACATTTTCTATTACAGATGATGAGTCAGAAGTCAAAGAAATAGCAAAAAAAACAAAACATTTAGTAGTAAATAATGAACAATTAGAAACATATATTAAGTTAATCAAAAAAGACTTAAAAACAGGAAAACTTGTTACATTAAATTCTACAACATTTGAGATAAAAGCAACAAAAGATATATATGATAGAGCTACTAAAAAGATATTATTCAAAAAAGGAGAATCTATTTCTCAAAAAATTGGAAATACAACATACACATCATTTACAACAAATGCAGATAATATAGTTGTTCCAGATAGCTCATTTAATAGTAAAAATGATGATAAAGCAACAATTACAACACCTTTAAAATTACCAGTAGGAAGTTACGAAATAACAGAAATAAAAGTTCCAACAGGCTTTTTACAATTAGATAAATCAGTTACATTTGAAATTAAAAATGTAAAAGATTATGACACAGACAAAGATGGAGATTTTATAAAAGAAGTCGTTGTTAAAAATGAGCAACCAACAGGAACTATTAAATTGGATAAAACTATTGCATTAAGAGAAGATGCAGATACATCTTTAATTGATACATCAGACTTATCTGGTATAGAATTTAAACTTTCAGCAAAAGAAAATATTATAGATATGGCAGATGGTAGTGTAATTTACAAAAAAGGACAAGAGATTAAAAAATATAATCTGACTAAAGATGGAAAATTATCAATAACAAATCTTCCAATGGGAACTTATGAAATAGTTGAAACTAAAACATTAGATGGACTTGTTTTAAATACAACAAAAGATGAAGTTAAGTTTGAGCAAAAAGATTTAACTACAAAGATATATGAAACAAAATTAGATATTTCAAATGATACAACATTAGTTGAATTTTCTAAAACTGATATTACTGGAGATAAAGAACTAATAGGAGCAAAACTTACAGTATTAGATAATGAAAATAATATTATAGATACATGGACATCAACAGAAAAAACACATAAAATTGAAGGCTTAACAATAGGAAAAGAATACACACTAAAAGAAGAAATTGCTCCAGATGGTTATGTAGTTGCTACAAGTATTAAATTTACTATAAAAGATACAAATGAAATTCAAAAAGTAAATATGATTGATAAAATTGTTGAAATTAGCAAAGTTGATATAGCAGGAGATGAAATCGAGGGTGCAACAATTCAAGTATTAGATAAAGACAATAAAGTAGTTGATGAATGGGTATCTGGTAAAGAACCACATAAAATCAAAAATTTAGTTGAAGGAGAAACTTATACATTACACGAAGAAATAGTTGCAGATTCTTATGTAAAAGCAACTGATGTTGAATTTATTGTAACAACAGATAAAGAAACACAAAAAGTAGTTATGATTGATAAATTAGTAGAAATAACTAAAACAGATATAACAAATGGAAATGAACTAGAGGGTGCAGAATTAGAAGTAACAGACGAAGATGGTAATACAATAGATAAATGGACATCAACTAAAGAACCTCATAAAGTAAAAGGTTTAGAGGAAGGTAAAACATATATCTTAAAAGAAACAACTGCTCCTTATGGGTATGAAATTACTGAAGAAATAAAATTCACAGTAACAACTGATAAAGAAACTCAAAAAATAGAAATGAAAGATATGCCAATACTAAAAAATGTAAAGGTAATTAAGATTGATACTGAAACAAAAGAAGTTATTAAAGATAAATTCATATTTGCAATATACGAAGATCCAGAATGTACAAAACTTATTAAAGAGGTTAAATCTAATTCAGAAGATGGAACAGCTTTATTTGAAGAATTACGATATGGAACATATTACATTAAAGAAATAAAAGCACCAAAAGATTATGAATTATCAAACAAAATTGTTAAAGTAGAAATCAATGACAAAGGAATATTCGTAGATGATACACAAGTAGAAGAAAATGAAAATACAATAGAATTTACTTTTGAAAATAAAAAAATAGAAGTTCCTAAAACTGGAGTTGAAAGCAAAATAAAATTATTTGCTAGTGCAATAATTCTATCTTTACTAGGAATAGCTTATATAATTAAGCGTAAACAAAATAAAGATAAATAATAAATGATGGAGAGCTAGAATTATTAGCTCTCTTTAATTTGTTAAAAATAGGAGGTGTGAAATGCCTAGAAAAAGAAACTTAAGAATGGAAACATATAACAAGTTAATAAGTATTGGAAAATCAACAGAAAAAGATATTTCAAATTTAAAAATAGAAGATTTAAAAGAAATAACGAAAGACCCTGATGTTTTGAATATTATTGCTTTACGAGAGTTTATTAAAGACCATAATACAATAGGGTATTTCAATTATCAAGAAACGAGAAAGGAGGAAACCGATGGCGAATAAATATCAACTAATAAATGAAATGGCAAGTGAAACATTGAAAGAAATTACTCAAAATGGAGAAAGTTGGATTAAGTTTTTAAATACGGCGAGTAACAATTACAAATATTCTTTTAATGAGCAAGTGTTAATATATGCTCAAAAACCAAATGCTACTGCTTGTGCAGATATAGAAACTTGGAATAAAAAATTACGAAGATGGGTTAATAAGGGTGCAAAAGGTATTGCCTTATTATCAATGGAAAATGGCAGAAATGTATTAAGACATGTTTTTGATATTTCAGATACACATAGTGGTATAAATAAAGATTTTAAGTTATGGGAAATAAAACCTTCTTATGAAAATGGAATTATAGAAACACTAGAAAATAGTTTTGGAAATTTAGAAGTTAAATCTAATTTAGCAGAAGCAATCTATTCAGCATCTATAAATTTAGTTGAAGATAATTATCAAGATTATTTAGTTGATTTAAAAGAAGTTTTAGTTGGTAGCTTATTAGAGGAAATGCAAGATATAGATTTAGAGGGAAACTTTATTGTATTACTTGCAAAATCAATATCATATATGGCAATGAAAAGATGTGGCATTGATCCAACAGAACATTTTAATGTATCGGATTTTGAAATGATTAGTAGTTTTAATAATAAAAGAGTTGTTTCAAGATTAGGTGCAGCAATAAGTGATATTGCAGAACAAGAATTAAGAGAAATCTATTCTAGTGTTATAAATTATGAAAAAAATTATAAATTAACAAATCGTACATTTGTTAATAATGAAAAAATAAATTATCATAATAATGAAGAAAAAAATAATGAAGGGAGAAATGATTATGATAGAATTAACATACAATCAAATGGGAGATTACCAAATACCACAAGTAGCATTACCAAAAACGAAGAAAATGGCACAGGGGAGATTCTCAAGAATGAGGGAGAAATTCCTAAAAGAACACAAAAGAGGGTTATACGAGGAATTAATGTTAGATGGCAAGATGGAAGAACATTTAGGAGAAATAGAGCAAACAGCCCAAAAGAGAATGAAACAGATAATAACAAGTCTAGCAGAGAAGAATCAAATAACAGAGGAAATGAAAAGAGAGAATCAAATGAGTTGGGTACAAGCAATGAACTCAATAAAGAACCAAGCCGAAGAAACGATAATGTCAGAGCTAATTTACAATTAAATCTTTTTGAAGATACCTATGTACCACCAATTAAGGAATTACCAAGTGTAGATACACAAATAAATAGTATTCAAGCACAAGCAGAAGTAGAAAATACTCCTGCTTTTTCTTTTACTCAAGAAATGATAGATAAAACACTTATTGAGGGCAGTAATTTTTCACATAGCAAATATAGAATTTATGAACAATTTAAAAGAAGTTTATCAGCAAAAGAAAATATAATATTTCTAAAACATGAATATGGAATAGGAGGTTCAAGTTCTGCATATTCTGGTGCTGATTTTGGACAAGAGCATGATAGCAAAGGAATAAAGTTATATAAAGGCTATAAAGATGATAGAGTAGAGCTACTAATAAATTGGAGTAATGTTGAACAAAGGCTTAAAGAAATTATTAGATTAGATAGATATTTTAATGATGAAGAAAAAATAAAATATCAAGAATGGCTAGAAAATGACTATGAAAAAGAAAAATGGATGCTAGATAGAGGGTTAAAAGAAAATACAAATGATTTTATAGATATATCTAGTATAAATATTGAAAAAAATTATAAGTTGAGTAATGGAAATTACTTTCATTTTCATACAAACGATGAAGGATATTATTATGCAATATATGACAACAGGGGAACAGAAATTGATGGTGGACTTTTAGAATATTCAGAAAATGCAGATAAAAAGACGTTAGATGATATAAGGAAAGATTTAGCTGAGTTTACTGATATTACAGAATTAGCAAATACAAACCTAGAAGAAGTTAGCCAAGAATTTATTGATAATTTAGAAAGTAAATTTATTGAACATTCAGATTCTCTTGAGCCTGATGATTATGACGCATATTTTATAACAGACGATATTAAGAATATGGACGAAAGTAAATCGTATACCGTTGCAAGAGTTATAAATAATAAAAATGCAGTAGAATTACATTATACTAATGGTAATGCAACAATAGAATATGGAACTAAACAAGATGATAACTCATGGGAAAGTATAATCGAAGAAGCATTATGGTTTGAAAAAAATCAAAGTGAAGATGAAATAATAAGTAAATTGGAAGAATTGTTTAAAGAGCAATTTCTAGATGTTGAAATAAAAGATAAAACGATAGAGAAAAATTCAATCACACAATTTAAAATTGGACAAATTATTTATTTAGAAAGTGATAGAAAATATAGAGTTGAGGCTATTAACAAAGAATTAGATGAAATTGTTTTGTTAGACCAAACAATGTTAGAAACTGCACATTATCCAATTATGAGAAATGAAAGTTATTTACGAGCAGTTTCACTTTATCATAGTAATGAAAGAAACTTTGAAAAAGAAATTACTACTAATAAACAGGAAATAGTAGAACTAAAACCTAAACAAGAAAAGGTTAATTATCACATTGATGATAAATTATTAGGAGAAGGTACACCAAAAGAAAAAGTAAGAAGAAATATTGAGGCAATAAAACTTTTACATAAGTTAGAAGATGAAAATAGATTAGCAAATTCTGAAGAACAGAATATTTTGTCGAAATATGTCGGTTGGGGTGGACTACCAGATGTGTTTGATGAAAGTAAAGATAATTGGAGTGAAGAATATAATGAATTAAAAGAAATTCTTACAGATGAAGAATACAAGTCAGCAAGAGCTTCAACTTTAACTGCTTTTTATACACCACCAGTAGTTATAAATGCAATATATGACACTCTAAAAAACATGGGTGTAGAACAAGCAAATATTCTTGAACCAAGTTGTGGCACAGGTAATTTTTTAGGAATGTTGCCACAAGAAATGCAAAGTTCAAAACTATATGGAATAGAACTTGATTCTATAAGTGGTAAGATAGCAAAACAATTATATCCAAAAGCAAATATTAAAGTTCAGGGATATGAAAAAGCAGATTTACCAGACTCTTTTTTTGATATAGCGATAGGAAATGTACCATTTGGAGATTTCAAAGTTAATGATAAAAGATATGATAAAAATAATTTTCTAATACACGATTATTTCTTTGCTAAAACTTTAGATAAAGTTAGACCAGGAGGAGTAATTGCATTTATTACTTCAAAAGGAACAATGGATAAAGCAAGTCCAGAGGTTAGAAAGTATTTAGCACAAAGAGCAGACCTTTTAGGTGCTATTAGATTACCAGATAATACTTTTACAAAGAATGCAGGAACAAAAGTAACATCAGATATTATCTTCTTACAAAAAAGAGAAAATTTTACCGATATAATGCCAGATTGGGTATATCTTGATAGAGATGAAAACAATATTACAATGAATAAATATTTTGTAGATAATCCAGATATGATATTAGGAAAAATGGAAATGGTATCTACTGCTTATGGCTATGATTCAACTTGTAAAGCAGAAGAAGACACAAATTTAGAAGAACAATTAAATTATGCGATAACTAATATACATGGAGAATTACAGAATAATAGTATTGAAAATGAAATTGAACAAGAAGACACATCAATACCTGCAATTCCAACTGTTAAGAATTATTCTTATGCAATAGTAAATGATAAATTGTATTTTAGAGAAAATTCAAAAATGATATTACAAGATGAGTTACCTTTAACGGCACAAAATAGAATAAAAGGTTTAATTTTGTTAAGAGAACAGGTAAGAGAATTAATTGATTTTCAAATGGAAGATTATTCAGATGAGGAAATTCATATTGCACAAGCAAAATTAAATGAATTATATGATAGATTTACAAAAGAATATGGCTTAATAAATTCAAGAGCAAATGAAACAGCATTTTCTAATGATAGTAGTTATTTCTTATTATGCTCACTTGAAAAAATAGATGGAGAGGGTAAATTTGTAGGAAAAGCTGATATATTTAGTAAGAGAACTATAAAGGCTAAAAAGAAAGTATTACAAGTAGATACTCCAGATGAAGCACTAATTTTATCTATACAAGATAAAGCAAAAGTCGATTTAGACTATATGGGACAATTATGCAATATAGATAAAGAAGAAATAATAAGTAGTTTAGAGGGTGTTATTTTTAGAGTACCTGATTATGAAAATTCTGATAATTGGGTAACTGCTGATGAATATTTATCTGGTAATGTTAGAGAAAAACTAAAAGTTGCAGAACAATTTGCAAAAGAAGATTCTAGTTTTAATATAAATGTTGAAAAATTAAAAGAGGTTATTCCAAAAGACCTTACTGCAAGTGAAATTGGAATTAAGTTAGGCTCAACATGGATACCACCAGAGATTATTAGAAAGTTTATTTTTGAATTATTAGATACACCAAGTTATAACAGATGGGATATTCATGTTAAATATTCTAATATAACTGCTGAATGGTATATTGATGGAAAAAGTAATGATAGAAACAATGTAAAAGCATATACAACTTATGGTACATCAAGAATAAATGCATATAAAATAATAGAACAGACACTTAATCTAAAAGATGTAAAAATATTTGATACATTTATAGATGATGAGGGCAGAAAACAAAGAGTATTAAACAGAAAAGAAACTGCAATAGCTTGTAGTAAACAAGATGCAATAAAAGAAGCATTCTTAAATTGGGTATGGGAAGATCCAGAAAGAAGAAATCATTTAGTAAGACTTTATAATGATAAATTTAATTGTATTAGACCAAGAGAATATGATGGCTCTCATATAGGTTTTGTAGGAATGAATCCAGAGATAAAATTAAGAACACATCAACTTAATGCAGTAGCACATGTTTTATATGGTAATAACACATTATTAGCACATGAAGTAGGTGCAGGAAAGACTTTTGAGATGGTCGCAGCTGCAATGGAAAGTAAGCGTTTAGGCTTATGTAATAAGTCTTTATTTGTAGTTCCAAATCATATTATAGAGCAGTTTGCAAGTGAGTTTTTGCAACTTTATCCAAGTGCCAATATTTTAGTTGCTACTAAAAAAGACTTTGAAACCAAAAATAGAAAGAAATTTTGTAGTAGGATAGCAACAGGAGAATTTGATGCAGTAATTATTGGACATTCACAATTTGAAAGAATACCAATGTCAATAGAAAGACAAATTGCATTATTAGAAGAACAAATAAGTGATATTACAAAAGGAATTGCCTCTGAAAAATCAAACAGAGGAGAAAACTATACTATTAAACAAATGGAGAAAACAAGAAAATCATTAGAAACTAGATTAGAGAAATTACATAAGGAAGAAAGAAAAGATGATGTTGTAACATTTGAAGAATTAGGTGTAGATAAATTATTTGTTGATGAAGCTCATAATTATAAGAATTTGTTTTTATATACGAAAATGCGTAATGTAGGTGGAATAGCACAAACTGAAGCACAAAAATCTTCCGACCTTTTTATGAAATGTAGATATTTAGATGAAATTACAGGAGGCAAAGGTTCTGTATTTGCTACTGGAACACCAGTAAGTAATTCAATGGCAGAACTTTATACAATGCAGAGATATTTACAATATGCAGGACTAAAAGAAAATAGTTTAGAGCATTTTGATAATTGGGCAAGTACATTTGGAGAAACAGTAACAGCAATAGAACTTGCACCAGAGGGTACAGGATACAGAGCAAAAACAAGATTTGCAAAATTTCACAATTTACCAGAGCTAATGTCTATGTTTAAAGAAGTAGCAGATATTCAAACTGCTGAAACATTAAATTTGCCAACACCAGAATTTGAAAATATAAATGTAGTAGTAAAACCTAGTGAAATACAACAAGAAATGGTAAAGGCTTTAGGAGAAAGAGCAGAGAAAATAAGGTCAGGAACAGTTGATGCAACAGAAGATAATATGCTTAAAATTACAAATGAGGGGAGAAAACTTGCACTAGACCAAAGACTTATGAATCCTTTATTACCAGATTCGGAAAGTAGCAAAGTAAATTCTTGCTCTGAAAATATTTATAGAATATGGGATGAAAATAGTGATAAAAAATCAACACAACTTGTATTCTGTGATTTATCAACTCCAAAAGACTTGAAAGGATATGAAAAAGAAGAATTTACAGATGTATATAATGAGTTAAAGAAAAAGCTAATTCAAAAAGGTATTCCACCTGATGAAATAGCTTTTATTCATGAGGCAGACAATGAAGTAAAAAAGAAAGAATTATTTAGCAAAGTAAGAAAAGGACAAGTTAGAGTGTTAATTGGTTCAACTCAAAAAATGGGTGCAGGTACTAATGTTCAAGATAAGTTAATAGCAACTCATCATTTAGATTGTGCATGGAAACCTTCTGATTTGACTCAACGAAATGGAAGAATGATTAGACAGGGGAATGAAAACAAAAAAGTATATGTATATTCTTATGTTACTGAAAAGACATTTGATAGTTATATGTATCAATTAGTAGAGCAAAAGCAAAAATTCATTTCTCAAATAATGACATCAAAAACACCTGCAAGAACAATGGAAGATATTGATGACAAAGCATTAACTTATGGAGAAATAAAAGCATTAGCAACAGGAAATCCTAAAATATTAGAAAAGACATCGTTAGATACTGATGTTGCAAAATTGAAATTATTAAAACAAGAATTTATGAATCAAAAATATTCATTGCAAGATAAGATTATAAAATACTTTCCAGAAGAAATAGCAAGACTTAATAATAAAATTGGAGCAATGGAAGAAGATACAATTAAATTACAAGAATATACTAAACCTAATGCAGATGGATTTTCTCCTATGAAAATAAATGGAATAACTTATACTGAAAAACAAGAGGCTGGAAAGAAACTATTAGAGAGTATTCAAGATTTAAAAAGTATGGAAACACGAGAAATAGGAGAATATAGAGGATTTACAATGGAGATGAGTTTTGATTCAATAACTAGAAATATTAGATTAAAACTAAAAAATAAATTTAGCTATTCTATTGATTTAGGAACAGATATAAACGGAAATATAACAAGAATAAATAATTGTTTAGATAATATTGCAAAAGATATTCCTCACGAAAGAGAATTATTAGATAATACATATTTTCAATTAGAAAATGCAAAACAAGAATCTCAAAAGGAATTTCCTAAAGAACAAGAATTACAAGAAAAGTTACGAAAACTAGAAGAAATAAATGCAGAATTAAAAATAAATGAAAATGAACATGAAATGTTGGGAGATGAAAAAGAAGAAAAGCAAGATAAATTTCCTGATAAAAATTCTCCAGAAAGATGTTAAAAAAATTAAATTTATGCTATAATGATTTCATCAAATAGTAATTTATCGCTGAGGTTGAGTTTAGGATTTTGTATAAAATAAATAAAAAATATATAATTTTTGGAGTGAGTATATTAATTTTAAATATACTTGCTTTTTGTTTTAGAAAACAAATTTGTAATAAACAACTTTATTGGTAAGTACTTATAATATTAGAATTATGTAAAATAAGAAAAATGTTGTATAATATAATTAGTTCTATATATTGCAGATTATGAAAGTATTCAAAAATGTAAGGAGGTAATTGTCGTGAGAGAGTTATTTGTTGAAAAAGTAATTGAAGAAACAACGAATTTTTTAGACAATAACCAAAGAATAAAATTAAAAGAAATACTTACAGAAATATGTTTAAGTTATCAAATCGAGATATTGGAGCAAAGCCGAAAACAAGAACTACAAAAGAATAATAAAGAAATCTTAAATAAGTTTATATCATCTAAAGAAATTGAAGGATGTTCAATTAGGACATTAAACTATTATAAAGATAATATAAATAAAATGTTAGACAAAATAAACCTTCCAGTAAATGAAATTACAACTGAAATATTAAGAAATTACTTGGCTAATTATAAAAATAATTCAAATGCAGGAATGGTAACAATAGACAATATAAGAAGAACATTATCAAGTTTTTTCGCTTGGTTAGAGAATGAAGATTATATTGTAAAAAGTCCTGTTAGAAGAATACACAAAGTAAAGGCAACTAAGAAAGTTAAAGAAACATTAACAGATGAAAATTTAGAAAAATTAAGAGACACTTGTACAAATGTAAGAGATTTAGCAATATTAGAACTATTAATTTCAACTGGTATGAGAGTTGGAGAGCTTACTAGATTAAATATATCTGACATGAATTTTCAAGAAAGAAGTTGCATTGTATTAGGAAAAGGTAATAGTGAAAGAGAAGTATATTTTAGTGCTAAAAGTAAAATGTATGTAGAAAAATATTTAGAAACAAGAACAGATAATAACGAAGCACTATTTGTATCTCTTATAAAACCATATAACAGATTAGGAATATCAGGTATCGAAATTCTTATCAGAAATTTAGGGAAAGATGCTAATATAAATAAAGTTCATCCACATAAATTTAGAAGAACAATGGCTACAATGGCGATAGATAAAGGTATGCCAATAGAACAGGTACAAAAATTATTAGGGCATATAAAAATAGATACCACAATGGAATATGCTATGGTAAATCAAAATAATGTAAAAAATTCACACAGAAAATATATTACATGAAATATTTTTGAGCATCAAAATTAAAGATAAAGTATAAAATATCACTAGATAATAAGAAACAAAATTTTGCTGAGTATTGAATTTTGTAGTTATTCATAGTATAATAGAAATATGGAGAAATTTTCCATGCAGTAATTATTTATCAATTTAAAGGAGGACATTATGAAAGTCTTAAGCTTAATTGAACCATGGGCAACCCTTATTAAAGAAGGGAAGAAAGTCATCGAAACAAGAAGTTGGAAGACATCTTATAGAGGTGAACTTTACATTCATGCAAGTTGCAAAAAAATTAAAAGGAGTGATGAACACACAAAAGAATTGTTGAAGTTAATTCCAGATGTTCCTATGGGATACGGTAACATTTTATGCAAATGCAAGTTAGTAGATTGCATATATATGGATCAAGAATTTTTGGACAAAATTCAAGACAATAAGCAAGAATTCCTATGTGGGGAATATAGCTTAGGAAGGTATGCTTGGGTTTTAGAAGATATAGAACCTCTTGATGTACCTATTCCAGCAAAAGGACATTTAAACATTTGGAATTATGAACCCAAAGATTAGCAGAAAGGATGGAGTCTATATGATGAAAATTGTATTGCTGACAGAGGCGGAAAAAATCAAAGAAGGCTTGCGGAGTTTAACTGAAGAATTTATTGGAGAATATCCGTATTATTCCACATGGATTCAGAAGAATGAAGCAACATTCAAGAATGGAACGAGAATTGTTTATGAACTCAATGACAACGAAAAAACAGTAGGATACATGATGATCCATTTTTCTTCAACCAAGTGTGCTAAGATTAATGGAATCTATGTATTTCCCGATTGTCAGAAGAAAGGATATGCTAAAAAAGCTTTGTTACAGGTTCTTGAAGAACTTAAAAAGCAAAACTATGAATACGCATATATCCAGACTCGTATTCACAACAAAATTGTGGTTCACATGTTTGAATCATTGCACTTTGATGTTATTGGTAAAAATTATCATAATATCGAAAAGCAGAACAATTGGGTTGCTGTATATGACCTGAAAGGAAAAAGAAACTTTGAAGAAATGTTCAAGTTAGCTGAACAGCTTTATCCAGGGTTCTCTAAAAATTGATAAGCGATTGAGGCAAGATATCAAATGATGTCTTGCCTTTTTAATAATTTAATAATATAATACAAAAGTAAAGGGAGGTTTTAACATGTTATATTTTGATACTCATGCTCACTATGATTGGAAAGAGTTTGATAAAGATAGAAATGAATTGTTTGAAGAATTTAAAAGAGAATTATGTGGGCTTGTAAATATAGGAATAAATGTTGAATCTGCAAACAAAGTTATAGAATATGCAAAAGAATATTCATATATGTATTATTCTATAGGAATACATCCTATGGAGATAGAAAAAGAAATTTCAATAAATTCAATTGAGCAAATAATAAAAAATGAATTAGAAAACAAATCATCAAAATTAGTTGCAATTGGAGAAACTGGACTAGATTACCATTTTGATTATCCAATTGAATTACAAAAGAAGTATTTTATAGAACAAATAAAATTAGCCAATAAATATAGTTTACCTATTATTATACATTCAAGAGAATCGCAAGAAGATGTAGAAAAAATATTGAGAGAAAATCCAGTTATAAAAACAGGAATAATGCATTGTTATTCAGGAACACCAGAAATGTCAAAAAAGTTTGTTGAAATGGGTTATTATTTAGGAATAGGTGGACCTGTTACAAGATATAAGGATATACAAGAAACTGTTAGAATTACTCCTATTGATAAAATTGTTATAGAAACAGATAGTCCTGTTTTACCACCAGAACCATTTGAAAAACATTCAAGAAATAATTCATTATACTTGAAATATATTGTGAATAAGATAGCAGAAATTAAAGAAATGACAGAAGAAGATGTAATAAGAATTACTACAAAGAATGCATATAAAGTATATGGGATATAATTACACATCTCAACGACAACTTACAATATGGAAGTGAGATGAGTTAATGAATATTCACTTTGGATTTTCATATATAGGTTTAATATTTTTACTAATGTTGATGTTACCAAATATTATATGGAGTAAAAATAAGCCTAAAGGCTATGATAAATATGTAAAAAATGAAAATAAAGTATTACTACTATTGGAGTGGCTTGGAGAAATGCTAGTAACCTGTCTGTCATTGATATTTAGTGATTTTAATATAAATAAAATATCAAACTGGTCTAGTATATTGTTAATTGCCTTTATTATAATGATTTTATACGAAATATATTGGATAAGATATTTTAAAAGTAATAAAACAATGAAAGATATGTATAGTAGCTTGTTAGGAATACCAGTTGCAGGAGCTACTTTGCCAGTAGTTGCATTTCTGTTACTAGGTATATATGGTAGAAATATATTTCTTATTATATCAACAATAGTATTAGGAATAGGACATATAGGAATACACTTAAATCATAAAAAAGAATTAGAATAAGAAATTACAATTTTATAATTTGAAAGATTATATTAGGAGGAATAAAATTATGGAGTATATTTTTTTATTGATTTTTGGTATATGTATTACTATTCTTGGTATTTTCAATTTAAAAGGCAATATATCAACAATTCATTGGTATAATAGATTAAAAATTACAAAAGAAAATTCAAAAGAATATGGCAAAATAATGGGAATAGGAACTTCTTTAATTGGAATATGTATGACTATAACTGCAATATTACAAATGATTTTTAATAATGAAGCTATATGGTATATTACAGTTATTGGTATTGTGATTGGTTTAATTTTTATGATTTATGGTCAATTAAGATATAATAAAGGTATTTTCTAAAATACTTTAGATGAAAGTATAGAATTATGATATAAATAATATTTTATTGAGGAATTATATTATGGAATGTAAAGAGTGTTATAGTGAAAAAAATAGAACTACACCTTTATTAGGAACAAGAGAATGTTTAGAAAATCATTTACAGTATGTTTGTGGAACTTGTGGTAGATGTATTTGCATTGATAGAGATAAAATAAGAGGTTTGCAAAGATGGAACTTTCCTTTTAAAAGTTTAGATATTGCAAAATTATATTTAAGAACAGCAGATTATATTAATAAAAAATGTTGTGGGATTTATGAGATAGAAAATTCAAAAGGTAGAAAATCATACAAGATATTTGCTAGTGATATAGAACTTAAACATTACTTATCAAAAAACCAAGATAAATTATGCAAATATAATAGAGCAGTATTTTCAATGAATAAGTATAAAGAATTTAATAATACTAAAATAAAGTATTTAACAAAAGATGAAGTAGAAAAATATTTAAGTGAAATGTAATAAACTGATTACTTTTGAGAAGGGAAATAGCAATGTTTAATAGAGAAGATTTTAGTCATATTCCTACTGAATATGAAATGAAAGAATATATAAACAATGACTTGTGGGAAGATTTTTGCAAATATATGAAAAACAAATATAACATAAATCCTAAATTTGAATTTAGCAAATGTAGCTGGGAATATGGATGGAATGTAAAATTTAAAAAAGCAAGTAAGTCATTGTGTACTATATATCCAAGAGAAAATTATTTTACAATGCTAGTTGTTATTGGTAAAAATGAAAAAGAAAATTTTGAAGAAATGCTTTCATTATTTTGTTATGAGATTCAACAGATTTATAATAATACAGAAGAAGGAAATAATCAAAGATGGCTTATGATAGATTTAGAAGATAAGGATAAAAGGTATGAAGATGTAAAGAAAATAATTGAAATTAGAAGCAAATAGATTATATGTTATAAGGAGAAAATAGTTGAACATTTTAAAACCACAAAATCTCCATTTTCAAAAATTAGAAAATAAGTGTTTAATTGACCTTGATGAAGATGAAAAAATCAATTATTGTAATTTTGAAAATGAAGAATATAATAATATAAATTTATATGATATTGAATTTGAACATTGTAAATTTACTAACATTTGTATGCAAAAATCAAAATTAGAAAAATTAACATTTAAAGATGTAAGTTTTGAAGAATATGTAAAATGTTATTATATGTCTGACAGATATATTAAAGATTAGGAAATATACTTATGAGAGGTTATAACATAGATGATTACATCGGCAAACGATTTAATCATCTTACTTTAATAAAAAATTTAAAATGTATTGGAATTTTAATTTTATCTGATGTTATTCGTCAAGACGCTAAAACAACATTAGATTATTTTAAAAGACAAGATGTTGATATTAAAATTATTTCTGGAGATGATCCTGTTACTGTTTCAGCAATTGCTAGACGTTGTCATCTTTTAAATTATGAACATTACATAGATGTTTCTTCTTTATCGGATGAACAAATAAAAGAGGCCATTGAAAAATATACTATTTTTGGACGTGTTTCTCCAAAACAAAAACAATTGATGGTCAATGCTCTTCAAGAAAATAACCATACGGTTGCAATGACAGGTGATGGTGTTAATGATGTATTAGCTTTAAAAGCAGCAGATTGTTCAATTGCTATGGCTTCAGGAAGTGATGCAGCTAAAAGCGCTTCACATATTGTTTTATTAAAAAATAACTTTAATGCCATGCCACATATCGTTAATGAAGGAAGACGTGTCATTAATAATATTACTGCTTCTGCATCAATGTATTTAATTAAAACAATCTTTTCAGTTGTTTTATCAATTGGAATGATCTTATTTGGACATGGTTATCCATTTAAACCTATCCAACTAACTGTTATTTCTGCTTGTTGTGTAGGCATCCCGACTTTCTTTTTGACCTATGAACCAAATTTCAAAAGAGTGTCTGGTGATTTTTTAAAAACAGTCTTTAAAAACGCCTTCCCTTTTGCCTTTATGATTGCTATTTGCTCAACAATTATCGTTAATGGTGGTCGTGTCTTAGGTTTAGAAAAAGAAATGCTTTCAACAATTTGTGTTTTACTTACAAGTTGGTGTTATTATAGTGGTTTAAGACATATTTATTCACCCTTAAGTCATTATCGTAGCTTTGTAATCCATATAATGCAAATTGTTTTATATATTTCTTTAATTGTTGGTCATCAATTTTTAGGATTAGGAAATATTGATTATATTGGTGCCATTACTTTAATGTTTTTAGTTACTTTTTCAAAAGTCATTTATTTATTAAATTTTGAATTATTTGATTATACTTATTTATTCTTACAAAGAAAACGAAATAAACACAAATAAAAAGGACAAATGTCCTTTTTATTTACATACATTTTTCTTCAACATAACTTTGACATGTTTTTTCAACAAATAACATATCTTCTTTTAAATCTCCTGTAAAATGTAAACGTTCCATATTTCTATGTATATAATCATTCTCTCTGATAAACAAATAACTTGATTTAAAATTTAAGTCAAATACGAAAGCCATATAAGAAACCCACATATCTACTTCATTGTGCCTATTTTCTTTTAAAATCAAAGTATGATTTTCAATATCTTTCAAAATATTTTGAGAAACTCTTTGACTATAAAAGTCAGCATCTGAAATACTAAACAAAGTTTGTATTGATTCTATATTTTTTACTCGAAAATTATCTAATTTATCACTATCTCTAATAAGAAGAACTTGTTTTAATAAAGAGGGTTCTAAATTATTTGGTATTTTGTATAAAGAATGATAAGCAATCGCCTTTTCGATAATTTCATCATATTGATCATCATCAATAAAATTTCTAATCATCCCCTCTTTAAATAAAACCTGCACCCCTAATTTAGCATGATCAATATTTCGATCATCAAAGCTATTAAAACGTTTTATTTGTTCAAAACGTCCTATATCATGCAATAAAGCAATTAAATAGGCTAAGTCTCTTTCAACACCTGTAATATTTTCATAGAGGCATAGATATTCAGTTGTACGTACGACTTCCAATGTATGAACAAGTTTTAAATGAATTTTATCATTCGTTAAATCAAATTGACGCACATAATTCATAAAACTCTCTTTTGCTTTTAAAATATCAAACACCTTGACCTTACTCCTTTCTTTATTTTATACTATACCATAAAGTGAGGTAAAAATATGAATGATTTATTATTAAAACAATACATTGGTTTAATTGAATGCAACAATGAAAAAATTTCAATTCTAGCCAATACATCTGCTTTTATTATGCAAAATTTTCAAGATATCTCTTGGGTAGGATTTTATTTATTTAAAAACACTGAACTTATTTTAGGACCATTCCAAGGTAAAATTGCTTGTACTAACATTCCTCTAGATAAAGGAGTTTGTGGTAAAGCAGCATCTACTCGAAAAACTGTTATTGTAGAAAATGTTCATCAATTTGCAGGACATATTGCCTGCGATAGCGAAAGCAACAGTGAAATTGTAATTCCACTTATAAAAGGAAATCAATTATATGGTGTATTAGATTTAGATTCTACATCATTTAGTAGATTTTCTAAAGAAGATCAAATTATTTTTGAAGAAATTTCAAAAATTTTAGTTCAACATTTATAATTATTTACATATCTTTGATATGAGGGGAAGCCATGAAAAGACATCTTTTATTATGTTGTTTAATAGGAATAATGAGTATACTGGGTTACTTTTATTTTCAAAGAAAGATTATATTTATTGATCATCCAACAATTGAAATCAATAGTCCATTTTATTATAAAAAATATATTAAAAAAGTTAAAAATGGTTCTATTAATGACGTCACTTATAGTGCAAATGATTTAAACAATCAAACTTTAGGACATTATACAGTGACTTATTTTTTTAAAGGAAAAACATATCATTTGAAAATAGAAGTTATTGATACAAAAAAACCAACTATTAAAGAATCTGAATCTTTAAAAATTGAAAAAGGGAAATCTTATGATTTAAAAAAAGGAATTA